>Ga0207141_10063_pt1 | contig 37231 bp, 35 predicted proteins | sample Alteio_BWMinHeat_5_FD_153553 | JGI IMG/M metagenome (GOLD analysis project Ga0207141, IMG submission 153553) | Enriched cells from forest soil in Barre Woods Harvard Forest LTER site, Petersham, Massachusetts, United States -... | ecosystem: Environmental > Terrestrial > Soil > Temperate forest >... | reverse complement strand
CCATACAAGTACCGTGTGATTCAGGACTGGGCAAAACTGCCGAAGGGATGGGTCCTTGAGGATGCAGCTGCAGTTGCCGTTGACAGGGAAGACCGGGTGTTCGTGTTTAGTCGCGGCGGTCACCCGGTCATCGTCTTTGATCGTGAGGGCAATGTCCTTTCGTCCTGGGGTGAAAATATTTTCAAGCATCCCCATGGGCTGCACATGGGACCGGACGACACCATCTACTGCACGGATGACGGCGACCATACGGTTCGCAAGTGCACCCTCGACGGTAAGGTGCTTCTAGAGCTTGGTATCCCGGGGCAGCCTGCGCCGGCAATGAGCGGGCAGCCGTTTAACAAGTGCACCCATACGGCGCTCTCCCCGAAAGGCGACATCTACGTTTCCGACGGATATCAAAACGCGCGGGTGCACAAGTATTCGCCCAGCGGAAAGCTGCTCATGTCGTGGGGAGAGTCAGGCACCGAACCGGGGCAGTTCAACATTCCGCACAATATTTGTACCGACGACCAGGGTTGGGTGTACGTCGCGGACCGTGAAAATAACCGTATTCAAGTCTTCGACGGCAACGGAAAGTACGAGACGCAATGGAATAACCTGCACAGGCCTTGCGGACTCTACATGGAATCCGGCCCAAATCCGCTCACCTACATTAGTGAGATCCCCGCAACCGGCGTTGCAACCCGAGGACACGCGAATCTCGGTGCATGTCTCAAGATCGCAACCAAGAACGGCAAAGTACTTGCCCGGATCGGCGATCCTCTGCCGGGGCCTGAGCCTGGGCAGTTTATCGCACCGCACGGCCTAGCAGCGGACTCGCGTGGCGACATCTATATCGGTGAGGTGTGTTATAGCTTCTGGTCCGCAGTCTTCGGGGACAAACCCAGGCCTGAGGGTCTGCGCAGCTTGATCAAGTTCGTCAAAGTCGCATAGGACCGTAGCACCGCACGAAATGAGATTTGCACGTCGAGCGTTCACGTTCGGAGCGGCAACAACGGCGATTGGCGTCGTTCGCTGGCCGAGCGGGGCCGCGGAGTTCGTCTACAAATGGGGGACGGATTGGCCGGCCGCGCATCCCTTTGCGATCCGGATGCAACAGGCAGCCGCAAAAATCTACCAGGACAGTCGAGGGAGACTTCAGCTTCGCGTCTATCCGGCCGCGGTTTTATCGAGTAGTGCGCAGGCCCCGTTAAACGTTCGTCTCGGCACGATCGAGTTCCATAGCGGCGCCTACGCCACATTGGAGAGCTCGGTCAAAGCGGCAGGCCTGCCGGTGCTGCCTTTTGCGTTTTCAAGTTACAAGGAGGCAGACGACGCCATGAAGGGCCCGTTTGGCAAAGCCATGCGGAGCTTGGTGGAAAAATCCGGGTTAATCGTTTTCGAGCCTTGCTGGGATGGAGGCTTTCGTCAAATCACCACGAGCGTACGACCGATCAGCGTTCCAGACGACCTGAAAGGTCTAAAGATCCGGACAGCTGCTAACGCCGTACAGGTTGGGATGTTCAAGGCCTTCGGTGCGATACCAACCGCAACCGACGCTTCGCAAGCGTATATTGCTCTTCAAACGCACTTTGCGGATGGAACAGAGATCGCGCTCTCGTCGGTCGATGCCTTCAAGCTGTACGAGGTACAAAAGTATCTGTCTATCGTCAATTCGAGTTGGACGCCGATTCCGCAAATCGCAAACCCGGCTGCGTTCCAAAAGCTTCCCCGAGACGTACAAGATGTCGTTGTTCGGAACATCAATACCGCTGGCGAGCTCGCGAATGCTGACGTTGTGAGGCTTGATGCAACGCTTATTCGGAGTCTGTCAGAGAAAGGAATGTCGGTGACCCAGGCTGATGCTTCGGCGTTTAAGAGAAGCCTCAGGACAGCTGGGCTCTTCGCGCAGTGGCGTTCGCAGTATGGCTCGGATCTGTTTGATCTTTTGGAATCAGCCGTTGGCAAACTAACTTGAGGACAACCACGGCGGCAGCCGGCGCTGAAATACGGGGTCGCCTCGCGCATCCGGTAATCGATGCCGATGGTCATACGATCGAATCGATGCCTGTTGTCTTCGACTACATGCGGGATGTCGGCGGCGCAAAGTTTCTCGATCATTACAAGAAGTGGGGCGGCGGTTCAGTTTTCAACGGACCCTTGCACAAGGTCATCGGTCCTCATGGTTGGTACGATCTCAGCCCGGAGGAACGCAGGAGCAAGCGCGTGACGCGCGCGGGGTTTTGGGGCTTGCCCACAGTCAATACGCGCGATCGCGCAGCTGTGATGGCGCCCAAGCTGTTCCGCGAACGTCTCGACGAGCTTGGTATCGACTTCGCGGTTGTGTACGGAACGCTTCCGCTCAGTCTCACCCGCACCGACGATGAGGAAATCCGCCGCGTCGGATGCAGAGCAGTCAATAAGATGTACGCCGATATGTTCGGACCGCACTCCGACCGCATGACGGTCCCGGCGGCAATCCCGATGTACACGCCGCAAGAGGCAATCGAAGAGCTGGAGTATGTCGTCCAGGAGCTCGGGCTCAAGGCTGTCATGGTTGGTAACTTCGTTCGTCGCCAGGTCGACCATGTCGCACGGGAGCATCCCGAAGCCGCTCCCTATGCAGTTTGGGCTGACCAGCTCGCAATGGACAGCGCGTACGACTACGATCCGTTTTGGAAGCGTTGTGTGGAGCTCAAGGTCGTTCCGGCGGCACACGCCGGCAGTAACGGCTTCGGGACGCGAGCGTCGGTCGAGAACTGGGTCTACAACCACGTCGGGCACTTTGCCGCTGCGGGCGAAGCGTTTTGCAAGGCGCTCGTTCTCGGCGGCGTAACGCACCGCTTCCCAACGTTGCGGTTTGCGTTCCTCGAGGGTGGCGTTGCGTGGGCTTGCAACTTATACAACGACCTCATCGCGCATTGGGAGACGCGCAACGTCGAATCGATGCTGCGCTACCTCGACCCGAACAAACTGAATGGCAAAGAACTGGCACGTTACCTAGGCGAGTATGGGGGCAAGCAATTCGCACCCCATCTCAAACAGATCGCGAACGCTCCGCCGCCTGATACTTCGCGCGAGGGCGGGTTCGCCGACGATTGGCCAGCCTCCGGCATCCGCGATGCACGCGAGGTGCCTGAAATCTTCTCGCGATTTTTCTTCGGTTGCGAAGCCGAGGACCGCATGACCGCGGTCGCTTTCAATCCCAAAATCAACCACTTCGGTGCGAAGATTCAGGCAATGTTTAGCTCCGACGTCGGGCACTTCGACGTCCGGGATATCTCGACGGTGCTGGTCGAGGCCTACGAGCTTGTCGAGGATGGACTTCTGAGCGAGAGCGACTTCCGCGATTTCACCTTCGCAAATGTAGCGACGATGTACCGCACAGCAAACCCAGACTTCTTCCAAGGAACTGTCGTCGAGGAAGCGGTCAGGGAAACGCTGCCTTAACCAGACGCATATTTAACGAAGATATCCCGGTCGCTTCGTACTTCCAGCGGCTCGTTTTTGGGATCTACCGAGACGGAGAGCGATTCGCATGCTCTGAAATTGATGAACTGGAGGCCGGCGTTCCCAACTCCAAAGGCGTAGATTGTATCCGAATCGATCGCGAGAGCCGAGCCGGCAAGAAGGGTGCGCCGTCCTAGCAGCAATTCTCCGTCAAGCACCATGATGATCTCGGGTTGGCTGTGATAGTGCCGAGGAGTCTGCCGCGGTGCCATAAGGTCGCTTCTGTGCAGCCACAATTCACACGTCGGACAGGCCGAGTCAACGTACACTGTCATCGCTGATTTAGGTCGCCGAGCAGTTTCACCCACCGTAATATGAACGTTTCCCCCATCCCTCATGGTGTTGTTCGGATGATCTTCCCGGGTATGGAAGTGCGCGAGCGTGGCTCCCTCAGCAGTGGCGCGCAAGACCCCTTTGCTCCCGTGCTCCATGATTGCTGCTCCGTTGATCGATAAGGTCGTTCCACCAACCTCGATATTGCCGGCACAAACGTACGCGACGTGACCCACAGGCGGACAATCCCACCGAATCTCGGCACCGGGCTCGAGTTCGTGAACCCACAGTAAGAGCGGTCTGTCTGGAGCCGTGATGACGCCGCGTGTTTGAATGCCGCCATGCGCCGTAACTCCCAAGAGGGAGCAAAAATCCCCCGGCGTTGCTTCTTTGGTACTTGAGATAACGACGCGTCCCATCGGATCTCCCTGTTTGAGAAATACTCCTTCGAATTCCGTCGCACTAACGCCACTACCTCCCCAGCGCCGACGACCAGGCAGGAAAGATTTGGCACTATAGCACAAGTTTGCCGAGAATCTTCAAGAGGATATTGGGAGTGACCAAAGATCTCGCGGCAAGGCTCCGTGAAGTCGGCACATCGACAGCCACCTGCATTCTAGAAACACACGTAGGCTAAACATGGAGACCGCAAACGTTGTCGTTAAGCCTTTGCATCCATTTGGCGCGGAGATCACAGGAATAGACCTGTCCCACGAGGTCACGGCCGATACTAAGGCGCAGCTGGTGCGGGCGTTCCATCAGCACCTTTTCCTAGTCTTTCACGACCAAACCCTCACGGTGGAGGATCACCTTCGCGCGACCGCCATTTTCGGAAAAGTCTCCACACAGGGCGAAGGCGAGGCATCCCTTAACGTCAATGGTGTGAACTTTATCAGCAGTCTAAAGCCCGGCGGGTCGCGCGGCAAGCTCAACGATAAAGACGAGGTCGACCATTACTCTGTCGGAGAGCTACGGTTCCATTCTGGTCAGTCATGGTACGAGAAGCCGCTCAAAGGCGTGACTCTGTACGCGTTGGAGTTGCCGGCACCAGGAAACGGTGGCGACACCCTGTTCGCAGACTCGCGACTACTCTACAAACTTCTTCCGGAGAAGCTGCGCCGGAAAATTCCAGCATTGATGATCCGGAACGAACGTGGCTCGGCCTTTGCCGATCATCCGCTAGTACAGGCCCATCCGGACACAGGCGAGACGTTTCTGTACCTTGACCCTCGTAATGCCCCCTCAATTCCGAGTCTTTCGCGGAAAGAGAGTGATGAACTCATTCGGGAACTCTCCTCGTATCTGGAAGAACAGCCTGAAATTGTCTATCGCCACGTCTGGCAGCTCAAAGACTTGGTAGTTTGGGATAATCTGTGCGCGCCGCATGCGAGAACCTATTACGATCCTGAGTTGCGGCGGCGTCTACGTAGAACGCAATTCGAGTGATTTACGAAACCAAACCATCGGATCGGTTTGGAGGATGACAAAGATGCAAATCTCGAGGAAGACAATGGTTGCCGGCGCCGCGAGCGCGTACGCAACGGCTGGAGTTGTTCGCTTCGCGGCTAGCGCTGCCGAATTCACCTACAAATGGGGCATTGAATTTGCGTTAACGCACCCCATGGGGCTCCGAGCAAAAGAGGCTGTCGATAAAATCGCGCAGGAGTCAGGTGGACGATTGGAGATCAGGCTCTTCCCGAGTGAGTCGCTCGGGAATAATGCGTCGATGCTGACCCAGGTACGCGCGGGAGCCTTAGAGTGTTCAACGATTGCCGGATCCCACATAAGCGAGCTTGTACCTGTCGCAGGGATAACAAGTGTTCCCTTCATTTTTGACAGTTACAAGCAGGCCTGGGGAACCGTAGACGGTCCATGCGGAGCGTATATTCGAGACGCTATTCGGAAGGCGAACCTTTACGTTTTCGAAAAAGAAGGAGACGCCGGCTTTCACCAACTTGTCAACAGCGTCCGTCCGGTTACGAAGCCGGACGATCTAAAGGGCATGAAAATCGGCGTGTCGCCCAATTTGTTCACGACATATAAGGCGTTCGGGGCTACACCAGTTCTCAACAGTGCCCAACTCTACGTCCAGATTCAGACGCATCTATTCGACGGTTCAGACATAGGGCTAACTTCCATCGACTCCTTCAAACTTTACGAAGTGTGCAAGTACGTTTCAATGCTGAACATCGATTGGTCAGGTCTCATTACCGTCGCAAATCCTGAGGCTATGGAGCGATTGCCAAAAAATCTCCGCAACCTTGTCGAGACGCGTGTAAACGAAAGCATCGTTCTCGAGAGAAATGATGTCGCACGTATCGATTCAACGCTCGTCGCTCCGTTGAAAAGTCGAGGACTCGCGTTCAACCAAGCCGATGTCGCGGCATTCAAAGCCGTCGTGCTCGCTGCAGGCCTCTACAGTCAGTGGCGCGACCAATATGGCGCGACAGCTTGGGCAGCGCTGGAGAAATCGAGAGGAACCCTCCAGTGAATGTGAGCTTCGAGAAGGTCCCAGGCCCCATAGTGAGGCCCTTAGCTCCGGCATTTGGAGCCGAGGTTCGCGGTGTCGATCTTCGCGCACTGGACGAAACGGGTTTCGAGGCGATTCAGGCTGCACTTAACCGCTATTCGGTTATTGTGTTGCCCGATCAGGAGCTTTCGCCGCCGGATCAAATCAATTTTACGAAGCGCCTTGGGCCGTTGCATCCCAAGTTTTTTAACCCACAGACGTCGGTCCCCGGGTTCGTCGAACTCTCAGTGCTCTCAAACATGAAGGTGGACGGCAGGCCGATAGGCGACGCCGACGCCGGCAGGTTCTGGCACAGCGACATGGCGTTCAAGAAGATCCCTGACATCTATTCATTATTGTACGCGCTCGAGGTGCCGGTCCGGGATGGAGAGGTGCTGGGCGACACGTTGTTTGCAAGCACCGCAGCCGCGTACGATGGGCTCCCAGCAGCGATGAAAAAGCGCATCAGCGGATTGACTGCGATTCATAGCATAATGACGACGTTTGGAAAGCGAAAGCAGGTTAGCGAGGAGAAGCGGCAGGAGCTCCCTGATGTTGAGCATCCGGTCGTGCGCACCCATCCCATCACCGGCAGAAAATGCATCTATGTGAGCGAGGGTCACACGGCTTCCATCGTCGGCATGCCTGAAGACGAGAGTCGCGAACTCCTGAAACTCCTTCACGAACACACCATCCAGCCGCAATACATGTATCGGCATAAATGGCGTGTCGGTGACCTCCTGATCTGGGACAACTGCGCAACCCTGCATCGAGCCGAGCACGATTACGGAGACATCCCGCGGCGCATGCATCGGGGCGGAGTGCTTGGCTCGGTCCCTGTATAAAGGTTCCAAATGAGTGCATTGACAGCGCGGACGATGGCGAGTGACGTCGGACGAACCGAAGGTCCGGTGATACGCCCGAACGGCGAGATCCTGTTCGTCTCGATTAACCACGGCGTGATTTACAGAATGCAGGGCGAAAGAGCGATAGTCTTTGCTCAGACCGACGGAGGGCCGAACGGACTGGCGGAGGGTCAAGATGGGACGCTCTACGTCGCGCAGTCCAGCGGCAGGCACAGGCCCGGGCATCCTGCATCGGTTGGATCGACGGCGAAGGCGCTCGATACGGGTGGGATTCAAGCCGTGGATTCGAGCGGAAACGTCACCTGGGTCACGCAGGATCCGATAGCTCCAAACGACCTCTGCTTCGGACCTGATGGCTTCCTGTATCTGACCGATCCGACGCGCGGCCGCGAAGCTCGTGACGATGGCCGCCTCTGGCGCTGCAACGTCGAGACAGGCGAAGCGGAGCTGCTGTGTTCGGTACCTTGGTTTCCTAATGGGATCGGCTTCGGGATCGATGACGCGCTTTACGTCGCCAGTTCGGGAGAGAGTCGCGTCGTCCGGTTCTCACTCGATCGCGGTCGTCTTGGCAAGGAGGAGACGTTTTTCCAGCTACCGCGAGGCGAATCTCCGGACGGATTCGCGTTCGACACCGAGGGGAACTTGATCTCCGGTTGTGTTTGTTTCGTCGAAGGCCCGGGGCAGGTTGTGGTTTTCGATCGTAACGGAAAGCAGATCGACAAATTTTTGCCCGGAAGCAGCAGCAAGCAGTACACCAATGTTGCGCTTGGTCCCGACCGGGTGTTAATTATCGCCGACACACAAGGTGGAAAGATCCTTGCGGTTGACAACTGGCCGTATCCCGGCCTTCCTCTTTACCCGTTCAGGAACGCGGTAGCAGCGACGTCGTTATAGCACTCGTAAACTGTCGCGAGGGACACGGTAGGCGACGGGAATCGCAGCACCAGCAATTCCGCGCCATCCCGGCCCGCGCGTAGGCCCGTGGCGTTATCTCCCGCATCGGCGAAGATGCATGACCAGAGAGGGTAACGCTTGTCACCTTCAGTGATCTCACCTGCTAAGACGACGCCGATTTGACCCCCACCGCCTTGGGGTGCGGCAAAGGCAATGTCACCCTTGGCTCCCACAAGTTGCCGGATGACTTCGAGGCCGTCGTCGTAAGGACCAGCGACGGTCTCATTGCAAGCATGAGGCGGATCGTAATCCCAATAGTACGCGCGCGGCCGCCCTGCGATGAGCGAGCCATCGCCCCGCTTGCGTAGCGCGCTCGATTTTGGCATCGAGCCGCCGCCGTAGTCTATTCGGTTTCTAAGCGTCAGATAGGAGAGTCCGTCCGCTCCGGCAACGATCGGACCGTAGGGTGTGTACGCATTGGCATAGTGAACCGAGCCTTGGCGAATCTCATGCTTCCCGACGCGTCCCGAGCCTGCAACAGCTACTTGGAATTGGTCCACGAAATGGAAATGTGCGGAACCGCTCTGGTGCGGTGACGACACGATCAGAAAGGCCTGCGGACCTTCTACAGGGCGTCTTGGCTGGCGTTGCGCGGGCAGGTCAGGCAGCGGCCCAAGTACGGCCATCGCCCGAAAGCCGGGCGCTCGATCTTGAACTTCCTCCGACATGACTGCAAGGCAGACCGCCATTAGGAGAGCTCCCGCCCAACTTGTTTTTCGATCAGCGACCAAGCCTCAGATGGGTATTCCGTTTTCCATCGAGGATACAAGCCGGCGTCATGAACTACTCGTCGGAACGCTTGCGCATCGACGTTGTTAAAAATCATTCCGGCGGCCTTGAGGCGAGCTTCGGCGCCCGAGTTGTATTTCTCCGCGTCGCTGTTGCTGAGATTGCGAGCGTTTTCAAAGTTTCGCGCAACGCTCGCTTGAATATTTTTGGGGAGTCGTTGCCATGCGTTCGTGTTCGCAAGTAACGTGAAGCCACCCCAGGCATGATGTGTGGAGGATACATATTTTGTAACCTCATTGACTTTGTACGATTCAAGCACCGACACAGGTAGGGTTGCACCATCGACAAGATGGGTTTGGAGAGAAGTGTAGATCTCCGCTGCTCCGATCGAAGTTGGTACTGCTCCTAGCGCCTTGAGCAGGTCTATTTCTTGACGGGAATTCGAGCTTCGTAGCTTCAGTCCCCGTAAATCTGCCGGTACATTGATCGGTCGGAGCGGAGTCTCTATATCTTGGAATCCAGTCGCCCAAGAGCGTGGAAAACGATAGAGTCCGACTTTTGCCACGGCATCACGAAGGTACGTACCAAAGGCGCCATCCACGATGTTCAAAGCCTGCTTATCGTCCGCAGCGATGAAGGGCAAGCCCGTAACGCCCGCTACGGGAACGACAGTCGAGAGATCAGGGTCGGCGCAGAGGCTGAACTCAATTGCTCCCAAACGGAGCTGCGACAGAGTCTCCGTGCCACTCCCGAGCTGGGCGCCAGGAAAAAAGTCGATCTGAAGCCGTCCGCCCGAGTCTCGGCCGATCTTATCGATCGCTTCGATGAGTCGCATCGAAGTATCCCGCGCACGCGGGACATTGGTTGATAGCTTATAGGTGAATTCGGCTGCGCAGGCACTGTAACGGGCCAAGCCTACCGCTCCGAAGGCCACAATCGAACCAACAAACTTCGCTCGACGCGTCATCACGTTGCCGTCTTTTTGCGAACCTAGCCCAGCGCTCGTCCGGCGGACTTCTCTAATAGAGATCACGCCCGAGCGCCGTAGGTCGCTCTCCACTGGCCGTACAAGCCGGCATCGCGAACGGTTTTCTGGAACGACGCATTATCAGCATGAGAAATCATGCCGTTGTCGGTTCGTAGGGGAGCGGCTTCCAGCCTGCAGAAAGCGCACGGGTAAGAGAGCTGAACAGGTAGATCGATCATCGACACATACCCATTACCGGAAGCAGGACGGCGAGAGCACGAGGACTCGCGCCGCCAACGCGGCGGCGCGTAGTGAAAGGAACATATGGATACGCTTGCGCCCAGGATGCTTCTTAATGGGCTTGTCTTCCCCGAGGCCCCACGTTGGCACGATGGCAAGCTGTGGTTTTCGGATATGTTCTCGCACCGCGTTCTTACCGTCGACCTTCAGGGAAAGTCCGAGGTGGTTGCAGAGTTCAATGACAGGCCCTCGGGCATCGGTTTTCTGCCGGAGGGTACGCCGATCGTCGTGCTTGTGCGCTCGCGCAAGATCGTGCGATTCGGAAACGGCACCGTATTGCTTCACGCCGACCTGAGCAGACTTCCAGGTACTGAACTCAACGACATGGTCGTCGATGCCCACGGTAGAGCGTACGTTGGCCTCCGTGATCGAAGCGTGAAAAACAGCCCGAACGTCATCAAGGGTGAAGAGGAATCGCCGGAAGGCATCGCCCTGGTCGAGCTGGACGGAAGCTGCAAGGTCGTCGCTGACGGAGGCCTGCGAGGGCCTAATGGTTCCGTGATAACCCCCGATGGGAAGACACTGATCGTAGCGGAGTCGTGGGGAGCTCGTCTGAGCGCGTATAGCATCAGAGACGATGGGACGTTGAGTGCTCGAAGAACGTTCGCGGACCTCGGATCGAATCCGGATGGAATTTGCCTCGACGCTTCAGGAGCGGTTTGGTTCGGCTCGCCGCGCGGCCCAGGGTTCCTTCGTGTCAAGGAAGGCGGCGAGATTCTCGACCGCATCAGCTTCAAGGACGGCAAGTGGGGCGTGGCGTGCGCCCTGGGCGGACCCCAGCGTAAGACGCTCTTCATGCTGTCGGCCTACATCAATGACGACGATCTCAAACGGCTCGTCGATTTTCAATCCGACTTGACATCGACATCGAAAGGCCTCATCGAGACCGTGGAAGTCGACGTGCCGGGCGCCGGTATCCCGTAATGGAGTGGACGTTCGAGCAAGTTGCCGGGCCGTTCGGCGCAACAACGGAAGGGCCCGCGTGGGACGGAAGATTTCTCTACTTTACCGTCCTCGCGAAGAGCTTGGTGATGCGCTACGATCCGGAGTCCGGCGCGTGCATCGAGTGGAGGACGAATTCCGACCGGACCAACGGCATGATGTTCGATGCGCAGGGGAAACTCTACGGTTGTTCGGTCGCACGCCAGGCGATCGTGCGTTTTGAAGACAACAGTAAAGTCACAACCATCGCGGACCGGCTGAACGGGACGCGGATAAATACGCCCAACGATCTCGCGATCGACCGGCGGGGCCGTATTTGGTTCAGCAATCCCTGGAACGAAGGGATAACACTCCCCGAGCAGCGCCGGGAGATGCAGGACGAGTTCATCTTGCGCACGGATCCGGAACCCGACGGCTCATGGTCCGTCAGGGCGGTGGCCTCCGACACCTCGGTTCCGAACGGAGTCCTCCTTTCGCCCGACGAACGCACGCTGTACGTGTCGCAGTGCGATTACGGTGTCGACAAGCCGCGCGAGTTGCGCGCTTACCCCATCAACGACGACGGCTCGCTCGGCGACTTTACGGTGCTGCACACCTTCGGAAAGGATCACCGGGGCGTGCATCGAGCTGTCGACGGGATGTGTTGCGATGCCGACGGCAACATCATAGCGGCCGCGGGTTGGGGTCAGAGCGGCCCCGGCCCGATGATCTACGTATTCACGCCGTCGGGGCGCATCTTGGAGACGCATCCTTGCGAGCAACCTTCGAACTGTACGTTCGGAGATCGCGACCTGCAAACGCTGTACGTCACGACGTTCGGTCGCACACCTTCCACCGGCAAGCTCTTCCGCATCCGACCCAATCGCAAGGGCTGGAACCTCTTTCCCTAAGCGATAATCGCATTGGTGACATCTTCAACCACCGTGCCTTTGAAGAAATCGCGATTCATCGAGGCATGCAGTTTGACCGGATTCGTAAAGGTGAAATCGCGGAAGTCCTTTTCAGTGATAAGACCGTCCTCGACAAGCTCGTGGGCCTCCTCGACGACTGCCGTGATGTCCGTCACGTCCCAGTGACCGATGTCTGAGCTGAACATTGCCTGCATCCGTGCGCCATAACGATTCTGTTTTGGATTGAACGCGGTAGCCACCATTCGATCGTCAGCCTCGCATCCGAAGAAGAAGTTTTTGAAGATCTCGGCAAACTGTCGCGAACTCTCGATCTTGAGCGCCGACCACTCGTCGAGATCATCCGGATTCTCCTGTCGTTCTGCCGTGTAGGGAGCGAGGGATGCCGGCGTGCTACCGTTGCCTTTCGTTTCGAATCTTGCCCCACCGTACTTCGCGAAGAGTTCGGTTAGCAAGGTGAGATCGAGCTTGGCGGGGTCCAGATTCTCGCGCATCGCTTGAATGTTGCGTTTTTCCCAGTGCGAGATAAGGTCATTGTAGAGGCTCGATGCCCAGCCGACCCCGCCTTCTAGAAACGCAAACTTCAACGTTGGAAAGCGCTGGACGACGCCGCCAATCACGAGAGCTTTGCAAAACGCTTCGCCGGCGGCGGCAAAATGCCCGATGTGATTGTAAATGTTGCTCTCCGGCGACGTGCGAGCGCCCCAGCCCCGGCCTCCCGTGTGGGCAGTTGCCGCCACTTTCAGCTCGATGCACTTTCTCCAGACGGGATCGTAGTCGTATTCGCTGGCATGGGCGAGCACGTCCAAAAAGGTCGCGTAGCTTGCGGCTTCCGGTGCCTTGCGCGCGATCGCGGCGATGGGCCGCCTGATGCAGCTTTCAAGCGCCACCACTTTCATTCCAAGCTTTTTCACGGCGAATTCGAGTTCATCGATCGCCTCTTCTGGAGTATTCATCGGAATGACGGCGGCGGCTGCCATGCGGTCAGCGTGCGGTCGAAATATCTCCGCGTTCATGGTGTTAAGGGTACGGGCACCTGCGAGCCGCAACTCATCGTCCGGGTTACGGAGAAAACCTTCACCGAGCGAGCCGTACACAATCGCGAAGTCGATGCCGAGGTCATCGAGCCTTTCCCGAAACAAGTTCGGCAACATGACGGTCGCGCGATCGAAAGCCTTGTTCGTATAGTTCCAGAAGCCGGAACGGGGGATGCGCATATCGCGCCGCTCTTGACGTGAGAGGCCGTGCCAGCCCCTAACCCCGCCCGGCAGGCTCGCAAGGTACTTCTCGGCGATCCTAGGCCCGCAGATCTCCCGCATGTATTCCGCGACAACCGGCAGGTTTTCCACGGTATGGCCATCCCCATCGATGACCGGATGGGTAAGACGTTCGCGTACAATCGCTGACTTGGTTTTCAAAGTGTTAGTCATTTTAGCTCGTCTCTGAGTGAGTTTCCTGGTCAAAGGCCTAGGAAAGGCCGTTCTTCCACGTCGAATGTTGACCCCTGCAAGAGCTATCTGATAGCATTCGTCACAGTGGGGGTTTGATATGGGAAAGCTCGATATCCGCCGCCTTGGATACGCGTGCGGCGCAGAAGTCGTCGGCCTCGATCTTCGCAAGCGCCTCGATGACGAAATCATCGCCGAAATTAAAAGTGCTTGGCTCGAGCATCTCGTACTCTGTTTTCGGAAACAGACCCTCGCACCTGAAGAGCAGGTCGCATTTTGCGGTCGCTTCGGCGAACTCGATGACCAGCGAAATAGCGTACGGAACCGTCACCCCGACTATCCGGCCGTTCAAATCCTTTCCAATAAGCCTCTCGAGGTGAACGAAAAGATGATAGGGGGGAACCGGTTCAATTTCTGGCATTCCGACCATGCGTATACTCCCCGAGTACAAATGGCGGGTTTCTTGCATGCGCTAGTGCTCCCGGACATCGGCGGCGACACGATGTTTGCCAATCAACAGATGGCGTACGAGTCTCTTTCGCCGAAAATGCAATCGATCGTTGCATCGCTTGAAGGCATCCAAGAGCGCAGTGCCGGCGTCAATCGAGCAGTCAACAAAGACGAGAGATTCATTCCGCCTACCGCGCAACGCTTGGTCCAAGTATTTCCTGAGACAGGTCGCAAGACGCTGTACCTTGGCGGATACATGCGCTTCTTCAAAGGCATGACCCCCGGAGAATCCAAACCCATCTTGGACTTCTTGTCTCAGCATGCGACGCGCTACGAATTCATTTATCGCCACCGTTGGGCTGTTGGCGATCTTATCATGTGGAACAATCGTGCGTTGATGCACTATGGCGTCCTCGACTACGACATGACACAGAGGCGACTGATGCAACGCTGCGCGCTTGTCGGTCCCAAAATTGGTATCCCCTACGAGATCGAGCCTGCTCTAGCAAGCTGAAACAGTTTCCCGAAGCAAGGCCGTCCGGAACACCCGGAGAAGCGTAGTGGCCACTTCGCTTTTCATGCAAGGGAGTCCGCATGTTTCCAGCCGAGCTGACCGATCCTCAAACCGGTAAGTACAAAGCACCCTGGATGGAGAACTTCCAGGAGTACGAGCCGGAGTTTTTCGCCAAATTTCAAGAATTTCAAGAAGCTGCCAAAGATCACAAAGAGATCGATCGGAAGACGGAAGAACTTATCGCCGTTGCAATTCACGCTACGACAAGGTGGCCCTCACCCTACATCAACGTCCATATTCATCAAGCGTTCGATGCGGGTGCAACCATTCAAGAGGTCTTCGAGACAATTAAAATCGCGGCGCGCGTTGGGGCCAGTACCGTCTACAACCACGGCCTCACGGCAGTGGGTAACACGATTCGCGAAAGACAGAAAGCAGAGGCGCCCACGCCGCGCCGGCGATCGTGACATGGAGAGTTCTTTTCGAGGTAAAATCGCCTGGGTTACGGGCGCCAGCGGCGGGATGGGAAGCGCGATCACCAAAGCGTTCCACGATGCCGGCTGCACCGTTCTAAGTACCGATCTCAGCGAGACGCCCGGCTTTATCGGGGATCGAGTCGTTCACCGCCGCTGCGATGTCACGCGCCAGGAAGATGTTGATGCAACAGTTGCGTTTGCCCGCGACAACTTAGGTGGCCTCGACATTCTCGCGAACAACGCCGGGATCAACCGTCGTGACGATATCTTCGACCTCACACGCGAGGTTTGGCGCCAGATTTTCCAAGTCAACCTCGAAGCGTATATGTTTTGCGCGCAGGCGGCGGCTCGGGTGATGCGCGATCAAGGACGGGGAGGTGCGATTGTCAATACCGGGTCGATCGGCGCGGACCGCGCCTCCGCAAACGCAATCCCATATTACACCAGCAAGGGCGGCGTACGGACGCTGACGTACGCACTAGCCGTAGCCCTCGCACCCTACGATATTCGCGTAAACGGTGTTGCACCGGGGCCGATTCTTACCCCCCTCACGAAGCGATTCAACGATCCGCAGATCCGCGCGAACACGGAAAAGCATATCCCGCAGGGCCGCTTAGGAGTTCCGGCCGATGTTGCGCCCGCGGTGGTCTTCCTCGCTTCGGAAGCCGCCGGACACATCACCGGATCGATGCTGCGGATCGACGGTGGCCGTACGGTGTTTCTAGAATAAGATCAGCCTCGCTTGCCGACTGCATCCTCGAGCAGGCTCCAGATACTGCTGCCGAAATCGCTCTTTTGGCGAACGTAATAGGGTTGCAGGCGAGCTCGCATTCCAGCCGTATTTGCGTTGTTAAAGATGAGGCCTCGTCGCTTTAACTTGTCGCGTAACGATGCGTCCAGCTCGGATGCGGCACGCCGTTGGAGACTGACGGCCACATCGGCGTTGCGGTTAACAACCGCGGCGATCTCTGGCGGAAGCGCGTTCCAAGCATCAGCATTGGCCGCTAGTCGAGGGCAGCCCCATTGGTGGTTCGTAAAGCTGAGATACTTCTGGACTTCGTAATATTTGAATGTCTCTATGACCTGTAAAGCCGCCGACTGACCATCCACGATATGTGTCTGCAATGCAGTATATAGTTGACTCGATTCTACTACGGTCGGGGACGCGCCCAGAGTTGTGAAAAGGTCAACCTCAGTTGGGTTCGGCCGAATGCGGATCTTAAAACCTGCAAAATCGTCGACGGTTTTGATCGGTTTTTTCGACGACGTCAGCTGGTAGAGCGAATAGTTGAAGACTTTCGGAAATACGTGGACGCCCTTGCGGTCAAGCTCCCGGTTGATATACGCACCAAGGGGTCCGTCCATCGTTCTGAGTGCTTCCGGCTCCGAAGTGAAGATGAAACCGAGCGTGGAAATATTCACGGCGGGAACGAGATTGCCGAAATCGTTGGCGCCGAGAACCACAAAGTGTATCGAACCCAAGCGGAGTTGGGTCATCATCGACGTGGCATTCCCCAGCTGGTAATTTGGAAAGATCTGGATTTCCATGCGCCCGTTTGTCTCGGTCTTGATGGCGTCGGCCATCTTCACCATCAGCACGTTCAGCGTCGAGTCCACGGAATCGAAATGCCCTAGTTTATAGACAAAGTCTGCAGCCTTCGCAGTGCTTCGAACGATGGAGAACGCACCAAGCGTCGCACTACCCCCTGCCAGCAGGTGGAATCGCGTGATCTTCCGGCGCATTGTGCTCAGGACCCGTATGTGTAGCGCTTCTCTACAAAAATGTCTCTATCGTCTCGTTCAAAATACTGGGGCGGGGTCGGTGCAAGGAGCTCCACTGCACCTTCAGAGTTTTTGCTCGAGGCCACTCTAGGATCGAATGCTGCAACTTGCAGCATCTCGACGGGCTCATCGCTAACACACTCGAAGAAATACCGGAGTCCTCGAGTGGTAACGATGCCCTCCATCGGCCCGAACTCTCCGTAGACTAAATCGGCTGGTCCGTGGAAGCGAACTCGACCCTTGAGCACCAGCCAAAATGTGTCCACGCCCTTGTGCGAATGCAGAATCTCCGCACCGTTGACACGATCGAACACCTGCACCGCGGCTTTGACTTGATCCGTCCTCGCCATGATCATGTTGATCCTACGCGGACCGAGTTCAGGCGTTTGATAAGAAAATGTCTGGGTCGCAAAACCAGGTTGCGAAGCCTTTGAATCAGTGGCCATTTTCTTGCTCCTTAGAATCGACTGAGAGCTACGGTTAGTGTTCCAGTTCCACCTGCAAGGGGAGTAAGAACGCGGCGCCGAGATGATACCAGGCCAGCACGAGCGTCAGGTCGACGATTTGTGCGGGCGAAAGGAACTCTCGTAACGCGGCAAAGGTTTGATCGTCGACGCGGCGCGTTCGAGCGACTTGATCGGCGTATTCGAGGACGGCCAACTCGTTCTTTGAAAAGACCGTCGCCGCCCGCCATTCGGGGAGCGCTCTGAGCTTTTCCTCAGATATGCCGACGTGGTCGCGGGCGAACTCCAGGTGATGGACGTACTCGTATTCGACGCCAAGCGCGGCCGCGGTTCCCAGGATCGCAAACTCGCGCAGATCGTCCGGGAGCTCGGTCTGATTGCGGACATACCGGGCCATCGTCATAAGCGCGCGCAGCGCCGCCGGTTGGTTGGCGAGCATCTTTTGGTAGTTGACGATCTTCCGGCCGATTGCGGTGATCTCACTGTAGGTTGCCGCAACGTCGGGCGGATTCGATGGATCTTGCTCAACATAGGGTAGTCGCGCCATGCCTAACCTCCGATTCGCACCACCGTTGATTACCGCCGGATCAGGTCGGCGGCCTTCTCGCCGATCATGATCGCCGGTGCATGCGTGCAAGCGCCCAGCGCCGAAGGCACGATCGATGCATCGGCGACCCGTAAGCCGTCGACGCCTCGCACGCGCAAAGCCGGATCGACAACCGACGACGCGTCGCTCCCCATGCGGCACGTTCCCATTGGATGAGAGGCGCTCCTCGAGCGATCTCGGATGTCCTCCGCGAGCGACTCGTCGTCAAGGCGGTTCGCGTCTTGTTCCAGCTCTCCGGTTAAAACGCCGGCGATGCTTCGGCCACGCATCATCTCGCGCAGCCGCTGAACCCCGCTGACAAGGGTGCGCAAATCCTGAGGCTCGGCGAAATAGTTCGGGAATATCATTGGACTAGCGGCAGGATCTGAGGAGCGCAGCCGGATCTCTCCTGCGCTCTGCGGCCTCGCTACCAGTGCTGATACCTGGAAACCATGTTGATTCGGCAGCACGTCCCAAGGTTTTCCGCCTCTCTTGACACGTCGAATGAGTCCTGGCGCCATTGTGACGATGATGTCGGCAAGCTCAGGGCTGTAAGCGGTCCGAAAGAAGCCGCCGAGACAGTTATAGGTTTCACCAACGGGGCCGTTCCCTGTCATCGCAAACTGTATCCACGCACCGATTGCCCTTACCGGATTGAGATAGCGATACACCGTAATCGGCTCCGAACAACCGTAGCGCAATGAATACACCGGATGGTTGCGGAGGTTCTGTCCGACTTCCGGTGCATCGACGATGGGCTCGATTCCATGCGCGCGCAGGTGATCCGCCGGCCCGATCCCGGAGAGCATCAAGAGTTGCGGAGAGTTATACGATCCGCTGCATAAGACGACTTCTCTCTCGGCCGAGATTGTTTCGCGTGAACCGTCGCGGCCGATCTCCACACCCGTCGCGCGACCCTTCTCGACGACAACGCGAAGTGCCGGAGCGTTCGGCATGACCGTAAGATTCGGGCGTTTGCGCGCAGGCTTTAGATATGCCGTCGCAGCGCTGATCCTGCGCCCGCGATGGATATTTACGTCGAAGTAGCCGAAACCTTCGACAGCGTTGCTGGCGCTCACGTCCTCGAGGACGGGGAAGCCGGCTTCAGCCGCTGCCGCAAGAAAGGCGTCACAAATTCCGAGTTGCGGACGCGCGCGCCGTACTTTGAGTGGTCCTGAGCCTCCATGCCACTGCCCTTCGCCACGAGCGTTGGTCTCGGACTTCTTATAGAAGGGCAGAACTTCTGCGAACGACCATCCCTCACAGCCGGCGTCACGCCACCGATCGAACTCGCGCGAATTTCCGCGCATGTAGATCATCCCGTTGACGCTGCTCGATCCGCCAAGTCCCTTGCCTTGATTGAACTGTAAGCGTCTATCATTGAGAGCGGGGACCGGCTCGCTGTGAAAATCCCACTGATGTTGAGGAAGCAAGGTGGTAAAGATGTTAAGAGAAGGGATTCGCAGCAAGATGTGGCGATCGAACCCACCCGCCTCGATAAGCATCACGCGATTCGTTGGGTCTTCCGAGAGACGCGCAGCTACTGCGCAACCGGCCGCACCGGCGCCGACGACTAGATAGTCATATCGCTGGGAGGACGCCATCATTCTTGAATTTCTTTGTGTCTACGGGGTCCCCTTCATGCAACAGCGACGGTCGGAGTTACCGTTGAGTTTAGCGTTCGCGGGCAAGAATAAAACACAACGCATCGTGCAGCAGCCGCTACCGAAGGAACCTTTGCCAAGTAGGCACTCCGGCCGATGTAGGCAAACCAGATGAAGCATATCCTCTATGAAGGAATGCAGGCCGGCGTATTCGGATTCTTCATGGTCTTGGAGGTTTACGCCCAAGACGGTAGTTGGCTGCCATGAGCGCAGATCGGTTCCTTCCAAACGAGCTCAAAGAGTTCTTGGCGAGTCGCCCCCTCTAGCTGTGTTGAGCGGTTTACCTTCGCATGTGCGTGTCGTAGCTCCATTGAGAAGTGGTTCCGTAAACACATCATACACCGGTCATAGCATCTTTCTCGCTCTGCTACCACCGGGGGCGGGAGGAAACGCTGAACGTTGTTCCAATCTTAGACCAACACCCAAGTGCCCTTCAATCCACGTTTGCGAACGGCTAGTGCCGAAGACGCGAGCAGAACGGAGCGTTTCATGGCAGACCTGGTGGAGCAAGAGGTCATTGTCGGAAGTGGAGAATTTCGTTATCGCTTTGTGGACAACTGGGCCAAACTCCCCAAGGGATGGCAGTTTCTCGATGTGTCAGCAGTCGCCGTCGATAAACAGGATCAAGTGTATGTCTTTAATCGCGGCGGACACCCGATGATCATTTTCGATCGCGACGGCAATGTTGTCAGTACATGGGGTGAAAACATTTTCAAGCGCCCGCATGGATTGCACATGGGCCCGGACGAGTCGATTTATTGTACCGATGACGGCGACCATACCGTTCGAAAGTGCACGCTAGACGGCAAGGTGCTCCTCGAGCTTGGTACACCTGGCCAACCCGCCCCGGCCCTGAGCGGAGACCCGTTTAATCGTTGCACGCATACGGCTTTGTCCCCCGAAAACGACATCTATGTCTCCGACGGGTATCAGAACACGCGCGTGCACAAGTATTCGTCCGCCGGCAAGCTGCTGCTCTCGTGGGGAGAATCCGGCTCGGAACGCGGGCAGTTTTCTAATCCTCACAACATCTGTTGCGATGCAGAAGGTTGGGTCTACGTCGCAGACCGCGAAAACAATCGGGTTCAAGTCTTCGACGGCAACGGCAAATACGAGACGCAGTGGAATCAGTTGTTCCGCCCCTGTGCTCTCTACCAAGAGTATGGTACGGCGACGCGTCGCACTTATATCGGGGAACTCCCGACGACACTCGGATCGATTTCGGGACGCCCCAATCTGGGCGCTTGTGTGAAAGTCGTCGACAAAGATGGGGAGCTCATCGCGCGAATCGGTGGTCCGCATGCCACGCAAGAGCCGGGCGAGTTCGTTGCCCCTCATGGGATCGCTGTCGACTCGCATGGTGACATTTATGTCGGCGAGGTATCCTACACTTCTTGGGCCCCCACGTTCCCTAAAATTCCGAGGCCCGAATTTCTACGTACCCTCACAAAACTTGTCAAAGTATAGCGCCCTTGATGCATGGCACGACCGTGCCGGAGGAAAGAGCACATGACAACAGTCGTTTCTCGCGCCGACCCACACGATTCACTACTTGAGGTACCCGAGTGGTTTCGCGAGCTCCGCGTCATCGATGTGGACGCGCATTATTCTGAGCCGGGCGATCTCTGGACGCGACATGCGCCGAAGGGGTTCGAGAAGCGCTTACCTCACATCGCCGTCGTCGACGGGAGGGAGCGATGGGTCTTCGATGGCATCCCTATCGCAGAAGCGCGCGCCACCAGCATTATCTTGCCTGATCGTTCGCGTGCAAACGGGATGCGCATCTTCGACCTGACGTTGGATCAAGTGCATCCCGGCTCGTACGACTGGCGGGGTCGGCTCGAGTTGATGGATCGGATGGGGATCTGGGCCCAAGTCCTATATTCGAATGTCTCAGGGCACGGCAACCAACGGTTAATGTCCGTCGATGATGCGGAGCTGCGCGCGTTGAGCGCGCGCGTCTTCAACGACGCGATGGCAGAGATTCAGGAAGCCTCGGGAGAGCGTCTTATTCCGGTCGCGCATTTGCCCTGGTGGGACATTAAGGCGTCGATTGCGGAGCTGCGGCGAGTTGCTAAAATGGGCATGCGAGGCTTCGCGATGTGCAGCGATCCTCAGGACGCCGGACTCCCCGATCTCCGCGAGCGGGCCTGGGATCCGTTTTGGGAAACATGCTGCGAGCTTAATTTTCCCGTCAGCTTCCACGTAGGCGCAAGCGACAGCAGCGAGGTCAAGAACTGGTTTGGCCCCGCACCATGGCCGTCGCAGCCCGACGACGTGAAGCTGATGATCGGCAGCTTGATTGCGTATTTCAGCAACGCCAAGATCATCACGAATCTGATCCTGGGCGGCGTTCTGGAGAGGTTCCCGGAACTCAAGGTCGTCTCGGTTGAAAGCGGAGTAGGCTGGATGTCCTTTTTGGTTGAGGCGATGGACTACCTGATAGTCACAGGAGCCGATCGTCCCTTCCTGCCCCTTAAGCCCTCCGAGTATTTCAGACGACAAGTCTACGCCACATTTTGGTTTGAGAAGATTACGTCGTCGAAGCTCGATGATATCGGTATGAACGCCCTCTTCCAAACCGATATCCCCCACGCGCACTGTCTCTATCCGGACACTCGAGACCACATCGTCAAGGTGTTCGAAAACATCGATCCGATCGTAAGGCGGCGTCTCCTGCAAGACAACGCCGCTCAGTTGTACCGGCTCGATCTCAAAAAGATATGACCAGCGCTGCGCTCACCGGCCGCAAGCGGTTTCTCCTAGCAGCGACCGGTGTACTGGGGGCCTTGCGAGTTGGAGCTGCACCGGCGAGGGCAGCACAGTTCGAATATAAGTTGGCACATACGGTTCCCGTCGAGCACCCGCAACATATCCGCTTGGTGCAGATGTGGGATGCAGTGAAGGCCGAAACGCGGGGTCGTTTGGTCGTCACGACGTTTCCAAACGGGACGCTTGCCGGTTCGAACGATATCGTAGGGCAACTTCGTTTAAACGCCATTCAATTTGCGGCGACTGCGAGTGCCGGTTGGAGCGGAATCATTCCGGTCGTCAGCATCGACGCGCTTCCACTGGCGTTCTCCTCGTCGCAACAGGCGTGGCATGTAATGGATGGACCCTTGGGCGCGTATGTTCGCGACCAGTTCACGAGTCGAGGGATCTTCCTCTTTCCAAAGAAATATGAATTCGGCGTCCGCCAGGTTACCTCGTCCACGAAACAAATTACGACGTTGGCCGATATGATGGGGTTCAAGCTGCTAATTCCATCGGCGACCATATTCGTCGAATTTTGGCGAGCGCTCGGGGCGATCCCGGTGACGATGGGAGCCAGTGAATTCTACACTGCCATGCAGACGCACGTGGTGGATGGTTCCGACAATCCGCTTCTGTCGATTGAATCGTTTCGGTGGTACGAGGTTCAACGCTACCTCAGTATCACGAACCACTCGTGGAGTGGCTCTTGGCTAGGGGCAAACTTAGACGCGTGGAACGCCCTCCCCAGCGACATTCAGGGAATCGTCCTTCGAAATCAAGCGAGGTACGCGGACCTGCAACGTCGCGACGCCGTGCTCCAAAACGATTCTCTCACGGACAAATTGCGTCGGCAAGGCTTGGCTCTCGCCACGGTCAACACGACGTCATGGCGTCCGCGTCTAGGCTCTTACTTCGCAAAGTGGAAGTCGGAGTTTGGAACGACCGCTTGGGGATTGCTTGAAGCGGGCGTCGGTCGCGTAGGGTGAATCGTTCAGGATCGCTTGACCGCCCCGGCAATGACGTCTGATGGCACTAGATCGTTGTGACTGAAACCCGACGTGATGAGCCCGGTCTGGCCCCTGAACGCAGCGCAAGCCGCGCTCGCGAAAGCGCGGCAGAACGCGCTCTGCCGAGTTTCAAGTGGTTGTAAAAAAGGTTGTAGCGTGCCCGAGCAGCCTGCTAGCGAAGCAAGACAAGTAAACAGAAAAAGTCCGCAATTCAAAGGGTTTGTTCACAAGAACCAAGACTGACGGGATTTTGGGCGGAGACAGCAATATGAATATCTCGCGAAAAGCGATCCTTACCGGTGCCGCAAACACTTACGCGTCGGTCGCAGTCCTGCACTTTCCGGCCGGCGCCGCCGAATTCAACTATAAGTGGGGGCACATCTTCCCCCTGACACATCCCGCCGCGGCTCGAGCGCAAGAGGCTTGTGATAAGCTTACGCAAGAGTCAGGCGGAAGATTGGAAATCAAGCTCTTTCCAAACTTTCAGCTTGGAACCGAGGCGTCGCTGGTGACTCAATTACGGGCTGGGGCGATTGAGTTCGTAACCACGGGAAACAGCAATATGGGCACAGTGGTCCCCGCCGCCGGTATCACCTATATACCATTCGCATTTAGCGGCTTCAAGCAGGCTTGGAATGCTGTTGACGGCGCGCTCGGAGTATCTCTTCGAAACGCAATCCGGAAGCAAAGTTTCTACGTTTTTGAAAAAGAATGGGATACAGGATTTAAACAAGTATTCAATCAGGTCCGCCCGATTCTGAAGTTAGATGATTGCAAGGGTATGAAAATTATAGTTTCGCCTAACCCGTATTCAACCGCGATCTTTAAGGCAATAGGATCGTCGCCGACTCCGCTTAGCGGCGGCGAATACTATACCGCACTTCAGACACATTTGGCCGATGGGAATGAGGCTACACTTGACTCCCACCTGAACTTCAAATGGTACGAGGTCACGAAGTACGGGACGATAACAAACCACACGTGGGCAGGGCTGCTGAATCTCGCAAATGTTGATGCCATGCAGCGGCTACCGAAGAACATACGCGACATGGTCGAGCGTCGCGTCAACGAATTTGCGATCGTTGAGAGAAACGATGTGATGCGCGGCGCAGAAACCGCAATAACGGCCCTCAAGGGTCATGGAATAGCGTTCAACCAACCCGACAACATCCAGGAATTCAAGGCTGCTCTTAGGACAGCGGGGCTATATAGCCAGTGGCGCGATCAGTTTGGATCAGACGTCTGGACCGTGCTTGAAAAAGCCGTGGGTAAGTTGACGTAACCGTAGTGAGGGATTCCGGAGTACGTACTCGCGTTGCCGCCGAGTCTTAACTGTAGATCACTTAGTGCTCAACGCTACACTTTCTGGAGACTTACTGTGAGCAGGCTGCCTCAACTTGAACGTAGCGATCTTCCCCAACACGCGCAGGAGGTGTGGGACATGCTGGCCGGCGCGCGCGGGAAGGTCCACGGACCCAGTCAGGTGCTGATCCGGATCCCAAAGTTTGCAGCCCTTAATTTTGCCCTTGGAGGCTATTTTAGGGGTGGAGGATTGCTCCAGGATTCCGATCTCGAGCTAGCAATTTTGGCAACGTCTCAAGCGTGTGAGGCGAAATTCATCTGGACTGTGCATGAACCGCGTGCACTGAAAGTGGGAGTTCGATCGGAGGCTGTCGATGCCGCGCGGCTGGGAGCTCGAAATGCGCTGCTTGAGCCGCGCGAACAAACTATCCTTAACGTTGCGAGATCGTTGGTGAAGGATCACAAGCTTGACGATTCGTTGTACTCGCGGGCGCTCCAGATATTTGGAGAACAGCCTTTGGTCGAACTAGTCGCAATTGTTGGCTTTTACACGCTAATCGCGATCGTTCTGGGCGGATTCGCTGTCGAACCGTCCTCCTAACCGCCTGTCGCTCGAGAGCAGGAGACGAACCACCATCACCTCAAATGCAATGAAACAATTCAGAATTGAGGCACAAAGAGATGTCGTCTGGGAGCTTGCAAGGATGGGTCGCTATAATAACTGGGTGTGGTTATTCGGATGGCATTGGCGCGGCAACTGCGCGCACCCTTTGCTCCGAGGGGGCGTCGGTACTTGTGACCGATTTGGATCGGGGCTCGGGGACTAAGGACGATCTCGATAGCTTAGTCGAGGAACTCCGCCGTATGGGCTCGGGCGCCGAATCGTTCAGAGCCGATATAACGAACGAATCCTCTTGCAAAGAGACTGTCGCCTACGCCTTAAAGCAATTCGGCAGGCTGGACATTCTTGTCAACAACGCCGGTGCCGATCAGGGTGCGGACGCGCAATCCGTTGCGGACGTTCCTGCTGACGAGTGGCGGCGCGTCATCAACGTGAACTTGAATGGCGCGTTTCTCATGTCTCGTAGTGGCATCCCGGCGATGCTCTCCCAGCGTCGTGGGCGAATTGTGAGCATAGCATCGATCGCCGCCATTCGGGGATTGGTGAACCGAGCAGCTTATTCGGCATCGAAGTCGGGGCTCTTGGGGCTGACGCGGGCGCTCGCCATGGAGCTTGCGCCAGCGGGGATAACGGTCAATGCGGTCTGCCCGGGATCGATCGAGACGCGTCGCGCTCGCTCGAAGGCCCCAGTCGGCGGGGACCTCAAAAAGCCGCTGGCCCGACCACCGAGACCAATTCCCCTCGGAGATCTTGGATCACCGCAAGATATTGCCGACGCGGTGACGTTTTTGGCTTCGCCGAAAGCGAAATACATCACCGGCCAAATGCTTGTCGTTGATGGAGGATTGGCAATGGCGGTTGCCAGGGTAGTGGTGCAGGAACCTTTGGCTCCCGGCGGGTCTTAACCGACCGTTCTTCCGAGCGACCTCTCGAATAGAGTCCACGCAGTTTGCCCGTACGAAGCCTTCCAGTTCTGGTATAAGCCGGCTTCACGAATAGCCCGTTGCAATGATGGAATATCGGCGTTGTTTACCTGCATGCCATTTGATTTGAGACGCTCTAGCGCCGCTGTATCGATGCCCGGGAGATCGATATTATTTGCGCGTCGGGATATCTCAAAATTGCGTTCGAGAATATCTTGGAGGTTCTTGGGAAGGCGCTGAAGCGCGGCGCTGTTTGCAAGCATCGTTTCTGTGGCACTGCCATAGTTCGAAATCGAAAGATACTTAGCAAGCTCGTACCACTTCCATGCTTCCAGGGCGGTTTGCGAAGCGATTGCGCCATCGACGAGATGTGTTTGCAGGCTCGGGTACACCTGGTCTTGGGCAATTGAAACCGGTGTTGCACTGAGCGCCTTGATCGCCCCAACCTCTTCGGGCGTTGGTGAGGAGCGTAACTTGAGACCGCGCATGTCGGCCGACGTAGAGACAGGACGGATCGAATTAAAAATATGCCTGAATCCCCCAGTCTCCCAGGTCCCGCCATACATATAGAGGCCGACCTTGCTAAACTCGCCACGAAGGTACGACGCAAAGCCTCCTGTTAGAACGGTCAGCAGTTCTTTGTCGCCGTTAACGACAAAAGGCAGTGCGATGAGACCTGCGGCCGGAACAACATTCGATCCGTTGACGTCCGGCATTAGGCTGAGCTCAACAGCACCCAGGCGCATTTGGCTCAGGACCTCATTCTCGCTGCCAAGTTGACTATTTGGGAACACTTTGAGCTCAAGCCGCCCTCCCGAATCGCGGGAGATCCGATCCGCAGCTTCTAAACAGCGAATGGTGACGTTATGCTTCGGTGGTGTGTCCAGCGAAAGCTTGTAGCTGAATTCCGCGGCGCCGGCCGGGTAGCGAACGAGCCCGATTGACGCAAGGGCACTTGCAGTGCCGACGAACATTGCACGGGTGCGATGCATATTACGTCCTCCAGGTATGGTGATTCACTTCAAATATGAGCCGACCGCCGCAGGAAGCGTTCCTCGTGCTGACGATCACCGCGTTACGGGGACCCGTAGGCCGATCTTAGATCGCCGCAGATGCCGGCGGTGGTTTGGATCGAAATTCGTTCTGGCATGTTGTAAGACAAGGTTATCCCAGAGGACAAGGTCATACGGCCGCCAGGAATGCTTGTAGACGATTTCGGGTCGCGAGATATAGGCGGCAAGCTCATCGACCAGTGCTTGCCCTTCCTCAGCAGTCATGCCAACGATCTGCTCAAAATGGCGAGGACTGCAGTATAATATCTTCTCCGAGGTGACCGGGTGCGTGTACACCATCGACTTGGTGGCCCTTAAGGGCGGGTCTACCTGGGGATGGTAGGGTGATTTGTGCACGATTTGCAGGTGCTTGATCCGTTCACGCAATTCCGCCGGCAGCAGTTGGTAGGCCAGTTTTACGCTTGAAAACAGCGTGTCGCCGCCGGCTCCTTCAGGCGGAACCTCGTGCGCATAGAGCACCAAGCCGTGCAGTACGGGATGTTCCACAAATGAAAGATCGGTGTGGAAGAACAGTTCACCATTCGGCACAAGGCCGTCGGGTATCGTGTTGGAGACGTAAGGGTTATCCCCAACGGGACCTTCTTGCGTAATCTCTCCAAAAATAGACGCTACGCGGTCCACATCGTCGTCAGAAATCAACTGATCGCGAAACAGCAGCAAGGAGTGACGATCCCAGGCGTCGCGCAAACTCTGCTTGACGGGCTCGTTAATATCCCTGCCAAGGTCAAGCCCCAGTACTTCGACCCCAAAGCCCGGGGAAAGCGGTCGGATGGCGAGGTCTACGGGACCCATGATACGACATGTTCGCGCCAGGCCAGCCTAGCCCTTGAACCGGGGAAGCTCGAACGGGATTTTGCGGTCTGAGCGGCCCAATAAATCACTCAAGGAGACCCACGTCATGATGCCAGGCCAAAAAACCCGTTCGGCAACGGTACGTGCACGACTTGATCATCCGGTCATCGACGGCGACGGACATACAGTTGAGCTCATGCCGCTCATCTTCGATTATCTCGAGGAGACCGGTGGAAAGAAAGTCCTCGAGCGCTACATCGCCGGACTTCACAAGCCCTGGTACGATATGTCCCGTCATCAGCGGCGTCAAGAGCGGGTTATTCGCCCAGGCTTCTGGTCGTTGTCTCCCAACGCACTCGATAGGGCGACCGTCACCTTGCCGGCCTTGTTCCGTGAACGTATGGACGAAATGGGCCTCGATTTCGCTATCCTTTATACGTCGTTTGGTTTGAATATGCTACAGATCCAAGACGACGAGATACGACGCGTGGGCTGCAGGGCTTTGAACACGATGTATGCCGATATGTTCGACTCGCACGCCGATCGCATGACGGTTCCGGCCTTGATCCCGATGCATACTCCCGAAGAAGCTCTGGACGAATTGGATCATGCAGTTAACAAGCTTGGGATGAAGGCTATCACGATCGGAACCTGCGTCCGTCGCCCCATTGCTGCTGCGGCCAGTGCTTCGCCGGAATTAGCTCGTTACGCTGCCTGGTGGGATGTCCTTGGCTGTGGAAGCGACTACAATTACGATGCGGTATGGCAAAAATGTATCGATCTTCGGGTAGTTCCTACCTCACATGACCGAAGCATCGGTTGGGGCGCTCGCACGTCACCCGAGAACCATTGCTTCAATCACATCGGGCATTTTGCTGCAGCTAGTGAAGCATTTTGCAAAGGCCTCGTTTTCGGCGGGGTCCCGCACCGCTTCCCCACGTTGAAGTTCGCATTCCTCGAAGGGGGCGTTGCATGGGCCTGCAGCCTTTACAACGACCTTATCGCGCATTGGGAAAAGCGTAATCTCGATGCCTTGCACCGGAACCTGGACCCGTCCAAGCTCGACCGGGAAGCTTTCGCGGAGTTATTCCTAAAGTACGGTGGTAAACTTGCGCAACGCAGGCCGGATGCGATCACCGGCCCTCTCCACAGTTCCTATGGCCTGCGGCCAACAACCGAGTCCCCGGACGATCTGGACGATTGGTCGGCGGCCGGTGTTGAAACAGCAGAAGACTTCGCTCGATTCTTCGACAACTTTTTCTTCGGGTGTGAAGGCGATGATCGTGTTTCAGCAGTTGCCTTTAATCCGAAACTAAATGCATTTGGTGCGAAAATGCATGCGTTTTTTAGTTCGGATATCGGCCACTGGGACGTGCCGGATATCACGGCGACCGTTGCAGAAGCCTACGAGCTGGTGGAAGACGGACTACTGACGGACGAAGATTTCCGGAATTTCACATTCACGAACGTTGTCCGCATGTACACTGCGATGAATCCAGATTTCTTCAAGGGAACGACTGTGGAGCCAGCTGTCCGAGAGATCATGACCACCGTGGTCTAATTCGACGACGAAGAAGGGATGTATCCGGATCTCTCGCCCAAGAGCGAGCACCGCTGGAGCAAGCGCACGCATGTAGGCTCGTAGTCGGGTATGGCATAATGCAAGGCGCAGCGGTTGTCCCACATCAACAAATCATTCACTGACCACCGATGGCGATAGATGAATTCATAGCGCGTTGCGTGCCTATTCATAAAATCTATTAAGGGCTTCGACTCATCTCCGTTCATGCCGACGATGCCGGAAATACGCCCCACGTTCAAGGCTTTCGCGCCCGTCTCGGGATGTACACGCACGAGCTGGTGTGCGACGGGTGGATTCTTTTGCCTGATGGACGCCTGGGTAGCCGGGCTCAAAGTGGAAAACGCTTTCGGTACGGCGACATCGTGCACGGCTTCAAGGGACTCGATCGCTTCCTTGAAAGCGGGTGATAGTGCATCGTATGCCATGTACATGTTGGCGAACATTGTGTCGCCCCCAATTTCAGGTAGCTGCTGGGCGTTCAAAATCGTGGCAGTCGAAGGTCGAAGGGAGAAGGAAAGATCCGAGTGCCAGTGGTCGTTGACGGCGCCGTCAATCCTCTTCTCTTTAATATTGACTGGAGAATTCGAGATCAGAAACACTGGGGCGTGGTCCGGATGGCTCAGGGCCTGCGAGAATCGATTATCATCAAGGTCGCCGAAGCGTTCTGAAAATGCCATTAAGTGCTCAGGGGTCAGCTCTTGCCCTGGAAAACACAACACAATATGCTTGAGCCACGCCTGGCGTATTGCAGCGACGATCTCAACACCGAGGGGCTGCCGAAGATCTACTCCGGTGACCTCCGCACCGAGGGCATAGCCTAGACGACGGATATTGAGGCGGGTCATTAGCTCTCCCCTGATTTCCCGCGAGGTCTGCTTGTCAACCTGCATCGGCTGGCGTATCTTTGGCCGCTGATCCAAGGCGGGAAACAGGCTCACCGCGTCCAAGACTTCCTCACTAGGGTCGGTCTTCGAGGACAACATGGAACTGGAACCCCTTTCGCCGGCGATCGGCGCTGAAGTTAAAGGTACTGACTTATCTAGGGTGCTTTCGCCTCAGGAAGCAGACGACATCCGCCAGGCGTTTGCACGGTATCATTTGTTGTTGTTTCGCGAACAAGAGATCACGTTCGACGAACAGACACGCTTTGCGGCTCTCTTTGGGCCCGCCATAAACACTCACAAGATGACTCCAGATGGACAGCAGTTTGTTTCAAATACCGTACAAGATGCAGCGGTAGGCGACGGCGAACTAGGTTTTCATCAGGATCATTCTTTCTTTGATCTCCCCGACACCAACGTAATTCTTCTCTATGCGCTCGAAGTTCCAGCAAGGGGCGGCGAGACTGTTTTTGCGAACACACAAAGAGCTTACGAAGACTTGCCGGATTCCCTCAAGCGGCGTATCTCAGGGTTGCATGCGCTTCATATCGCCGGAAGGGGCGTCAGGATTTCGGGTGAGGCGCCTGATATAAGGCACGTCGGCCCGAGAACAAGTGCTATCCAGCCCACCGTTTGGATGCAGCCCGACTCGGGGAAGGCAGTCCTCTACGTTAGTCAATTGGTCGACCATTTTATCGAACTAGGTAAAAATGAGAGCGACACTCTCCTTTCCCAATTAGAGGCCCATCTGTATCGTCAGGAACTTCTGTACAAGCACAAGTGGCGGGTCGGCGACGTAGTCATTTGGAGCAACCGCATACTTCAGCACAGTAGGACCGCCTTTGATCCCTCTGAGAAACGGACGTTGAGGAGATCGACGATCGGTACGCCGGAAGCCCTCAAGGAAGATCTTTCGCCGACGGCGGCCGCGGGGCGCTAAAGATTAGGCAAGCTTCTTCCCGACTGGTTTAGTTGAGCTGCTTTAGCATCAATTGGGCGACGCCTGGGGTCCTCGAATCAGACGGCCTGGGTACTTGCCGGTTGAGTTTCCTTCTCGCCTAATAGTGGTACCGTTGACGATTGTCGCGATGTAACCGTCGGCTCGTTGGGTCAGCCGGCAGCCGCCTCCTGGAAGATCTGATAGCGGAAATGGAGCGTGCAGCGTCAGTTTGTCGTAGTCTATCACATTGAGGTCGGCCCTATACCCGCGGCGGATAACTCCGCGGTCATTCAAGCCGATCGCGCGCGCCGTCTCTTCCGTAATCATTTTGACTGCGGACGGGATCGGCAGCTTCTCACCTTTTCTATCGCGTGTCCAAAACGTGAGAACACTGGTCGTTGAGCTTCCATCGCACACAAAGCCGAGATGAGCGCCCGCATCGCCGCCGCCGACGACCGCATTGGGGTGCTTGAGCATTGCAAGGAGTACCTCTTCGTTGGAGTTGCTAACCGCGTTTAGCAGCACGCCACGACCCTCATTTTTGAGCAACAAGTCGTAGGCGAGCTCAAGCGGCGAGATTCCCATGCGTTTGGCGCGCTCCGTGAGCTTTGCGTCGGCGGGTTGCGCATAGTTGGGCGGATCGCCGAGTTCAAACATGCCTTCGATCTGGCGGCTCCAGGTGCGCCCGCTGCTGCTACCAAACTCGCGCGCGGCGCGTGTCTTGTCGGGTTCTTCGTTGAGGAGCTTGCGCTTAGTCTCCGGCTTCCGCATTTCCGCGACGCGTTGCAGTAGGGGAAGGTGAGCTAGCTCGGCCAGATAGGTTGGGCACATGTTGAAAGGGTGGTAGGGAAAATCGAGACTCACCAACATGCCGGTTGCGCGCGCAGAGAACTGCCCGCTGATCGGGAGGCCGTCCTTGTTTGCGGTCGCGATAAAATCGAGCAGCCAGCGCCAGTGGTTCGGCTGCCAGAATCGGTTGTTTATCGAGAACGAAAGTGGGCGTCCCGAACCCGCCACGATACGCCGCCACATCTCGAACTCGGTGGAGTAGTCTTCATGGGTATCGTAAAAGTCGTCAATGGCCTGAATGACGCCTCTTCCGATATCCCGTAGCGCTCCAGCAATGACTCTCAACTCACCCTCGGACGCAGTTATGTGGGGCACAAGGTTGCCCTTTTTGGTCCGGTGGAGTCCTATGCGAGAGGTTGAAAACCCTAATGCGCCAGCCATGACTGCCTCGCGTACGAGGTCAGCCATTTTCGTCATATCTTCGGACGTCGCTGGTTCACGAGCCACGGCGCGATTCCCCATTACAAAAACCCGAACTGCGCCGTGCGGCACCTGAGTCGCGAAATCGATTGCGGTGTGCTTCTGGTCGAGCGCATCAAGGAACTGCGGGAAGGTTTCCCAGTTGAACGGGACGCCGGCAGTTAGTACGTCTTTGGGCACATCCTCGACACCTTCCATAATCTCGATCAGCAATTCACGATTCTCGGGGCGACACGGGGCAAAGCCAACGCCGCAGTTCCCCATCAGTACCGTCGTGACGCCATGCCAGGATGAGGGCTCAAGCGCTTTATCCCAACCAATTTGTGCATCGTAATGCGTGTGCAGATCAACAAACCCAGGAGTGACCAGCATTCCTCGTGCGTCGAGCTCTTCGCGACCGCCGCCACTTAGCCGGCCAATGTCAGCGATGCGTCCATCCAAGATAGCCACGTCGCCTTCGCGCAGATCAGAGCCGGTCCCATCGACAATCGTCCCGCCCCGAACCACTAGATCAAAATCTTTTGCCATCCCGTACCTCTGGAGTTCTTGAAGGTTTTATGCTCTGCGACCGAGCCCGTTCCCTACCCGAGGGTGATCGTTGCTAAGAACAACGCACGATCAGGCTGTGCGGACTACTTCGATCCGCTACAGCAGGTCGTCGGAGGCTGCCGTAGGTTAACCCAGGCGACCGACGCTTGCCTCGAGTAGGCGCCAAATGTCGGCACCGAGCTCACTTTTCCAACGCGCGTAATAGGACCCGAGCTGCGCACGCATGCTCGCGGTGTCTGCGGTATTAAAGATGAGGCCATGCTTCCTAAGGTTGTCTCCCGATGATGCGTCGAGGAGGGCGGCATCGCGCCGTTGCGCCAGCACAAACTTCGTTACATTTCGCTTTACCGATTCCTGGATATCGGACGGCAGTGCGTTCCACGCATCGCCGTTGGCAGCTAACCACCCATTCGTGAAAACATGGTTCGTAATGCTAACATACCTCTGAACTTCGTATAGCTTCGTCGCATCGATGTAAGGCAGTGCGGATTCTTGACCGTCAACGATGTGCGTTTGAAGCCCGGTATAAAGCTGGTTCGCATCCAATGGGACCGCCGAGGCACCCAGGGTGTTGAAAAGCTCGATGATTATTGGAGATGGCTGCGTACGAACCTTGAACCCTACAAGATCGCTTGCCGCCCTAATCGGTTTTACCGACGAGGTTATCTGGCGAAACCCATCGTCCCAGCTCCGGTCGAATGCGTAGATCCCTTTGGCCGCAAGCTCCTTCCGAATGTAAGCGCCGACTCTCCGGTCCATGGCATCTAAGGCTTGCTTCGATGACTTGTAAGCAAACCCGAGGTTAGTAATCTGGAAGGAAGGAACAATCGACGAGAACGCACTTCCCGTGAAAAATTGGATTGACCCTAGCCGTAGCTGCTCCAGTAAAGAGGCGGCATTTCCTAAGGCGCCGTTTGGGAAAAGCGTAAGTTCAAGTCTGCCATTAGTTTCGTTCTTCACCGCATCGCATATCTGTGAAGATCTTATATTGGCCGAGTAGTCCGCCGGGGTTACCGTCGCCCATTTGTATTGGAACTGGGCCGCCTTTGCTGTCGCCGTAGCGACGACGAGCGTCGTAAACGGCGTAATGCCCGCACTCAGAAAGTGGGATCGCGTAAACGTAAGCTTCATAGCTCCCTATCTCCCTCGAGCGCCGGCGCCATGAAGCATGGCGTCCCGAGCGGCAGTTTCGACGGCCGTGCCGCTGAAAAAATCAGGGTTGAGGCTAGAATGTAAACGGACGGCGTTAGTGAACGTGAAATCGCGAAAGTCATCCTCTGAAACCAGCCCGTCGTCGACGAGTTCGTAAGCTTCTGCGAGGGTCGAGGTAATGTCCGCGATATCGAAGTGACCGATGTCGGAACTGAACATTGCCTGCAGTCTGGCATCGAAATGATTCAACTTCGAGAGGAACGCTGCTGCGACCATGCGGTCCCCTGGTTCACACCCAAAGAAAAATCTGGTGAAGATCTTGGCGAAAACATGTGGTTCGTTGATTTCCAGCGCCGTCCAATCGTCAAGGTCACTTGAATTTTCATTTACGGGTACCGGCCAGTTCAGAGTGGTCGCACTGGTGTCCTCGACGTTAGTGAGACGCCCTTTGAAGTGTGTCCCGCCGTACCGATCAAATAGCGGCGCTAGCTTCGATGCCTCAAGCTTGTCCGGATCAAGGTGCTTCCGCATCGAGCTGACGTTGCGGGTCTTCCAATGCTCGATGAGGTCGTTGTAGAGGCTGCATGCCCAGCCGACGCCGCCTTCTAAGAAGGCAAATGGAAGCGAGGGAAACCGCTGAACGACGCCCCCAAGGACCAAAGCTTTGCAGAAGGCCTCGCCGGCGGCAGCGAAGTGTCCCACGTGGTTGTAGACGAAGTTTTGCGTAGAGGTGCGCGTGCCGAAGCCGACTCCGCTCGAGTGGGCGGTCACCGCGACCCTTAGATCGACACATTTCTGCCACACCGGATCGTAGTCGAACTCGCTGTCATGAGCGATCACGTCGATCCAGGTAGCGTACGCGGCGACCTCCGGGGCCACGCGCGTCACTTCCGCAATCGGCCGTCGAATGCACGTGCCCAGCATGGCCACCTTCATGTTGAGCGTCTGAACTGCGTACTCCAATTCTTCGAGAGCTTCGGCTGGGTTAAACATCGGGATGACCGCTGCGGGTGTCATGCGGTCGGCGTGGGGCCGAAAGAGTTCGGCGTTCATCGTGTTCACGGCACGGCAGGCTACGCGTCTGATATCCTCATCAGCAATCGTTGTGAAGTTAAAGCCGGCGGTCGGGTATGTGATCGCGAAGTCGATTCCGAAGTCGTCGATTCTTTTGCGGAACAAGTCCGGCAAGGTTACGGTGGCTCGATCAAGTGGATCCGTAGGCAGTCCCCAGAAACCGGGCCTCGTTACGCGCCTTTCGCGCCGCTGACTCTGCGAAAGCGCGTGCCAATCGCCTGCAGCGCCGGCGCGTTTTGGATCGCCGTCGAAGGGACCCAGGCCTGTCGGGAAACGGGCAAGGTACCTTTCGACAAGTTTTGCGCCCCCAATATTACGCATAAATTCCAGGGTTAGGGGCAGAAACTCAGTGATGTGCCCGTCGACGTCAACGACGGGGTGCTTTAAGCGCTCACGTATCGCCGCAGAGCGTGTCATAGAGATGATCCGATGCCTATCTTTTTGTCGGCGGTCCAGATTCCGGCGAAAGTGAAAGGCCGAAAGCGGCGTAGTCTTCCGGTGAATTTGCCGTGGTAGACATGAAGTGTTGGAACTTCTTATCGTAAAAGAGATCCCTTCCACAGATCGGAGCGTGGATGGGCTTATTGTTGTCGCCTACTTTGATGTAGTAGGGATCGGCATCTCGGAAGTTCAGGAAATCTAAACCGTCGGGTCCGGCTCCGTGCGAGTATATGACGTTTTCATCCACTGCAAGAGCTGATCCAGGACCCAAAGTGCGGCGCCCTATAACAAGTCCACCACGCCTCACGACGATGATTTCGTCCGAGTCGTGAAAATGCCGATCCTCCTGGGGAGCAGAATTCGGCCTTGCACTCTTGTGGAACCAAATCTCGCACGTTGGACACGCCGAATCAACGTAGAGCGTCTGATACATGTTTATGATGCCAGGGTCGACCTGATCTTGAAAAGCCTCGTCGGCTGCGAGAGCGTGGACGTTCCCGCCGGCCCTGCTTGGTTTCTTTGAAACACCCTCTTGCTGATGGAAATGGGCTACCCTTGCCCCGCTGGGTCCTGCCCGCATGGCTGCGCTACCATTGTGCTCCACTAAGAGCATCCCATCAAGGGGAAGCCGCTTTCCGTCGGCTTCAATCTCTCCCGTCCACACGTAAGCCAAGTGGTCTACCGGCGGAGATTCCAAGCGTATTTCGGCACCTGGAGCTAGGTCATGCATCCAGTAGCACAACGGCCGATCCGCCATGTCGATGATGCCGCGCGTCTGGATCTCCCCTTTGGTTGTCAGGCCGTTCAAACGCGGAAAGTCTCTGGTCTTGACCTCATCGAAAGTACGAAGAACTGCTTTTCCCACGGAAATGCCTCCTCAGGGGCTCGTTCCACTCAATGTTGTGTTTCACTTCGAGCCGACGCCGGATGATTCCGGCAGTTTTCGAGACCCGTGGCAAGCCCGAACGCCGGTTTGGCGATAAGTGAAGTCCGTCTCGGCCCCGGGGCACTAAAAGAGTCCTGGCTGCGCGGTCATAAGAGCGCACCTCTTTCGTGCGCGTCCGAGCATTCCTCACGAACGCCCGGTCAGTTCCCGCTGCGTATCGCCGATCTTCACATATTTCGAACCCAATTCAGCTTTGGTAGCGGCCAAAATGTTCTGGTACATGAACTGGAGCAATGCGCCATCGGTTTGAATGAGGACCCACATGATACCGTGTTCCACCAATCGCTTGATCCGCTTTGCTATCGATTCGGGGTCCTGGAAGGCGTACCCGGTGTTGCAACCAAGGGCAACATCATGCTTCTCGCAAATCTTCACGGCTTCGTCGAGCCTCTTCCAGAGCGCCGGATGCTCGTAGTTGAGTCCAAGCCCGAGTACGCGCGCGCCGTCCGATCCCGAAAACAGGGCTGCTTCCAAGCCGTCGACGGCCAGCATCTCCTCGTACTCCGCCAGCGTCGTCTGCGATTCCATGATCGGGACGATCAGAGTGTTCTCTGCGGCCCACTTCTCATGGTTCTCCCACGCGGTCATCTTCCCGTTTTG
>Ga0207141_10062_pt1 | contig 37371 bp, 38 predicted proteins | sample Alteio_BWMinHeat_5_FD_153553 | JGI IMG/M metagenome (GOLD analysis project Ga0207141, IMG submission 153553) | Enriched cells from forest soil in Barre Woods Harvard Forest LTER site, Petersham, Massachusetts, United States -... | ecosystem: Environmental > Terrestrial > Soil > Temperate forest >... | reverse complement strand
CAAGCCGGGTGCGGCCTGCACCTGGCAGGGAATCCAGGCAGAGCGAGGCGTTGGAGAGAGGGGAGATGCTATTCGTCTCCCCGAAGCTATTTTATTTGGCGGCGGCACGCTCGATGCGGAAAGTGAAGCAGCCAGCCGTGGTACTGTTGACCTGCAGATAGTCGGCGCCAGGTTGGGCAAGCAGTTCTTCGATGACGGGCTCGAATTTGCCATCCGCCACGTATTCCTGTGCTAAAAGTCGGCGACCATGCGCGTAAGCCTCGACAGTGCGCGGGCTGCCGCGAAGCTCCTCAGGAAAACCGGCGTCCTCAGCATAACGCGGGCAGACGTCCGCGTGAACATAGACGGGGCCGGGTTGTGGAAGCGGTTCGACGCCGGTGAAACGGTTGTAGGTAAAAAGTATTCTGCGCTCCTGGCCTACGACGAAGGTGCGCAGGCAATGGCGGCAGGGAGCAGGATCGGTGGCCACTTCTGCATGCGCGGGAAATCCAAAAATGGGCGCGCGAAGGGTGGCGCGGACTGCTTCGGCGACTTCCGTTGGAATGGCTACAATGCGAATGGGCAGCATGAATCGTTCCTCACACTTTTCCTGCGATTCAGAGCGGCTAGTCCCGCCCTGCATGACGGCCATTGTGCAGTAAGTGTGCGCCCGGGTTCTATCCAGTATCGGCGGTCAAAGCAGGTTTCCGAACGGTCTCGATTGGGGGCTGGGAAGTGTACCTGCTGTCGCGATCGAGGGCGGTTGTGCCTTGGTCACTGATGGCTGCAAAGACTTTCCGATGCCAGAAGCACACTTGTTCCCGCTGCCGTGAAGGGTAAATGCCGGCACGGTTTGCGAAGAGCGCGAAGGAAAGGCTCTAAGCTTTCCCTCACATTGTTCCCAGGATGCTGTCGTTAGCGCTTGCAGCTATCGCTGACCATGCTGAGGCTTGTCACCTTAAGGTGGCCATGCTCGGCGGCATCCTTGTCCATGCCATGCTCTTTCATTTCATCCTTGGCCTTCTCTTTGGCCTCATGCATGTCGGCATGGCGCACTTTGCCGGTCACGGTTACAGTGTGACCCCTGTGAGGCGAAAGCCGGACGGTCTTGCTGTGGAGCTCCCAGGTGCCGCCATTTTCGGTGGTCAGCTTGTACTCGTGAGCGCCCTCAGCCTTAGTCAAACAGCCAGTCAACGTCCGGACTTCGGTGTCCTTGTCCTCGCTGCTGGAACCAATCGCTGGCACCAGCAACAGCGTGGATACGGCGAACATACTCAGCAACAGTTTATTCTTCATGAGTTCTCCCCTTTTTTGAATCTGAGGAGTGAAAAGTCACTCCCCTTTTTTCACGGATTGACTTCTTCGACCTTGGGCCCAAACCATAAAGGAATGCCAGATACGGATGCCAAATTCACCCGGGCAGCTTTGCGATTCCACGAGTAGGGCGGCTGGCGGTCACCTACGTTGTTCTTGAACTGCCCCTCACGAAATGCAAAACGAGCAACACAATACCCACGATAAGCAAGAGGTGGATTAAGGCGGCGCTGACGTGAAATGCCAGATACCCAAGCAACCAGAGAACAATCAAGACTGCCGCGATTAATCCGAGCATATCGCTATCTCCATTCTTTGCCGGGCGGATGGATCAGGCGAACTGATGTCGTGGAATGCGCTGATACCCGCGGAGCAACGAATTCCCACGCGGAGTGAGTCTAGGAGTTTCGTTGAAAGGAAATCTGTACCATTTGAGACACTGTCGTGCGACGGGCACCGGGCTGAGTGCTCGGCCAAGGTGCCTGGCCACCTATTGAAGTAACAAGACGTTTGTGCCCTTTTGACGCAGCGCCTGATCGAAGGTGACAAGACGAAGGTCAGCGGCGGAGGCAAAAGCGAGCAGATAGGAATCACCCCAATCCTTTGGGGAGGCATGAGGTGAGCGAGTTAGCGCGCGAAACTGTGATTCTAATCCGCCAGGTTCTTCCAGGTACTCGACTCGCTCGTCTTGAAGCCAGTGGTCGTAGGCTTTCCAGGCTTCCTGCTGACTTTTTGCCTGGTCGGGGCCCATGACAGCCGCCGCGCTCAAGAGCCGAAGCAGTCCAAGCTGCGTGTGGCGAGAGAAAAAGAGACGCGCCATGGGCGGGAGATTCTCGAACCACTTGAGGGCGGCGATGTGGTGGACATGCCTATCGTAAGTGAGCGCCACCCAAACGTTGATATCAGGGAAAAGAAATAATTTCGTAGATTCTGGCATTGTCGAGTTCGAGCGTGCCGGGCTGCTTGGATCTTATGAGTGGAAGCTTGACCCTCCGCCGCGACTTGCGCGGGGCTCTTTTCAGGATCAATTCGACCCCGCGAAGAATCAATTCCTTGGCAGGCCGGCCTTCGCTGGCGGCGCGGCTCTTCAGGTGTCGATAGACCGGATCTGGAATGTCAACAGTCGTACGCATGACCTTATTGTGCCATATTTATGGCTGTAGTAAAAATATTTCACATTTCTGGTGGGCAAACCCGTGCAGTTTGCCAGGCCAGCAGCGCATGCGCCAAGGGTGGGATAAGTGGAACTATCATCTCCGTGATCGGTGACTGAGAAGAACGGAAATCACTCCCGACGATAGGCTCCCTATTTCGCATTCGCGAAAGAGTTCGGTCGCAAGGGACATCGGACACAGATGTAAACCTACGAGAACTAGGGCTAAGAGGGATCCAAACGCGGAAGTAACTACCAGGACTAGCAAACATATTGCGACGATGTGGCAGAAGGAGACGCCTGAGATTTCGACGGTCCATTTGAAGCATACACGTGCCCTGCGGCCATTCTTTCCGGTAAGTGCGAACCAATTATTGGTTACCGGCACGGCCTTGCGTGCAATCCGCAAATGAAGTGGTCCACGGCGCATGAACTTGCCCAATGAAGCTGGATTAGAATGCTTCAGTCAAGAGCAAGAATGAATCCACGCCATTCCCAAAACGGAACTAACCTAAATAGTTATATATCCATAGGTTATCACATTCGCCATTTGTTCTCCGGGCGTAAATTCCCGTTTTGGTGTTCCACCGTGGAACACTGCTCCTGATTTGGGAATGTCTTCTGTGGATTTCGGACACTCGAACTAGGAACGGAGCGCGTCGAGAAAAAAATGGCGGAACTAGGACCGAACAGGACTTCCCCTGTCTGAGAAAGAGCGGACAGGGCGCAAAAAGAGGGCCGCTGAACAGAAAAGGCCGCCCGCCAGTGGCGGACGGCCCTTTGTCACGCAGATTTTTTCGCTCTTACGACAACCCTCATACGATCTGCCAGAATCTGCCCGAATCTGCCGTGACTTCAGCCGGAGCCGAAGAAGGGCAGTGCGAGTAACTCGAAGCGTGCATCCCCGCGGCTCGTGAGGGCTTAGGGATGCAATGCGTGGCATGACCCGCACACCATAGCGGGTGGAGCCACGACTACTTTAGAAAGGAGGTGATCCAGCCGCAGGTTCTCCTACGGCTACCTTGTTACGACTTCACCCCAATCATGGGTCATACCTTGGGCGCCTGCCTCCTTGCGGTTAGCGCGGCGACTTCTAGTACAACTCACTTTCGTGATGTGACGGGCGGTGTGTACAAGGCCCGGGAACGTATTCACGGCGTCGATCTGATACGCCATTACTAGCGATTCCGGCTTCATGCAGTCGAGTTGCAGACTGCAATCCGAACTGAGCAGAGTTTTTTCCGATTAGCTCCCCCTCGCGGGTTGGCAACGGTTTGTACCCTGCATTGTAACACGTGTGTAGCCCTGGACATAAAGGCCATGCGGACTTGACGTCATCCCCACCTTCCTCTCCGTTATCCGGAGCAGTCCACGTAGAGTTCCCTCCTTGCGGAGTGGCAACTACGTGCAGGGGTTGCGCTCGTTGCGGGACTTAACCCAACACCTCACGGCACGAGCTGACGACAGCCATGCAGCGCCTATACTGGTGTCCCTTGCGGGAAGGCCGTATTTCTACAGCTGGTCACCAGCATTTCGAGCCCAGGTAAGGTTCCTCGCGTAGCGTCGAATTGAACCACATGTTCCACCGCTTGTGCGGGCCCCCGTCAATTCCTTTGAGTTTCAGTCTTGCGACCGTACTCCCCAGGTGCAGGACTTAACGCGTTAGCTCCGGGACGACACCCGAACGGGTGGCACCCCAAGTCCTGATCGTTTAGGGCTAGGACTACCAGGGTATCTAATCCTGTTTGCTCCCCTAGCTTTCGTTCCTCAGCGTCAGTTGTGGTCCAGCGCGCCGCTTTCGCCACGGGTGTTCCTGCAGATATCTACGCATTTCACCGCTACACCTGCAATTCCACGCGCCTCTCCCACACTCCAGCACAGCAGTTTTGGAAGCAGCCTCTGGGTTGAGCCCAGAGATTTCACTCCCAACTTGCCGCACCGCCTACGAACCCTTTACACCCAGTAATTCCGAACAACGCTGGCCCCCTACGTCTTACCGCGGCTGCTGGCACGTAGTTAGCCGGGGCTTCTTATACCCGTACCGTCAGTCCTCTTGCGAGGCATTCTTCCGGGTCGAAAGGGGTTTACACACCGAGATGCTTCATCCCCCACGCGGCGTCGCTGCATCAGGCTTTCGCCCATTGTGCAAGATTCCCCACTGCTGCCTCCCGTAGGAGTCTGGACCGTGTCTCAGTTCCAGTGTGGCTGGCCATCCTCTCAGACCAGCTAACGATCAAAGCCTTGGTAGGCCGTTACCCTGCCAACTAGCTAATCGTGCGCGGGCTCCTCCTTCGACGCCTTACGGCTTTGAGTCCCCGAACCGAAGTCCAAGGAATGTTATGCGGAATTAGCTTCGGTTTCCCGGAGTTATTCCCCATCGAAGGGCAGATTGCCCACGTGTTACGCACCCGTGCGCCGTGCGCCATACCGTATTGCTACGGTACGCGCACTCGACTTGCATGTGTTAAGCACGCCGCCAGCGTTCGTTCTGAGCCAGGATCAAACTCTCGTTTGAATCTGGTTGCTTGGCGAAAAAAAATCCCGGGATTTGCATCCCAGGCAGCCTGCCAAGCGAATTGTTGATCGCTCGAATTAACTCAGACCATCGGCGCTCGAAAAGCTCCAATGGTTTCGAACAGATTCTGGCACATCGTATCGGTTGTCAAAGAGCGAAGCCCCCCTGTCTTGCAGAAAGGCACATCCACAGCCCAAGCAGTATGCCAAGAGCGGAGAGGAATGTCAACAGCGGATTAAACGATTTCCACAGACGATTGGATTTCGTTGAGGGGCGCACACAGCAAAAAGAGTGTTCCGGTTAGGCTGCACGGTGCTTTGAAATGGGGTCGCAAAAGTCCAATGCGGGACGAAGTCGTCTTTGCCCGGGGAGAGAACACGCTAGGGAGACAGAAATAGGGGCGGGCTGGAAGCCGCCCCCATTAGCCACATATTCGCAGATTGGGTTAGAAGGTGATCCTGGCTGTGAGTTGTGCCATCCGCATGTCTGTTGCAGCCGCCGCGAACGCTCCGTAGGGAGAAGTCGGCGGTGTCTGCGCGAAAGCAGTCACTCCGAAGAATGGCGCGTTCGTATTCGGATACGGTGTGCCGTAGTTGGCGTGGTTGAACCAGTTATACGCACTCAAGCCCAACTGAAGCCGGATGCGTTCGGTAATTGTAAAGTTTTTGCGCAGGCTCATATCGCCGCCCAAGAACCCAGGTCCGCGGAAGGCGTTACGGCCGACGGTTCCGGTAAAGTCCGTCGCCGTAGTGAGCAAGAACGGCGCTTTGGACCCAGTTCCGGCAATCCCAAAACACGGATTTACGGTGCAGGCACCCGCATTGGGGAAACTTCTCTGGCTGAACAGGGGCTGCAAGAGGGCAATGGCAGCGGGAAAACCGGCAAGATTGCCAGGAAGGCCGCCAATCGTGCCGCCATCGATGAAGCTGAACGGGAAGGCCGAGTGCCAGAACATTGTGCCGGAAAGCTGCCAACCACCGATCGCAGAGTTGACTAACCGGTTTTGACTCTTGAGGGGCAACTCGTAAATGTAGCTCGCCGATAGTTGATGGCGAACGTCATAATCGGCCGGGCCATAGTTCGCCCGCAGGTTGTGAGGATCGATTTGAACTCCGATGCTGGTGATTACGCTAAAGGGTGTGTTAAAGACACCGGCGTTTGAAACCTCGTCAAAGGCATGAGAGTAGGAGTAGCTAAAACGTCCGCTCAACCCGTGCCAAGAATTCTCCCGAACGGAGAGAGTCAGGCCGTTGTAATTGGAGATGGCACCGCTATTGAGGAAGTTCACTTTGCCGACGCGCGGATCTGGTGCGGTGGCGGGAAGGCTTCCAAAACCGAAGCTGTTGAGGGCTACGTTGGAATAGAGCAAGTCGAAACCGCGGTTGCCGACATAATTGGCCGAGAGGACGGTGCGCCCCCCGATAGTATGCTGCACCTCAAGATTCCATTCCACAAACTTCGCGTTTCTGAGGTTGCGGCTTACGTCGTTGAGCGTCGGAACGAGCTGCGTATTTGCCGGACCCGTAGTTACCGGCTGGCCAGTGTTGGTGCAATTCGGAGCCGCAGCCTCGTAAGTATTGAGATTGCCCCCAGTATTAAAATTACTTGTAAACACGGCATTACAGTTTTGCACGATAGCCACGCCACTGCCGGGAAATGCCGAACTTGCCGGCGGATTGAGATCCCAGGCCAGAGAACCTCCAGGAACTGTCCAGAGGTTCACTTGGGGGAAATTGGTGTCAAACCCGCTGAGCACCGTGCCGGGGTACAGGTCGCTGAATAGTCCAACGCCGGTGCGGACTGCGGTGTTCTTGCCCCAAGGAGTCCAGGCGATCCCCAGTCTGGGTTGAAAGACCACCAACTCATTTCCCGGGATAATGGTTTTCAGGCCGGTGCGGAACGACTGGTTATACGGGATAGTAGGCCCGTGCGCCAAGTCAGTGAAGGGTGTGATGGGAAGACCCGCGCAATGGTGTTGGCAAGCGCCGCCCGAATTGCGGTCAGCTCGAAGCGCCAGGGTGAGCTTCAGATTCGAATTGACCCGGTATTCATCCTGGAAATAAAGCCCAAAGCTATAGAAGGCAACCGGTTGAACGGGGTTCTGCGCAAAATTGAATTGCGTGTTCGCATCGACCGTATCTGTGGCAAATCCGTTTATGGTAACGCTTACGGCTGGGTACAGCGCCTGTTGCTGCGCAGTGTGGTCGCTGACATCGTCCCGTCGAAAGTTTATGCCCATCTTGAAGGAATGATTGCCTTGGGTGATGGAGAGATCGTCGACCAAACCCCACTGGGTGACGTTGCGACCCTGTGGATACAAGAAGCCCTGACCGAAGCCTCCTGGGTTGCCGGAGCCGGTTCCCAAGTTGGTAAACGCGCCATCACTAAATGCCAGGTTACCGGGGAACAGCGCCAGCGACGGCTTCGGATTGATGCTGCCAAAAATCGCGGAATACCAAAGCACGGAGCCGATGAAATTGTTAACCATATTCGGACTAAACACATGCGTGTAGTTCAACTGGCCCTCGTCCTGAGGCTGAATGCTCTGGTCATTGAATGTGGGATTGATGGAATCCGTATAGGTGGGTTGCGTCCCCCGATCTACCTTGAAGCGGCCGAAAAGCTGGTTCTTGTCGTTGAAGTTGTAGTCAACGCGACCGGAAAGCAACCACTCTTTGTTTCCGTTGGGCACGGATTGAGTAAAGGTTTCAGCACAAGCGCCACCTGGTACAGCCAGTTTAGCGCAGGCTGAAGTTGGATCTGGGGCTTGAGCAACGGCATTGGCGATTCCAGGTGCGGCGTTATAGAGCTTAAAAACGTTGTTGTAGAACGCCTGGGTCGCCGCGTCCTTGGGCACCTTGCCCAGCACAAAGGTTTCAAATGCAGGCGTAGGCAGCGTTACGTTGTGCACGGAGCCGAAAATGTAGCGAATGCCTTCGGTATTGACGAAGAAGAACGCCTTGTTTTTGATGATCGGTCCGCCGAGCGAGGCCAACCACTGGTTGTTGTTTTCGAAGGGGCGGGGATTGCCGGCTACTTTATTCAAGGGCGCATTCGCGTTTAGATATCGGCCCGTCCAATCGTACGCGACAGTGCTGTGTAATTCGGACGTTCCAGACTTTGTGGTGTAGTTAATTTGCGAAGCAGCCTGCCTACCATACTGACCCGTGTACGCGTTATTGATAACAGCAACTTCCTGGATCTCGCCCCCGCCGAGCAAAAGATTGCTCGAACCGGTGTTGTTGAGATTCAGGAAAGGATCGTTATAATCATTACCATTGATTGTAAAAAGATTCGAAGTAGCCGGCAGCCCGAACGTGCTGAAATTGCCGAAACCCCCGCCCGTCGAATTATTCATGGTAACACCCGGAGCGGTGTTCGCAAGGTAAGTGATGTCCCCTCCGGGGTTGGGAATTTCCAGAATCTGCTTGGCGTCAAAGCTAGTAGTGATGTTGGCGTTTTCGGTTTGCAATAGCGCTGGTTCTCCAGTCACTTCCACCGACATTGCGCTCGAACCGAGTTCCAGTGCCACGTTAAAGGCCGCATTCTGGCCCAGTAGCACCGTCACGGTCTTGGTTGAGGTCTTGAATCCATCCTTGGTGACTGAAATAAGGTAGTCGCCCGGCTTCAGGAGGGCAAACTGATATTCACCGCTTCCGGAAGAAGTCGTTGTAAAAGTCGCTCCCGTGCCGGAGTTCTTGGCAGTCAACATTGCGCCAGCCACTGTGGCACCCGAAGGATCATTCACTACTCCGCTTATACCCCCGGTCACGATGCTCTGTGCAAAGACTCCGGGAGGAATCATTAACAATAGAACTGCGAGCAACACTTTACACCCAGAACGGTTTTTCACGCTTGCATCCTCCTCAAATCAAAATAGCCGCCAACTATTCGGCATGGACCTCGCACTATTGCAATCTCAACTTCCGGATACTCACGATATGCTTATGTTTTCCCTCAATCTCTGCGAACCAAAAGGGGCCGTCTAACAGTCAAAGACGCCGACGTCTCCACAATTTCCCTACCGGGCAACCCCTTTGGGTTTCTCCCCCAATGTTGAGTAGGCAAGCTAAAGTGCGCTGCTCGGAACGGAGCAATCTTTTGACCACAATTTCCGACAGGCCATTTTGATGGTAATAGTTTGAATTTCAGTGACTTGGAAAATTCTTTAGATGAAATTTAGAATCACTTTGTATGGTGCTTCGTATCGTATATATGGGTTCCGGAATGGACCGTTCATCAATTGTTTCGATATCGATGTCTTGCTCCCAATGGAGTTCATCTAGGCGTTCGTATTGCACGTGCGCTTGACGCAGAACTTGAAGTTTACTTGCGGCCGACCGCGACACTTTTGGACGGGAGCGGAGTGTCGCCGCGGCGCGGCCTGCTTTTTCTACTTATGACTGGTACGATACGCGCACATGGCCTCAGCACTGAGAAATCGGCTTCTCGTCACGGTCGGACGTTGCGCGATGACCCATCCGGGAGAGCGCGTGGGGGTGGCGGTGTCCGGCGGGGCGGATTCGGTGGCGCTGCTGCTGTTGCTCCTGGAGGCGCGTGAGAAACTTGGTATCGTGCTGAGCGTGGTGCATTTCAATCACAAACTGCGCGGGAAAGCTTCGGATGCGGACGAAAAATTCGTTGCCAGGCTGGCGGCGAAGCATAGGCTGGAGTTTCACTCGGCCTCCGCTGATGTTGCCGGGAAAGCAAAAAAGGAACGGGCCAACCTGGAGGACGCGGCGCGCCGGGCGCGGCAGGACTATTTCCGCGCGCTGACGGAATTGGGAGTTTGCGAGCGAATCGCGGTGGCGCACACCGCCGACGATCAAGCGGAGACGGTGCTCGCGCATCTGCTGCGCGGGACGGGCCTCGCGGGGCTCGGCGGAATTCATCCCGTGGCGGGTCCGGTGTTCCGTCCACTATTGAGCGTTCGGCGGACCGAGCTGCGGCGTTTTCTGCGCGCTCGGAAACAAACCTGGCGTGAAGACGCAACCAACCGCGACACGAAGAGGATGCGCGCGCGAATCCGTAGAAAACTTCTGCCCCTGCTGCAGAAACAATTTCAGCCGGCCATCGTTGAACACCTATGTACTCTTGCGGTGCTCGCGCGGGAGGACGAAGCGTTTTTGGACGTGATGGCGGAAGAACGTATGCGAGCGCTCGTTCGAAAGAGTGGAGAGCAGGCGCGAATTGCGCTCGACGATTTGTTGCAGCCTTGGAAAAAAGTGGGATTTAACACAGAGGACACGGACGGCGCGGCGGGCAGGGAGAAGACAAGAGCGCTGAGCACCCGGATGGTGCGCCGCATCGTGGAGAGCATCAAGCCGCGCCAGGGGCAATTGGGGGCGGGGCATGTGGAGGCGGTGCTGCAACTGGCGCGCGGAGGACAAAGCGGGAGTTCGCTTTCGTTGCCGGGCGGAGTAGAGGTACGAAAAGAGCGGGACACGCTCGTGTTTCTGCGTATTGAAAATGCAGGAACACAAACTTCCCGGGTCGCGCCGCGGGAATATGACTACAAGATCGATTTGGCGCGCGAGGACGCGGAAGTACGCGTTGCGGAATTGGGGTGCGTATTCCGCTTCAGGGTGATTGACTGGCCTCCGAATAGAGGGGAAACTAGTAAGGATGGGGCAGTCCTGGACCGCGACCGGTTGCGTTTTCCAACGGTGTTGCGCAATTGGCGCCCCGGCGACCGATTGCATCCCCAGGGGCGCCGAAGCGCCCACAAGCTAAAGCGCTTGCTGAACGAAAAGCGCGTGAGCAGGTGGGAGCGCGACGGCTGGCCGGTGCTGACGAGTGGCGGCGTTCTTGCTTGGGCGCGCGGCTTTCCAGTCGCCGCGGAATTTGCCGCGAATGAAAGGACCCGAGCAGGAATCGTGATCGCCGAGGAAAAAATTTGAGCGGTAGAAAGGGAGCGGTATTCTCCGCGGCCCGCATCGCCGCACGTGTGGCAGCCCTGGGAAAAGAAGTTTCGCGGGAATACGCAGGGCGGCGAGTAGATGTGGTGGTTACGCTGGATCGCGGTTTCGTTTTCGCGGCGGACTTGATGCGGCAGATCGACGCGCCGGTTGTTTGCCACTTCGTGCGCGAAGAGGTCCGCGACGTCGAGCACAGCGGGCGGCCGCGGCGGGAAGTTTTTTTTGGCGCCGGGCCGGAATTGAAGGGCCGCGACGTGCTGGTGATTGACGCGGTGCTGGAAAGCGGCGTGACACAGGAATTTTTGCTGCGGCGGCTGGGCGAAAGCCAGCCGCGCTCGATCCGCCTGGCGGTGCTGCTGGATAAGCCGGCGAGGCGGCGGGTGGCCCTGGAGCCCGATTACTTTGGCTTCCGGACCGCATCTAACGAGGTATGGGTTGGTTACGGCCTTGCGGCAGCAAACGGGATGGGGCGTAATCTCCGGCACCTTTCTTCCGGAGGCAACGGAACGTCAGGGAAAAGCAGCAAGGGGCGGCGGAAAATAGGCAGGATGTGATTTCTTCGGGGCGGGTTGCAGGATTAGTGAGGACAACGTGAATTCAAGTTCCACGGCAAAAACAATTCTTTTTTGGGTCTCCATCGTTTTTCTGGGCGTGATGCTCTGGAAGCTGGTGTCCGCCAACGGATCACAAGCGCGCGAGGACACTCCCACGTATAGCGTGTGGATGCAAAAGGTCGAAGCAGGCGACGTGAAGGAAGTAACGATGTACCTTTCGCCGAACAGCTATGACCTGCAGGGCGAGTACAACAAGCCCGCGAACATGAAATTCCAGGTTACCATCCCGAAGGAAGAAGCGCCGGAGGTCACCAAAGCGTTGCGCGACAAAGCCGTGCAACTGAAGGTGAAGGAAGTGCGCAGCGGCGACTGGGTTTTGATTCTGTTGAACGCCGCGCCGCTGATTCTTCTGGTGGGCTTCTGCCTGTTCCTGATGAGGCAGATGCAGTCGGGCGGGAACAAGGCGTTGAGTTTCGGAAAGTCCCGCGCGCGGCTGCTCTCCGCGCAGCAGAAGAAAGCCACTTTTAAGGACGTGGCCGGAACGGACGAGGCCAAGGAGGAGCTGCAGGAAATTATTGAGTTCTTGAAAGATCCCCAGAAGTTCCAGAAGCTGGGCGGACGAATTCCGAAGGGCGTGCTGCTTGTCGGACCTCCGGGCACCGGCAAGACCTTGCTGGCGCGCGCGATCGCCGGCGAAGCCAACGTTCCCTTCTTCTCGATTTCCGGCTCGGACTTCGTGGAAATGTTCGTGGGCGTGGGCGCGAGCCGCGTGCGCGATCTCTTTGAACAAGGGAAGAAGAACGCGCCATGCATCATTTTCATTGATGAAATCGATGCCGTCGGACGGCACAGAGGTGCAGGACTCGGTGGCGGACACGATGAGCGCGAGCAAACGCTGAACGCGTTGCTCGTAGAGATGGACGGTTTTGAAACGAACGAAGGCGTAATCTTGATCGCCGCGACAAACCGGCCCGACGTCTTGGATCCGGCGTTGTTGCGGCCAGGGCGCTTCGACCGCCGTGTGGTGGTGGCGCGTCCCGACGTGAAGGGCCGCGAAGAGATTCTGCGCGTGCACACGCGCAAAGTGCCCATCAGCGATGACGTGGATTTGTCCATCATCGCGCGCGGCACGCCGGGCTTCTCCGGCGCGGACCTGGCAAACCTGGTGAACGAAGCGGCGCTGTGGGCCGCGCGCCAGAACCGCAAGTTCGTCATGATGGTCGACTTCGAGATGTCCAAAGATAAAGTGATGATGGGCGTCGAGCGCCGGTCGATGATTTTGTCGGACGAAGAGAAGAAAAACACCGCGTATCACGAGGCCGGGCACGCGCTGGTTGCAGCAATGACGCCAGGCGCCGATCCGGTTCACAAGGTGACGATCATTCCGCGCGGGATGGCTCTGGGCCTCACGATGCAGCTTCCGGAAGACGACAAGCACACCTACACGCGCGAATATTTGGAAGCGATGCTGGCGGTGCTGATGGGCGGGCGTTCGGCGGAGGAAATTTTCCTCGGCCACATCACCACCGGCGCGGGGAACGACATCGAACGCGCCACGGACATCGCCCGCAACATGGTTTGTGAATGGGGCATGAGCGAACTGGGGCCGCTGGCCTACGGCAAGAAGGAGGAGGCCATCTTCCTGGGCCGCGAAATCGCGCAGCACCGCGACTATTCGGAAGACACCGCCATCCAGATCGACAAGGAAGTGAAGCGCATCGTCAACGGCGGCTACGAGAACGCGAAGAATCTGCTCTCTAAAAATCGGGATACGCTCGAGCGGATCGCGCAGGCACTCCTCGAGCGGGAAGTCATCGACGCCAACGAAGTAAAACTGCTTATGGAAGGCAAGCCGCTGCCGGAGAAGCCGCGTACGCCTCCCACACCGCCGCCGCAGGCTGCTCCCACCGCGGACCCTAAGCTGGTGCGCCCCGAGCTTCGCCCCGCACCTGGCTTCACCCGGGGCGAGAACCCGGCGAAAGCGTAATGTAAGTCTGGTTTCGGCAACCGTAGGGGCACCCGCCGTGGCGGGTGCCCCTACTTTTTTGGCTGAAGGAGTACAATAGGGTCTATGGGAAACCGCAGCGGCGAAAATCTGAATGTAACGTGCCCGTGCTGCCAGGCAAAGCTCGTCGTGGATCCCGTTTTCGGGGCGGTGCTTTCGCATGAAGCGCCGGTCAAAGCCGGCCCTAATGTAGACCTCTCGGACGCGCAAAAGATCCTTGCTGAACAAAATCGCCAGCGCGAAGACAAGTTCGCGGATTCCTGGTTCCAGGAAACCAACAAGGAAGACATCCTGGCCAAGAAGTTTGAAGAAGCCATGAAGAAAGCCAAAGATTCCCCGGCGGGCAAGCCCATCCGCGATTTCGATCTGGATTAGCAAGCTGAGAGCGCTTGTTATTTTTCTCTTCATGGGATTCACAAATTGGATTTGACCCCAGGAATGGTTCTGTCTAAGCTAAATGGGTTTACGACATCCAGCGACTACTTTGAAGAATACGCGCCAACTCCGCTCGCAACTGAACCACAACACTTCGTGTTGCTGTCATTCTTGCGAGTCGGCGCGTGGAGGCTGATGGCGTAGCGCAAGGTTTCTAAAGCTATTCCCAGACGGCCACCGTCAGATTTGCATCTGGCAGTGGCCGTTTCTGTTTTTGCGCGGCATCCGATTCAGGAGAATCCATTTGAGACTCACACCAAGAATAATCACTTTGGCCTGCGCCGGGCTGCTTCTGGCGGCAAAAGCCCGCCCGGACGATCGCTGGCCGAAAGAAATGTCATCCGCTTGCGTGGCCGCAACAGAAATAGCGGCAGGGAGGGATTGCCCCGCTCCCCCAGAGGACCCCTCGGCGCAGGAATCTGATCAGAAAGTGAAAGACAGAAAACGCGGTTTTCTTCGCTCCTGGTTCCGCATGGCCGCGGAAACGGAGGCCAAACAGCCGGATTGGCTTTCTCCCTTGGCAACCACATCGGGCCGGCTGAAGCAGGAGTTGCGTTACGACATCTGGGACCAGCCCGCGGCCCAGGGGAACAGAACTTACCAGTTTGGCGGCGGCAAGGGACTTGAGTTCATCACCAGTTCGCGGACTCAGATCTTGACTGGGATACCGACCTACACGCTTCACTCTCCCAATAGGCCCCCAGGCGGATTTGGCGACTTACCGTTGATGCTGAAATTCCGGATTGCTTCGGGGGAACGCGGAGAAGGCAACTATCTCCTCACGTTTATTCTCGGAGTCACGGCGCCCACAGGGTCGCGCCGCTACGGTGCAGGCGACGCCGTGCTGACTCCGACGCTCGCGTTTGGCAAGGGTTGGGGGAGATTTGACGTTCAGTCTACTGTTGGGCTCAACCTGCCGGCAGGAGCTACCGCAAAACTCGGCCGTCAGTTCCAATGGAACACGGCTTTCCAGTATCAAGCGGGCTGGAAACTTTGGCCGGAACTGGAAGTGAATTCCACGTTCTACACAACAGGACCGAACGCCGGTGATAAGCAAGTTTTCCTGACACCTGGGCTCGGATTTGGACGAGTACGCCTTCGGAAGGGGTTCCGGTTTTCTTCGGCGGCGGGCCTTCAAATTGCGGTGACGAAATTCCATACCTACGACCATCGCTGGATGTTCTCGCAGCGAGTTTCGTTCTAGGCGACAGGCACGGCACCTGCGCTACACTCCCTTTGCGGATATGGCCCCAAGCCGAAAAACATTCCGGTTGAAGCTGCCTTCGCGCACGCTGGTCCTGGGGGAACGCACGCTCGTTATGGGCGTGCTGAACGTCACTCCAGACAGCTTTTCCGACGGCGGCAAGTTCCTGCAGCCCGAGAGCGCGATCGAACATGCCTTTGCTATGGAGCGCTCCGGCGCCGACCTGCTCGACATCGGCGGTGAATCGACACGGCCAGGATCCGCAGAAACTCCCGCCTCCATCGAGTTGGAACACATTCTTCCTGTACTGGAAGCGTTGCAGGGCCGCCTGAACATTCCGGTCTCGGTGGACACGCGGCGATCCACGGTCGCCGAGATCGCGCTGCGCGCAGGGGCCCAAATCATCAACGACGTGTCCGGCTTGAAAAGCGACCCGCGCATCGCGGAGGTCGCGGCGCATCGGCGTGTGCCGCTCATCCTGATGCACATGCGCGGAGAACCGAGGACGATGCAGGCCGCTGGATTTGCACGGGAGGTTATGAAGGATGTAATCCACGGGCTGCGCCGGTCCGTCGCCATCGCGCAAAAAGCCGGCGTCGCGAAATCGCAGATTGTCCTCGACCCGGGCATCGGCTTCGGCAAGAGCTTCGCGCAAAACTACGAATTGCTGCAAAAGCTGCCGCAACTGGCGAAGCTCGGTTATCCCCTGCTCGTGGGAACTTCACGCAAGGGCTTTCTTGGCGCGACCTTGGCCCGGGATGGCGAACCTGCTCCCCCGGAAGAGCGCATCTGGGGCACGGCGGCAACGGTTACCGCGAGCATCTTGAACGGAGCGCACATCGTGCGCGTTCACGACGTTGCAGAAATGGTGCAAGTGGCACGCGTCGCGGATTGCCTCCTTAACCCGAATCGAAGGCCAAGAAACTGAACGCATAGATGCAGAGAGCGCTGAGAATAGCGCCTGCTGGAGGTCGCTCTAGGTTTCCTTCGGTATAATTCCCAGGGCAAACGGTCGCGCAGGCCGCCCATCACAATTTCTAGAAAAGAGAGCCAACTAATGCCCGGTCGCACAGTTCCAGTTATATCTCTGTTGCTTTGCTTTTCTGCTTCGGTGACGCCACTGCGGGCACAGCTGCCGCCAGCGAAACCGAATCCGCTGATCCCTGGGCAAGGTGCCCAGGGAAATGCAGGCTGCTCTGTAACGGGGGCATCGTCGTGCGCGGATGCTGCCGCAAAGATTCTGCCGATTGTGATGGGCCCGTCACCGATGGAAGAGAATCTGCGGCGTCTGACGGATGAAATCGGCGGACGAGTGACCGGCTCACCGGAGATGACCAGAGCCGTGGAATGGGGTAAAGGTGCATTTCGAGGGGCGGGAGTGGATGTTCACAGCGAGAAGTACCCGATGCCGGTGACGTGGAGCGAAGGAGACACGCGGCTGGAATTGCTCGGCGCAGTGAAGTTTCCCGTGCGGCTGAAAGCGGAGGGGTGGTCTCCGGCAACGCCGGCAGGTGGGATTGAGGCAACGGTCGTCGATGTGGGTTACGGGAGCGACGATGATTTTGCGAAAGCAGGCACCTCGACCAAGGGCGCGATTCTGCTGGTTCACAGCGATATCGGCTCGACATGGGCGGATCTCTTCAACGAATACCTGCGGCCGCCAACGATTATCGAGCATGCCGTCAAGGAGGGCGCGAAGGCCATTCTGTGGACGGGAGCGCGGGAAAGATTGCTGCTTTATCGTCATACGAACTCCCTGGCCGGTGAGATTGACAAGATTCCTCAGGCCGTCCTGGCGCGCGAAGATGCCATGCGGCTGGCGCGCACGGTTGCGGCATATCCGGGGAAGGTGCGAGCACACTTCGACATGCCCAATAGAATTGGAGGGCCGATCGAGCAGGAAAATGTGGTGGGCGAGATTCGTGGCTACGAAAAGCCGGATGAAGTCGTGATTCTCGGCGCGCACCTGGACTCGTGGGAACTGGGCACGGGCGCACTGGACAACGGCTGCAACGCGGCGCTGGTGATTGAAGCGGCGCGGGCGATCAAGGCCACCGGGCTTTTGCCGCGGCGGACGATTCGCTTCGTGCTCTTCAGCGGCGAGGAGCAGGGCACGATTGGTTCCTACGAATACGTGAAGGCGCACCGCACCGAACTCGACAAAATCCGCGCGATGATCACCTACGACTCGGGCATCGGCCGCGTCACCGGATATTCGCTGGGCGGGCGCCGTGACATTGACGCCGGCGTGCGCGAAGTCCTGAAGCCGCTGGAATCCTGGGGCGCAAACAATCACACGTTTGACGCTTCCTTCGGCACGGACAATTTCGACTTCCTGCTGGAAGGCGTGCCAACCCTCGTGGCAAATCAGGAAGAGGCCAACTACCTGCCGAATTATCACGCCGCTTCGGACACGCTCGACAAAGTCGACATGCGCGAATTGAAGCTGCACACCGTGCTGGCGGCTCTGACGGCCTGGGGTATCGCCGACCGCGCCGAACCGCTCGGGAAGCGGCTTTCGCGCGCCGAACTCGACGTGCTCATGAAAGAAACCGGCCTCGACCAGCAGCTCAAAGCGCTTGGCTACTGGGAAGCGTGGCTGAGCGGCGCACGCGGCCGCAAACCGTAGACATGCTATTAACCTCTTGCGACACATCCTTGTGACGGGCGTCTCTTTGGGCGCATCGCATAAATCGTGGTGTCCTTCCCGGTATACTGGAAGCGTGGCAAACGCCAAGAACGATTCGAACGGGACTGAACGCCGATCCATCCTGGCGGTGGACTACGGCCGCGCGCGGATGGGGCTGGCCCTGGCGGATGCGGAGACGCGGATGGCGCAACCGCTGGGTATGATGGAGCGCGTCAACCGCAACGAGGACATGCGGCGGCTGCGCGAACTGGTGCGCGAACACGCCGTGAAGCAGATCGTCGTGGGGCTGCCGCTGCGGCTGGACGGCACGCGCGGCGAAATGGCGGAAGAGACGGAACGCTTTGCGCAGCGCGTGCGGAAACAGATTGGCGTGCCAGTGGAGATGGTGGACGAGCGGCTGACAAGCTGGGAAGCCGAGCGCTTGCTGGAAGAAGTTCAGGGAAGATTCATCCGCGAGGAAAAGTTGAGCGGCGGCAAGAAACCGAAGAAGGCGCAGGGCAAGATGACCGTGGACGCTGTGGCGGCTGCCGTCATTTTGAAAGAGTACCTCGATCGACAGGCGTACACGGCCGGTAAGGCATGAGCGAACTAAAAAAGTAAATCAGTGAGGCTGACTTGAAGTATTTGCTAGCGCTGTTGCTTGTCATCGCGCTGATTGCCGGGGGCGCCGCGGCGTGGATCTGGCATGGCTTCGCCAGCCCGTATCAGGGCTTTGGGCCGGAAGGCGTGTTCGTGGATGTGCCGCATGGAGCTTCGCAACGATATGTGGCGTATATCTTGAAGAAAAATGGTGTGGTGGGCAGCGCGCTGGCCATGAGGATTTACGCGCGGCAGCATCCGAAGCGCACGCTGCAAGCCGGCGAATACTTTTTCGATCATGCCATGACCGGCAGCGAAGTGTTTTGGAAGCTGGCGAACGGACAAGTGTACCAAGTGCCGTTCACGGTGCGCGAAGGCGAAACGATGTTCGACATCGCGCGCGAACTGGAAGCGGGAAAGTTCATGCGCGCGGGCGATTTTCTTTTTGCGGCGGGTGATCCGACGCTGATCCATGATCTTGCTCCGGATGCCAAGACGCTCGAAGGGTTCCTTTTCCCCGCCACCTACGAACTTCCGCGGCATCCCGCGGCGAGTGAATTGAGCGCGGAAATGGTGCACAAGTTCAAGGAAGAGTGGAAGCATGTGGCTTCGCCGCCGGCGACGAGCGCGCCTACCGGCGAAGGCGGACACCAGGGCGTGAACCGGATCGTGACGCTGGCGTCGCTCGTGGAGCGGGAAACACCGAAGCCGGAGGAGCGGCCGCTGGTGGCAGGCGCGTTTGAAAACCGGCTCCGGAAAGGGATGCGCCTGCAATGCGACCCCACGGTCATCTATGGGATGGAGCGGCTGGGAAAATATAACGGGACACTTACGGGCAAAGCTTTGAGCTTCGATTCCCTGTATAACACCTATGAGCACGGGGGGCTTCCTCCCGGGCCGATCGGAAACCCTGGCGAGGCGTCGTTGCGCGCGGCGCTACAGCCGGCGCAAACGAATTATCTTTATTTTGTGGCCAACACGCAGGGCGGGCATTTTTTTGGCGCGACGCTGGCAGAACACAACAAGAATGTGGTGAAGTACCGCCGGCTGCTGGCCGGCCTGCCGGCGGAACCACCACCGCCGCCACCGACACCGCCCAAGCCGAAGAAAAAGCACGCCAAGGAGCACCGAGGCAAAGCCCGATGAGCGAAGACTTGAAGGCAAAAAAGGCGCTGATCCTGGAGACCGCCCGGGAGATCAAGGTACAACAATGGACGCCGGCGGAAATCGACCAGTTGCGGCGGCGGCTCCTGGCGGAGCACGGCGAAGCCGGCAAGACGGGGATGGAATACATCGCGGACGTGTTGAAAGACGCGGGACAAAAGGTGACCATTAACCAGCAGGAGGAAGCCGAGGAACAGTACGAAGAAGAGTTCGAGGACCTTCTGCACTTCAAGACGCTGGAAGACGCCGAGGTCAGCATCATGCGTCTGGACGAATTGATGCGCAAGTTTCGCTCGCAGGCCGAGCACGCCGCGGTGGAGCGCGTATTGAACGTGGCGCGCCTGGGAAAACGACGCGCGGAGATGATCTCGCGCAACCGCAAAGTGGAGCCGCAAAAGCGCGTCGAAAAAGAAGAAATCGCCGGATGGTTCCGCATCTGGCTGGAAACACCGGATGCTTTCTTCGACTGGCTGGACGTTCGCAAGCAAGCGCCAGATTTTCGCGCCAAGTTTCCGCAACTGGAGTCCGAGGTATGAGCACGACAGGAACGGCGGCGCCAGGAAGCGGCGCGCTGGAATTGCCGCCGTTTTCGCTGGACGTGCAGGCGCTGGGTCTCGGGGGTGACGTGAAGGCGGTTGGACTTGAGTTGGTCGAAACCGAAAACCGCGAGCCGGTGCGCGGCAAGGATGCGGCTGCGATCTGGTCGGCGGTATTCCCAGCGCTTGCGGGGGATGAATCGTATGCGGTGGATTTTTTCAGCCACACCGAGCGCGTGAGAGAGTTTTGCAAGACGCGGGAGATTGCGTTGCGCGAAGCCGCGGAGCGCTGCGTGGTGCTGCCGCAGCCGAATCCAGAGCAGTTACGGCAGATCTTCGAGCGTTTCGAGGGCGAGACGTTTGGCCTTCGTGCGGGCGCAGCGGCGCAATGCGCTGATGCTGCGCTTGAAGGCGACCTCTCGAAGCGCGGGCTTGACGCTTACCAAACGGCGTATGCCCGCTACACGTTTTGCGGCATTTGCGAGCCGGAGGATGGTTGGGTGACGCTGCTGAGCGAGACGCTCTGGGCGAGCGAAGTCATCCGGCGAGCACGGCCGGCAGTACAGCCTTTTGACATTTATATTGCACGGCCCAATTGAATGCCTTCCTGGCTGCGCCCCACATGGATTGGCAGCATCCAAGTGGCAGGTAGATTGCTTTATCTATACGTGTGAGGACGGAACCGATTGATGCGACGTGTGAGTATGTGCCTGCTCCTGGCGACACTGGCGGCGATTTCTTGCGGCTGTGGCGGCGGAAAAGTTGTGACCAGCCACACTGTGGTTCCGCCGCAGGTCGCCAAGGAGGCCACGCGCGAAGAGCTCCTGGAGGCCTACAATCTGATTGCGCGCAACACGAAAACGATGAACGCCACGGTGGAGATGAAGCCGACGGCGGGATCGAAGTACAGCGGCGTCATCGACGAGTACCACGAGGTTAAGGCGTTCCTCTTGGCGGCAAGGCCGGCGCAGATTCGCGTGATTGGGCAGGCACCGGTGATCGGAACGACGGTGTTCGATATGGCCAGCGACGGCGAAACTTTTCGCGTGTCGATTCCGTCCAAGAACAAGTTCCTCGTTGGACCGGTGGCCGTCGAGCGCACCAGTAGCAAGCCCATCGAGAATCTGCGGCCGCAGCACCTGCTGGAGGCGCTGCTCTGGCCGGAAATTCGCAAGGAAGAAGCGGTGACTTTGAAAGAATTTAACGATGAGAACGCCAGATACTACATTCTGACTGTTCTGCGAGGCGGCTATCAGGTGGAAGTGCTGCGCGAAATTTGGTTTGAGCGCTCGGAGTTGCACGTCGCGCGTATGCAGACGTTCGGGCCGAAAGGACTCCTCATTTCGGATACTCGCCTGGGGGAATGGCAGCCTCTGGACAACGCCGCGGCGCAGACGGCTTCGGCCTCGCCATCAACCGCGCCGACATCGTTTCCACGTGCGATTCGAATTGAACGGCCTCACGATGACTACAAGCTCGATTTGCAAGTCACGAAGGTTATCTTGAACGGCGAGATTCCCGCCGAGCGATTCAAGCTCGAACAACCGGCAGGAGCGGAATTGGTGCGCGTCGGTGAAGCCACGGAGAACAACCAGCCATGATGGGCGAGCTGATCCTCCGCAACTTGCTGCACCGTCCGCTTCGCACCCTGATTGGCGCCATGGGCATTGCCGTGGAAGTTGCGCTCGTCGTCTTGATCGTCGGGCTGACCAGCGGCCTGTTGACCGAAACAGCCAAGCGTATCGAAGGTGTCGGGGCAGACATCATGCTGCTGCCGGCGAATTCGTCCATCTTTTTTGCCTTTGGCAGCGCACCGATGCCCATCAAAATCGGTGAAAAGCTTGCCGAGCTGAAGTACGTTCAATCCGTAGCCCCCGTGCTCTTCCAATTCAACACCTCTGGCGTGGAAATCGTTTATGGAATTGATCAGGAACGCTTTCGTGCCGTGTCGGGCGGATTTGTATTCCTTCAGGGCCACGACCTGGAAGGCCCGGACGATATTCTTGTGGACGACGTGGCTGCAAAGGTGAAGAAAATGCAGGCGGGAGAAAGCTACCGGATCTTCAATCACGATTGGCATGTTGCGGGAATCGTTGAGCATGGAAAGGGCTCGCGGCTTTTTGTGCCCCTGGCGACGCTCCAGGAATTGGTGGGTGCGCGGGACAAGGCCAGCGTCTTCTTTGTAAAGTGCACGCGCCCCGAGCACACCGAAGATGTGATGGAAGAGATGCACCATCTCCTTCCCAATTACACCATTCGGCCGCTTAGGGACTATCTGTCGCTGATGACCTCGACAAATATCCCGGGGCTGGAGTCGTTTATCAACGCCATGATCCTGCTGGCCATCACCATTGGGCTGCTGGTCATTTTTCTCACCATGTACACCACTGTGATCGAGCGCACCAGGGACATCGGCGTCCTGAAATCGCTCGGCGCCAACCACTGGTTTGTTGTCCGCGCGCTGCTCTCGGAATCCGCGGCCCTTTGCCTCATAGGGATTGGCGCGGGCATCGGTCTGAGCTACCTTGTGCGGGCCGGGTTTCTCTGGAAGTTTCCAACGCTGACCATTCTCATCACTTCCGGATGGATTCTTCGTGCCGCCGGCATCGCGCTCCTGGGCGCGCTGTTTGGCGCGAGCTATCCCGCGTGGATGGCGAGCCGGAAGGACGCAGTCGAAGCATTGTCTTACGACTAGGGAACAAAGAATTTGCGGCGGAACGCGCCGAGGACAGCGCGGCTATCAAGATGCGAGGAAAGGACCGCGAAGCAAGCGGGATGGCTAGGCACGAATGGGAATCGCAGCTACAATACCTGAACCTGCCGAAGGGCTGATTTTCCAGGGAAAAAAGAGCGTGGAGCCGATACTCAGGACAGAAAACTTGTGGAAGCTCTACCGCGCGGGCAAGGTCGACGTCCCGGCGTTGCGTGGCGTGAATTTCGAAGTGCTGCCGGGCGAATCGGTCGCGGTGATGGGGCCTTCCGGTTGCGGCAAGTCTTCGCTGCTGTACGTAATCGGCGGGCTGGCGCAAGCTTCCCGCGGCAAGGTGCTGGTCGACGGGAACGACCTCACCGAACTGAGCGACGCCGCGCGCACCAAACTGCGCCGCCACAAAATAGGCTTCGTCTTTCAGCGTTTCAATCTGCTCCCCACCCTGACGGCCAAGGGGAATATCGCCATCGCGCAATTCATTCACGGCGACGGTTTTGACCCGCATCGCTTCGACGTCGTGACGCAGATGCTCGGTCTTGCGGGACGCCTTCACCACAAGCCCTCGGAACTTTCCGGCGGCGAGCAGCAGCGCGTGGCCATCGCGCGGGCCATCATCAACGAGCCGAAGATTCTCCTCGCCGACGAGCCCACCGGAAACCTGGATTCGAAAAATTCGGAAATCGTGCTGCAGATGCTGCGGCAATTGAACAAGGATCTTGGCCAGACCATCGTGATGATCACCCACAACCCGGAAGCGACAACCTATTTCGACCGCGTCGTGCACATGCGCGATGGCGTGATTGTCGACGGAGTGCCGGCGGATTGATATGGCGAGCCTGGGCCGAATTCTTTCGCGGACGTTTTTCTGGTCCTACGAGCGCGGCACCTGGCAATACGACGTCGCGGTCATTCTGATTTTGGTTTTCGTGCTTCTCACACCGCGAAACTGGTTCCACGACAAACCGCAAAGCGGGGCCCCGGTCACTCCGGGACAGGTCCAATTGATTTCGAAAGAGGGAAACCGGCTGAAGTATCGCGTGGACGCGCGCATCCTGGCTCCCCCAACAAGGCTCGCCCTTCAAAACGACCTGCACACCGCACTGCAAGAGGCGCTGCCTGAACTGCACAACGGGAATTTCTCCATCGCCAACATCGAGCCGCTGCGCGATGACCAGGGCACGGTGATTGCCTACCAGGTGGAAGTTCACCATTAGCGGTGGTTCCGGAGCGGCGGTTCTGGCCCACTGCCAGCTTTTGTGCCCGGATATCTTTGTCGCGCGTTCGCGCATCTCTTTGTATATGTTAGGATTCCGAGGGCTTACTTGAACCCCGCAACTCGACTGGATAGAGGCCACGTTTGAGACGTCTACCATTTCTTTTTCTCGCGCTGGTTTGTTTGTCGCCCGCTGCCAGCGAGCCTCTGCCGCTCGCCTCGCAAACCGCCGCCAGTTGGACCCTCGAAGGCGTCCTGAGCATGCTGGACAGGGCCGCGCAGGACTTTCATACCCTGACCGCCGATATCGAACACATGAAGTACACCGCCGTCGTGAAGGATACTTCGACCGAGACCGGCCAGATTTTCGTGCGCCGCGATGACAAGATGCGCATCGAGTTCCAGAAGCCCGATCCCCGGACGATCCTCCGAAATGGCGATTCGCTCTTCATTTACACGCCCAAGATCAATCGCGTCGAGGAATACAACATTGGCAAGCACCGCGCCTTTGCCGACCAGTATCTGGCGCTGGGATTCGGGACCAAAGGCGATACGTTGAAGAAAAATTACGTCGTCACATTGATCGGAGAAGAAGAGTTCGACAGCCGCAAGACCGTCGTGCTGGAACTGACCCCCAAATCCGAACAAGCGCGCAGCCAGATTGCCAGAATTCGCATGTGGATCGACGAAGCATCCTGGCTCCCGGTTCAACAGAAATTCTTCGAGACCAGCTCCGACGACTACTTCCTATCCCATTACACGCACATCATGAAGAATCTGAAAATCAGCGATGCCAAGTTCAAGCCCGACTGGCCTAAGAGTGTGAAGGTGGAAAAGCCCCGAGGCTGATTTTTATACTCTTCCCGTCGATCGAATCTGGCGGGTTCTCTCTCTTCACCAGCAAAAAGATGCAGAGTTAGTCCCTAGCGGCGCGCTCCTGCGCCAGTAACTGCTCCTTGCGCGAAAGCCCCCAACGATAGCCGGCCAAGGCACCGTCTTCCCGAATGACGCGATGGCAAGGCACCACGATGGATACGGGGTTCGTGGCGCAGGCCCTCGCAACCGCACGCACGGCCTTCGGCCGGCCCAGGGACCGCGCGACCTGCGCATACGTGCGCGTTCTGCCGCGCGGTATCCGCTGCAGTTCCTGCCAAACGCGCCGCTGAAACGCCGTCGCCTGCAAATCAAGCGGGAGTTCCAACCGAGGCTGTTTGCCTTCAATGCGTTGCACAATTTCCCGCACCCAACGCTGGAACGAATCCGTGGCAGGCGCAATTTCCGCGCGCGGATATTCTTTGCGCAGTTCGGCGACCAGGGTGTTCTCCGCATCGCCAAGATAAACGGCCGAGACGCCGCGCTCCGTCGCTGCCACCAGAACTTTCCCCAGCGGCGATTTTGCAATGCTGTATCCGATCTTCATGCCCTGTCCTCCCTTTCGATAAGCCCCCGGCGTCATGCCCAGCTGCGCGTTGCTGCGCTCGTAGACGCGGCTGGACGAGCCATATCCCGTTTCGTACAGCGCATCTGTAATGCTTTTTCCCGAGCGGAGCATGGCTTTGAATTTCTTGATGCGCAGCGCTTCTGCAAGCTCGCGCGGATTTAGGCCCGTCACCTGCAGAAACGCGCGGCGCAATGTCGCCTGCGTGGTCCCCAGCGTCCTGGCCAAAGTTCCCAAACGGACGCCCTCTTCAGAAGACTCGGCAAGATGGCCGGCGGCGCGCTGCACCAGCGCTACGGACCCTGAAATTTCATTCGGGCGGCAGCGCAAGCATGGCCGATAACCCTGCTTCTCTGCTTCTTCCCGGGTGCGGAAGAAAGTGACGTTGCGCCGCAGCGGCCGCCGGGCCGGGCACGACGGTCGGCAATAGATTCGCGTCGAGCGCACCGCCAGCACGAAGCTCCCATCGGCCCGAGAATCACGCGCCAGGGTGGCCCGCCAGTACCTCGCGGCCGCGTGCGCCGAGATGTTCTGTGCCAGATTGATTTGTGCGTTGTTCATATTCTACACGCTAAAAGTAACGCAAGCGGAAACGCAAATCTATCCGGAAAACTCCGGCAAAAGAAGGAACGCAGGGCATGAGAAATAGCGAGCGCTTAGACTTCGCCGGGGGCTGGAACCGGAACTGTGACTGGCGCCGGCGTCCGATGCGGCGCCGTAATTACCAGAATCACCGCGGTGAGGATGATCGCGGCAGCAAGGACGGTCCGCAGTGTAATGGTCTCTCCCGCGAAGAGCCAGCCAAGGAAGAGCGCCACCACGGGATTCACAAACGCATACGTTGCTACGCGCGCTGCAGTGCTCTTGTGAAGAATGTAGATGTACGCGCTAAAGCCAATCCCAGACCCGAATACGATGAGGTAGGCAATCGCAAGCCACGAGCGCAGGGAGATCGCGCCAAGATGCAGCCCGCGAAATTCTCCGGCGAAGAGCGCGGCGATCAATAGGATTGCGCCACCCGAGAAGCTTTGCATCGCCACACCCAGCATCGGTGAGCTGGGCATCCCACCGTGTTTCGAGTATAGCGAACCGCAGGCCCAAGCCAAGGATGCGAACACGAGCACTGCTGCGCCTCGGGGATCAACGCGCTCGGAACCTCCTAGGTGCGCTGGCCCAACCAGCAGCGCGAGCCCCGCAAATCCCATCAGGATCCCCATAACCACCCTGGGAACAGGCTTGACGCCACCAGGACGAAGCCAGTCCACGATCACCAGCCAGAGCGACACCGAGGCCACCAGGAGTGACGCGATGCCGGAGGGCACGGTCCGTTCCGCCCAACTGAGGCCGCCATTGCCAACGAATAACAACAAGGCGCCGGCAATCACAGCCGTGCGCCAATGTGCGACCGTAGGATTGATCCCGGTCTTCTTCCTGAGAACCGGGTATAGAAGCAAACCGACGGTAAAGTGCCTTAATCCGGCCAGAATCAGGGGCGGAAACGACTCAACCCCAATGCGAATCGCTAAATAAGTAGAACCCCAGACGACATAGACCGCCGCAAAAGCCACCAGAACCAGCGTCGTCATGCGGACGGGAGACTGCGGCGGGGACGCCGAAATTCCCGCGGTGAAGTGCGGCTCGGTTGTCGTTGTGGACATTTTTTTTCCTTGACCTGCCCCATCTAGAAATAGCGGCGAAAGGCGCCCGTGTCGAGCACCATATTGGTAGAGTCTTATCTATGGGAATCCACAGAATGTAGTGGGTGGGTTCCGGTACCATTACTAAGTGTTTCAGGTTAAGACACTTCCGCCGTTTTCCACAGGTTGACGCTGTCCCCTTCTAGTGCCATGTTAGCGCTCCACACCGCACAAGTGTGGACGTGGAAATTCCAGAGAGTCAGATTTGTTCGGCCGTAGCGGCGGCCTTTAGGCCCGCCACGTGTCAGCAACAAGGGAATAGCGTCTCTGAGGGCGAGATGAGCGCGACGAAACGTGCAGTTCCATTTGAATCCTGGCCAACCAAAACATTCGCGGAAGCCCGCGAACCGGCCGTGGGACCGCAACCTGTACCCGAGAAACCGCGTGTCCCTGCCCTGCGCCTGGCGCCGCTTCTGGTTCCCGGACAGCCTCGCCGATTCGTGCGGGTGCCAACTCACGCCGTGGGTGTGCATCCCGAACACCGGGAATACCCCCGCGCCATCTTGAACCTTCCTCTTCGTCTTCGTGCCGTTGGCGGAGTACCCGAGGAATCCCCGATAACCCTTGTCACTCGCGACATCAGCTCCACCGGCGTTTATTTTCTCTGCCCCAGGCTACTGACGGCTGGCGCCGCCATCGAGCTTGAAATCGTGCTGGTCAGCAAGCCCCTAGGCCTTGGCAACGTCGTCATGGCCACGATGGCCCATGTTCGCAGAACGGAACCCGCCGCTATGCCTGGTTGGTATGGCGTGGCCGCATCTTTCGATGATGTTCAGTTTGACCGCGATGATCGCGTGCCTTCCCGTTATCTCCATCCGTAAGTTTCGCCACCCATCGCATATCGAGCCTGCGCGAGACGCTCATCCCGCTCTCCTTCTTGGACTTTTCAGAATTCGGCCTTCGCCCCCTTTCTGCTACGCTGATCAACCATGCTCGCGAGACGAAAGCAGCCAGTTGAAGGGGTTCTCTTCGACTGGGATGGCACGCTCATCGATTCCTACCACGCCGACACCTCCGCCTACCTGGCCATGTTCAAGGAGATGGGCATCGCCTGGGGGCTCGAAGAGCTCGAAAAACACTACTCGCCGAACTGGTATGAGGTCTATCGCGCCGCCAGATTGCCCCGGAAGCTCTGGAATGAAGCGGACCGCGCCTGGCGCGCTCACTACGCGAAGCACCGGCCGACGCTGATCGCGGGCGCCCGCCCCATACTGGCGAGACTGGCTGGCGCTCATCCTCTCGGCCTGGTCACGAGCGGCGATCGCGATCGCGTCAGCCGTCAATTGCGCGAGTTTCGCTTGACGACTCTATTCACCGCGCGCGTTTGCAGCGGAGATACCGTGCACAAAAAGCCGCATCCGGAGCCGCTGCGCCTGGCCTTGCGCCAGATGGAGCTGCACCCCTCGGTATGCGTGTATGTTGGCGATGCGCCTCAGGATGTGGAGATGGCCCGGCGCGCCGGCGTGCGCGCCATTGGCGTCCTCGGCCCTTTTCCCACGGAAAAACGCCTGCGCGCGGCTCGTCCGGAATTTCTGATTGGCTCGCTCGAAGAATTGCCGGACGTCCTGAAGAAATTGTTCCGCTGAAGCTCAGCTTTATTTGAAAACGTGCCTATGGTTTCGGAGAAGTTGAAGCCGCCGGCGGAGCAGGCGCCTGCGGCGCGCTGGGAATGGGCTTGAAGTCCGCCCACTTGATGACCAAGCGCATGGGAATCTCCAGCCCTTTCAAGTTCACCGTGCCATCCGAACGCATGTAGTTCGGAAACCAGTATTTTCCATCCACATTTTCGCGATACGTTTCGAAGAGAGCGAAGGGCAGGTCCTTGACCTCGTGCATCTCCCCTTGGTCGGTAACCCATCTCCCGTAAGTTTTTACCACTTCCAGGTATTTCGCATCCACCCACACCACTCCATCGAAATAAGCCTTGATGCGCTCGACCATTCTTGGTTTGGCCTGAAAGATGTAGCAATCGATTTCATCCACCTGCTCTTTGCCCAGGTATTTCAGGTCGTACTTCGCAAGCTGGCCCGACGTGAGCGGAAACGAGGGAACACGCTGTAGGCCGTCAAGATCCTCCGATCGCAGAATGAAATGTGGGAGACTGGATTGCGGCCTTTCGACAATCTTTTCGAATAGCTTGCCTTCCGAATCCCGGCTCGGCTGCGTCACCAGCACAAATTCTCCCGCCGGCTGCCCGTCCGCGCCGAACTCCTGGATTCGAATCGTCTTCCGATAGGTATAGCCGGCGCGCGAGCGAATGTATTCGTCTTCCTTTTGCGAAAAGCGCTTGACGATTTCCGCCTCGGGAAGGCCGGGCGGCGCTTCCGGAATGGATTCCGTTCCGACGCGCGTGACGCGATGCTCCGGCGGCGGAGTCATCGGTCCCTGCGCAGTGTCCTGCGCGCGTACCGGTGCGCCTTGAACAGCAAGCAGCAGAAACAAGGCCACTAAGTACCGCGTCAAGAAGAAATGTTGGAAGTACCGCGCTGCTCCGTCCTGTCTCATAGGAAATTGGATGCGCCCAATTCGTCTTCGGGAAGCCTCACGCCGCTTGCCAAAACAAGAGTTTAGCGCACTCTGGGAATGCTGCCCTAGCATGGTCGCGCCAATCGAACTGCGGGGGAAGAAATCCCGGCTCTCTGCTACAATTTTGGCGATTTGTGAGCGACTCTAAACTAGCCAAGCGGTACTTCGTTTCGGGAATGGTTCAGGGCGTGGGCTTCCGCTACTTCGCGCAAGACGCCGCGGAGAAGCTGCGCATCCAAGGCTTCGTCAGAAATCTCCGTGACGGCCGCGTGGAAGTGTTCGCTATCGCCACGCCGCAGCAGCACGCCGAGTTTTGTGCCATGCTCGAGCGCGGACCGCGTTTCTCGAATGTCAAAGCCGTGCAGGCAGAAGCCGCAACTCCGGATCCGCAGTATGAAGGCGGGTTCGTCATCGTTCCCAGCACCTGAACGAAATGAATCAGAAGGAATAGAGAGAAGGGGAGACGTTCGAATGAACGAATTGAAGGACCTGATCCGCGAAGTGCCGGATTACCCGAAGCCGGGCATTCTTTTTTACGACCTGACCACCCTGCTGAAGGACAAGCTCGGCTTTCACATGCTGATCGACCGGCTCTGCGAGCATTACGTCGGTCACACTATTGACGTGGTAGCGGGGATCGAAGCGCGCGGCTTCATTTTTGCTCCCGCTCTGGCCTACCGGCTCAACGCCGGTTTCGTTCCCGTTCGAAAACCGAAAAAGCTCCCCGCTAAAACCGCCAGCATCACGTATTCCCTGGAATACGGCACCGACACGCTCGAAATCCACGAAGACGCCGTCAAACCCGGCCAGCGCGTGATCATCTGCGACGACCTGCTCGCGACCGGCGGCACTGCCGCCGCCACCGCCAAGCTTATCCAACAACGCGGCGGCACCGTCGAAGGAGCCGCCTTCGCCGTCGAGCTCACTTTCCTGAAAGGCCGCGCCAAACTGCAAGGCCTCGATGTCTTCTCGCTGATTCAATACGATAAATAGCAGGCCGCAGCCTCGCCTGTAACTATTCCGTTTCTGAGGCATCTTCTGTGGGGGGAGACACTCATGGGTGAACTGGTTCATACCGCAAAAATCCGCTTGGTCCAGAAAAAAAGGCCATTCCGTGACGCGCACATCGAGGGCTTCGCGGAGCCGCTTCATTTTGGCGTCCACGGCGGCTACGCCAAATATTACGGCGTTAAAGACGCCGCGCCGCTTCCCACCACCGTTGACCACGTCATCTCCGCGCTCGCCGGTTGACTGACCGGCACACTTGCCGGCGCGCTGGAAGCGCGCGGAATCCCCGCAGCAAATAATCTGGAAGCCGATGTTGAAGGCCGCATCGAAGGCGACGACAAATTCTTTCGTCTCGCCGCCGTAAGTCTCCGCTACAAACTGAAAATTCCAAAGGGCAAGCGCCCAGAAGCGGATCGCGCCTTGGCCAACCACGAAAACTATTGCCCTGTTCACATGAGCATCAAGAAAGGCTTTGAAGTGTCCTGGTCCGCTGACGTCGAGGAGATATAGGTTCTATTTCTTACGCCGCTGGCGAAGCGCTTCGAAGAGCACCACGCCCCCGGCAACGGAAACGTTGAGGGATTTCACCGGGCCGGTCGTCGGCAGCGATACAACGAAGTCACACCGCTTGCGCGTCAATTCATGCAACCCCTGGCCTTCGCTGCCAAGCACGATTCCCACGGGCGAAGTGTAGTCCACCTCGGTATAATTTTTGTCCCCCTGCTCATCCAAGCCCACCAGCCAATAGCCCGCTTCCTTCAATTCCTCCATCGTGCGCACGAGATTCGTCACCTTTGCGACTGGCAGATGCGCCAACGCTCCCGCGGAAGCTCGCGCGACCGTATCAGTGAGTCCCGCGGCGCGCCGTTCCGGAATCACAACCCCATGTGCCCCCGCGGCCAGCGCCGTTCGAACGATTGCACCCAGATTGTGTGGGTCTTCGACTCCATCCAGCAGAACGACCAGTCCCGCTTGCCCGTGCCCGGCATTGGCATTTGCCAGTATGTCTTCCAAACTCGCCGCCGCCCGCGCGGCCGCCAACGCCACCACTCCCTGGTGATCTTTCGAATTGGCCAGCCGGTCGATCTGCCCGCGCTCTTCGAAGCGCACCGCCACGCCCTGCTTCCGCGCCAGTTGCACGATTTCTTCGACGCGCGTGTCCTGCCGACCCTTCGCGATGGCAATGCGATCGATCGGCCGCCGCGCCTCCAGCGCTTCCTTAACCGCGTGTATGCCAGTCAACTTGTCCATGGGAAAAAGAGTTTACCGCCGACAGTCGAAGGTGCGGCCCGTTTTTCTCCGCTCTGTGCCCTCTGCGTCCTCTGTGTTAAGCATTTCCGTGTGTTGATAGCTCTAATCCAACGCTGAACAAAACTCGATCATCCGTTCGCGTGCGGATTTTACTTGCACAGGAAACGAAAGGGCCGCCGCCTCATCCAGCAGAAGAATCGCTCTATCCAGCTCACCCTCACCCACCCGCCCTGCCAGCGCCAGCCGAATAGGATGAAACAGTTCCCTCCCGCGCAATTCCATTCCCTCTTTCAACGCCGTAACAATCTCCTTAAATCTATCCGAAGTTAGCGCCTCTCCCTCCAGAAGCATCAACGCCACCTGCCGAAGCACTACCCGCGCTGCATAACGCGAAAGCACCACATGGCTCTCGACTCTCGAAATAATTTCGCGCGCATTGTACTGAAAAACCAGCCCCAGTAACTCCGCCAGCGCAGCACGGTCAGCGGCATGCCCCCCGAGCATCGAAGCGGCGCGTTCACACCAGCCTTGCTGCGGCGGCGAAGGCTCTGCCGCCAGCCAGCCGCGCTCGCGCAGGATGCCCGCTACGTCGGATGCAGTGAAGGGATTCGCGACAGTGGAAGCGTCAGAATGATCGGGCGGAAGCATCAAGGGGATTGTAGCGTAGGGGCGCCCGTCGCGGCGGGCTGCGCCCCTACAGGCACAGCTCTTGCAATTCAGCGGGAAGTCAAAGTAGCCACCACGTGCGCCGCGATGGCCTCGCCGCGTCCAATCGCGTCAACGCCCTCGTTGGTCTTGGCTTTGAGATGAATATGATCGATTGAGACGCCGAGCGCCTTTGCAAGTGCCTCGCGCATCTTCGGAAAATGCGGCCCCAGCTTTGGCCTTTCCGTAATCACCACCGCATCAACATGCTCGATCGCGAACTGCTTCTCATCCAACAGCTTTTTCGCATGCTGCAAGAAAACCATGCTGTTCGCGCCCTTCCACTTCGCATCCGTATCCGGGAAATGCGTCCCGATATCGCCAAGCCCGGCAGCCCCTAGTAGCGCATCGCACATCGCATGTGCCAGCACGTCCCCATCCGAATGCCCCACCGGCCCTTTATCAAACGGCAGCTCAATTCCCCCAACAATCAGTTTCCGCCCCACCTCCAGACGATGCAGGTCATAACCGATTCCGCAACGCGTGCTCATGCCTTCTGCCGCTCGCGTTCCAGATAGAACCGTGCCAATTCCATGTCCGCCGGCTTGGTAATCTTCATATTCCGCTCCGAGCCCAGCACCACGTGCACATCATGCCCGATGCGCTCGACCAACCCCGCCTCATCCGAAGCATTCACTCCATCTGTCTCCGCCCGGGCAAACGCTTCCTTCAAAAGTTTTGTCGCAAACGCTTGCGGCGTCTGCGCCAGCACCACACGCTCCCGTGGCACCGTCCCCGTGATCAACGCCACATCTTCCGGCAAACTCGCGCGCTTCACTTCTTTCACCGTGTCCATTGCCGGTATTCCCAGAATCGCCGCCTCGCACCGCCGCGCTTCTTCAATCACTCGCGCGACCTGCTCCGGCGTCACGAACGGTCGCACCGCGTCGTGCACCAGCACGATTTCCGTGTCGTTCGCCACTTCGCGCAGCGCCGCTGCCACCGAATCCTGCCGCGAATCTCCGCCCTTCACCACCCGCACTGTCTGCTTGAATTTTTCCTTCTTGATCAGTCCCTCGAGCCGCCCCAGTTCATCAGCGCGTGTCGCCACAATAATGTCCGTCACCTGCGCGCAGGCCGCAATCCGCCGCAGGCTCAGGATCGCGATCGGCGTGCCATCCAGTTCCAGAAACTGTTTGGGCGTTTCCGCGCCCATGCGTGTTCCCATGCCCGCCGCGGGAAGAATGGCAACGATTCGGCTCATGTTTGGAGCGATTCCGCCCGGTCGCTTCTGGTCGCGGACTCGCAAACTTCAGAGTGTACCTCAAGGAAGGGGGTGCCGTGAATCGGCAGCTGTCGCTCACCATCGCACGCTGCCGGACTCCACCTCAACGGTTAACGTTGTGGAATGAGCGGGATACCCGCAGGGCCGCCGTCGATTATTCAGCCTCCGGCTCCGGAAAGATCGGGCGAGCCTGACGCTCCGGCGCGCCCTGCTCCGAACCTCGCGTCCCTGGTTCCACGCGGCTCGTCGCATCAAAACGCGCGCTGCCGCTGCCTTCTCCACGCCCTGCCGCCGCCGCTTGCCTCAAAGCCGGTGCCGCCTGTTCCGTTCGTTCTTCCAGCCGCCCAAAAATCATCTTCCCCGCCGTGGTCTGGTGCACCGACGTCACAATCACGTCCACGCTCCGGTTGATCATCCGCCGCGCGCCGTCCACCACCACCATCGTGCCGTCGTCCAGGTACGCCACGCCCTGGTTGGCCTCCTTGCCTTCGCGAAGAATCAGCACGCGCATCGCCTCGCCGGGCAGCACCGCGGGCTTCAGCGCATGCGCTAGTTGATTCACGTTCAGCACCGACAGCCCTTGCACCGTCGCCACCTTGTTCAAATTAAAATCGTTGGTAACAATCTTCGCCCCCATCCGCCGCGCCAGCTCTATCAGTTTGTGATCCACGTCCCCGGCCCGCGGAATATCCTCCTCCGAAACCCGCAATTCCACCTGCGGCATCTTTTGCATCCTTTGCAACACCTCCAGCCCGCGCCTGCCGCGCTGCCGCTTCAATGAATCCGAGGAATCCGCCACCATCTGCAGCTCGTGCAGCACGAACTGCGGCACCGCGAGAATTCCTTCCAGGAACTGCGCGTCGCAAATGTCCGCGATTCGCCCGTCGATCAACACGCTGGTGTCCAAAAGCTTCACAGATTCTCCGCGAGCGAACTTCTTGCCGAAGAATCCTTCCAAACCATCAACATGCAGTTCCGCTCCCCGGCGCGACCCCAGCACCAGCCCGAGATAACCAAAAGCAAAGAGCGCCGCGAATTCGAGGAAAGATTTCGTCGCTTCAGGCCCATCCGTGCGCGAAATCACCAGCGTCACCAGCAGCGCCGCGAACACCCCGAGCACCGTGCCAATCGCCCCGCCCAGCAGCCCGCTCAACGCCGCTTCGCGCAGCCGCAACTCCGCCAGCAGCACCGCCAGCGCCATCACCAATCCCACGCTGGCCGCCCCCAATCCGCGCAAGCCGAACGGCCCCAGCGTATAGCTCACCGCTCCCGTACACGCGACCAGCAACGCGCGCGCCGCCCAGTAATCCCATCCTCCGCGCCGCATCCACTTAGCACGCGCGCGATTCGAACGAGCTTCGCCTCGGGAGGAAACTCGGGATTCCTGGGAATGCAAACGCCGCTGGGCCTCAGGATTGATCCGGCTCATACGACCTCACAGTTTCGATCTTGCACTGCAAAATCAGTACAGCCAGCCCGCAGGAGGGGAAGGGGCCGATGCGGGATGTGCAACGCCTGTTGGCGTTACCGGGGTTTATATACTCTCTCAACAATGCGGCGTCAAGCGGATATCAAATCAGGAGGAGTCGAGATGCTGATGCGGCGGATAAACTTTTCGAATTATTTTACGTAGAGTCGCGGCACGCGCTGGCTCACCGCGCACAGCAAATCCGAAGTTACCGTCCCGACGCCGCGCGCCACGAGATTCGCCGGCAGGATCTGCGTCCCGTCCGTGCCGTAGACGGTCGCCACGTCCCCGATCTCCACGTCTTTCACGTCCGTCACGTCAATCATCGTCACGTCCATCGAAATAATTCCCACGATCGGCACGAGCTTCCCGCGCAGCAGCACGCTCCCGCGATTTCCCAACGAACGGTGGATGCCGTCTCCATATCCCGCCGCCAATACCCCGATGCGCGAAGGCCGCTTGGCCACAAACGTTGCGTTGTACCCCACCCCTGCGCCTGCCGGAACATTGCGCAGGCTGATGATTCGCGAACGCAAGCTCATCACCGGCTTCAGCGGCAACCGCTTTTCAGCTTCCTCGCGCTTTTCCGCCGGATCGTAGCCGGGATGGTATCCATAAAGAATCGCGCCGGGCCGCACCATGTCCGCCCAGGTTTCCGGACGCGTCACGATCGCCGCGCTGTTCGCCAGGTGTACGATGCCCGGATCAATTCCCAGCCCGCGCAGCCGCTCCACCGCCGCGTAAAAACGCTCTTCTTGCTCGCGTGTCTGCTGCCCTACCGCGCTATCCGTGAAAACTTCCGACGAAGCAAAGTGCGAAAAAATGCCGGTAAGCTCCAGGTGCTTGCACTTTCCCAGTTGCCGCGCAAAGCATTCCACGTCGCCGGAAGCAATCCCCAGCCGGTTCATTCCCGTATCGATTTTCAAATGGAAAGGCACGCGCTTCTTGCCGCCGCGCCACCCCCCCCCGCGCGATTCAGCAACTCCAATTGTTCGCAGCGATGAATCACCGCCGTCAGGTCGTGCTCCACCAGCCGCGATTCTTCTCCCGGCACGAAACTCGTCAGCACCAGGATCGGCTTTCGCACGCCGTTCTGCCGCACAGCGACACCCTCGTCGGTGCAGGTAACCCCAAACCAGTCCGACCCAGCCTTCTCCAGCGCCTTGGCTACCTGCGGCCCCCCCGTGCCCGTAGCCATTGCCCTTGACGATGCAGAGAATCTTGCGCGGCTCTTTGCGCTTTTCGTGCTGCGGGTTCACGTATTTGCGAATCGCTTCCAGGTTGTACGTCAGCGCCCCAAGCGATACTTCCGCCCACACCGGACGTCGCACTTCTTTGCCGAGACTCTTCTGTCTGCCTGCCATGTGCCTTCCGAAGAATTTAGTTTACGCCATTCACCCGGCCTCGGCCCGCCGCCAGCCACTTTGGTTGCCGCCTGAATGACAACACCCTTTCCTCGGCAAATTGGTGGCCTTTCTCTGCTATAGGGAGTACTTTCCCTGATCTTTAGAATCAATCTATTACGAACTGCAAATCTTGTAAGTCCTTTGTTTTGACATCTATGCAAAATGGTAGGGGGGGTGGCGTACCAGTGTCCTTTCATCGATGCACTGCGTCGCTGGCAGAATTCCGCCCTCTCCGGCACAAGTGTGGGTGAACTGCCGCGCTGTGGCAACAATTACATGTCGTCGGGGGCAAACTGCGAGAACGCATCCGGCGCCGCCTCTTCAAACCGCGTAAACCGGCTGCGAAACACGAATTTCACCATGTCGGTCGGTCCATTCCGCTGCTTGGCGATGCGCAGCTCCGTTTCTTCCCGCTCTTCCGGCGTCGCCCCTGCTTTGAAGAAATGCGGCCGGTAGATGAACATCACCACATCGGCATCTTGCTCGATGGCGCCGGACTCGCGCAAATCCGAAAGCTGCGGCCCACGCTCGTCGCGCTCCGGCGCGCGCGTAAGCTGGCTCAGCACCAGCACGGGAATCTGCAACTCCTTCGCCAGCCCCTTCAACCCGCGCGAGATGCTCGAAACTTCTTCCTGCCGGTTCCCAAAGCGTCCGCGCGCGGTGATAAGCTGCAGGTAATCCACTACCAGCATCGACAGTCCTTTTTCCCGCTTCAGCC
>Ga0207141_10036_pt1 | contig 37371 bp, 33 predicted proteins | sample Alteio_BWMinHeat_5_FD_153553 | JGI IMG/M metagenome (GOLD analysis project Ga0207141, IMG submission 153553) | Enriched cells from forest soil in Barre Woods Harvard Forest LTER site, Petersham, Massachusetts, United States -... | ecosystem: Environmental > Terrestrial > Soil > Temperate forest >... | reverse complement strand
CAGCAGGACGGTTCAGATTCAAGACTTAAGATGAATCGAACCGGCGAACCGAGTGTTGAAGAGCTGTTGGCGCGCATTGCGGCAAGCATATTTGAACCGCACATTCTGCAAGACCTTTGCCTTCACCTCGATATGAAGCTGCTCGGTAACGCTCTCGCCCATGCGATGCATCTGGCCATGGCAGCAAGGACAAGCCTTCTGATCATCGGGAAGGTCATATTCGACGCGCTCGCGCGGCAGGTTTTCCGGAAGCGGTCTGCGGCCACGTTTGTGACCCGTTGTGCTTTCGACAGGCGGCAGGCCTGTATCCGGAAGGTCGACGACGTCGTTCTCTTCGCTGTTGGCGTCATCCTCATCCGCAGCCTGCTCAGCTTCGTTGAAGATGCGATCAACGTGCTTTTCGCTGCGCGGTGCATAACGATGCAGCCGTGCCAGCGCCAGCTCTTCTTCGAGTTTGACGACGCGTTCGGCGAGCTGACGGTTCTCAGCCTGCAGCGCCGCAATGCGCGCCAACAGCTCTTCAACACTCGGTTCGCCGGTTCGATTCATCTTAAGTCTTGAATCTGAACCGTCCTGCTGCGTCAACCGCTCTATTCGCGGCCCTCAGCCGGCGAGCTGATAATGGCGCACCGGATGGCGGACCATCGCATCGATGTCGATGCCGTCGAGGATCCAGTGCAACTGCTCGGTCGTAAGCGTGACGACCGTCTCCTGGCGACGCGGCCATCGGAACTTGTCCTCGGTCAGCCGCTTCACGACCAGCACAAAACCCGATCGGTCGAAGAACAACAGCTTCGTCCGGTCGCGCCAACGCGTTTCATAATGCATCCCTCTGTTAGAGCCCTGGCAATCGGACAACTTTATCATATTGATAATCTTCATAAATCTTGGACCGTCGGTCAACCACACCCTGTACCCCTATCAGAACAGCCTCTGAGGTCAGTGCTTCAATAGGAACCATCCACTGTGAGCCCGGCAAGATTTGCGTTGCGGGCAAGATGCCCTTCTTTACGAGGCTTTTCGCCGATCCGATGCAGATCCCGAGCTTTTCGGCAGCTTTCATAAGGCTAATCACGGGACTGCCCGCTCTTGTGGGATCATATTCTGGAATGCCCAACCGATCGCGCATGTTACGGACACGCACCGCCGTCCAACCCTCACCATCACCGGTCTTGCAAAGCATCCGATTGAGAGACACTGCGAGTTCTCGATCCGGCCAATGTCCGCCCAGCTTTCGCAGCGCCTCGACGGCGGACGGCGCCATGTCGCTCGGATATCGGCCAGTGCTGACGCGCAATACGCGCACTTCAGTATGGCGGCCACCGGTCCAATGGATCAGCAGCACAGCCTCGTTGCTCGTATCGTCGAGATCGCAGACGATCTCCTGAACCAGAATATGGATGAGCCGCTGCTTTGTCCGGGTATCGGTTGACGGTGCATTCCAGGCCATTGGTAAGTCATGGGCAAGCTGTAGGAGCCGGCCGCGATCAATTGCTGGACGTGCAGCCGACAGCGCGGACAATTCCTCGATCTTGCGCTCAAGCACGCTCACACGTTCCAGTGCGTCGTTCCAACGGGCTTCCAGTTCGCGTGCGACATGACGTTTGGCCGGATCGACCAACTCGTATCTGCGCCCGGCCAGTGACGCCTCATAGCGCGCACCTTCAAGGTTTCGCTCAATTGCCGCTATAACATCTCTCGCGGACTGCTCGACCTGATCCGAGGCGAAGATCGCCGCTTCGACAGCGCGATCCGAAACCGCTTCCAGAATCTGAGAGGCCACGGCACGATCAACTCTCACGCCGCCAATTCCGATGCAAAGCCCGAGACCCACACGAGCGTCGTCGCCGCGGCACTGATAGCGATGCGCGTTGCCCTTTGCGCCGCTGTAGAAGATGCGCATCATTCGGCCACAACGGCCGCATCGCATCAGTCCCGTCAATAAGGCACGGCCGCCGCGCGCCGATTTGCGATCGCAATTCTTCTGCATGTGCGCGTTCTCGACCAGAAGCTTCTGGTTCTCTTCATACTCCTGCCAGGTGATGTAACCTTGATGATTATCGCGCAGCAATACACTCCATTCTTTCCTGGGCTTGCGCAGCCCGTTGGTCTTGCGAGCGCGGCCATCGATGATCAGCGTTCGCTGTGCTCGCCTTCCGAAGGCATAGGCGCCCGCGTAGAGTGGATTGTGGAGGATCTGCATGACGCTGTGATAAGCTGACGCCTTCCAGACGAGCTTGCGCACTTCCACGTTGCGCAAGACGACGGGCATCTTGATATTGGCCGACCGCAGCCACAGAAATACTTGTCGACCACTCCCCAATTCCCGGAATTTGGCAAAGACGAGCCTAATCGTTTCCGCCACATGTTCGTCCGGATCGATCTCGATCTTGCCCGCCTCACTCCAGCAGAAGCCTGGAGGCAACATGAACCGGAACTCCCCGCGTCCCGCCTTGGAATCGCGCGCGGCGATGCCGCGCTGACGAATCAAACTCAGCTCGTACTCTGACATCGTACCTTTCAGCCCAAGCAGCAGACGATCATTGACAAGCCTTGGATCAAAGGCGCCATCTGGATCAATGACCAGCGCACCGGTGAGCGCGCACAGATCGATCAGGTGATGCCAGTCCCGCCCATTGCGCGCCAGACGCGATGCCTCGATGCAATAGACCGCTCCCACATTGCCTGAGCAGACCAGCGCGACAAGCCGCTCAAACCCTGGTCTCTCCACGCTGCCAGAGCCTGAGCGTCCAAGGTCGTCATCGATCACAGTTACGGATGCAAATCCGGTCGTTGCGGCGGCGCCAGCGAGATCATATTGCCGGCGCTGACTTTCGAGATTGCCGGTGACCTGAGCCATTGTTGACTGACGGACATAAACCACAGCAGCGCGGCCAAGATGGTCAGGCGTGATCTTCGTGTTCATCTCGGCCTCCCGTCTTCGTCGTTCTGTTCGCTTCCAAAGCCTCCAGCAGAAGATCCGCCAGCGCTTCCACCAGCCCCTTGATGTTCCTGACCACCGGAATCTGAGGATTTTGGCACTCCAACTCCAGAACGAGTTGGTCGCGATTTTGATGTCGCCTGTTTCGCATCACCCTTCTCCTTCTTCCTCGAAGGACGAGAGCTTGCGCCTCTTGCCTGAGTCGCGCCGATCGACGCCAACGCGGCCGCCAATTCATTCAGGCCATCAATGCTGATCTCGGGCGATCCAAGCCTCATGCCGCTGCAATAACTCTCGTCGAACATCCAGTTCGGCAGCTCACGGGAGAGATGACCGGGACGCTCGTCCGTATAGATGCACATCAGGGTCTTGCCGCGGCGATAACGCGAGACCTGCACCTTGTAGCCGAACAGCGGATGCCACGGATATGCGATCGTCGCATATCGAAAACCGTATGTAGAATGTCGGTCGTTGGCGACGGCGATTGCAGAACGCAAAAACCGCTGGAGCAAACGGATCGAGTGCCATCGTCTCCTGGACCAGAACCGCAAGGCTGTTGATGCCAGCCCGAAAGTCGATCGGTTCGCGATGCAGGTAGACCTGAAGGTCAGCGCTCAGTCTGAACATGACCCAGCGCTCCGATTGCCGCTGCCAGCGCATCCAAATCACTGCATTCCAGCGTCAGATTCACACCGTTCGGCAGTGACGCGCTCACCTTGGCTGGAAAGGAGAAAGGGCCCTTCCTCTCGGATTTTGCCAGCCGCTCGTCACCACGCCGGGCAGGCAGATCTAGCGCAAACGTGCTGCCCTGCAGTGGCAGGCTGCGATCCCTGGTGACCTGAACCGGAACAAACGCCGATGTTGAAGACGCCGGCAGAGGACGGACCTCCTTGGCCTTCTTTATCCATTTGCGCAGGAGGTTGGCGTTGATCCCATGGTCAAGCGCAAGGCGCGATACTGAGATGCCTGGCTCGAGGCAGGCTGCAACAAGGCGGTCTCTCGAATCTGGGTCATATCGACGTCGTCCATCACGACCCACAAGCCTCACACGCAGTTTTTGATCATCTTCTTCCACGACTTGGTGTCCACCTTCTTTTAGGTGGACACCTCATGCCTCAGCACACTCAACAGCAAAAGGTGCGAAGAAATTCGCGCTTTCGATAGGCCCGAGGCGGAACGGGGAGAATGGCCGAGTGCGGACTGACTGTTTTGAAAGCGATTGCGCGGTAAGCTGACAGTTCCATTCGAGAGAGCCGCTGGAGTAAATTTCGGATTCGATAGGAGAGGGTGTCAGAAAGCCAACGGCAGGCTCCCCTTTTTGCCAATCCACAGCTACACGTATCGAATCCTTAAAAGGGGCGCGTGTACGCCTTTATAGTCTGTGGAGCGACACTCTCATTATGAACACACCTGAACGCGGCCTCGAAGAGTCACTCGTCACGAAACTGCAGGACCTCAAGTATGAATATCGTCCGGACATCCGTGACCGCGCCAAGCTGGAGCAGAACTTCCGTGTGAAGTTCGAAGCGCTCAATCGCGTCCGCCTCACCGACTCCGAGTTCGCCCGCCTAATCGACGAGATCGTCACGCCCGATGTCTTCACCGCTGCCCGCACGCTTCGCGAGCGCAACAGCTTCACCCGCGATGATGGCACGCCGCTAAACTACACCCTCGTCAACATCAAGGACTGGTGCAAGAACACCTTCGAGGTGGTCAATCAGCTGCGCATCAATACGGATAACAGCCATCATCGCTACGACGTCATGCTCCTGATAAACGGCGTGCCCGCCGTTCAAATTGAGCTGAAAACCCTCGGCATCAGCCCCCGCCGGGCCATGGAGCAGATCGTCGATTACAAGAACGACCCCGGCAACGGCTACACCAAGACGCTTCTCTGCTTCCTCCAGCTCTTCATCGTCAGCAACCGCGACCGCACTTACTACTTCGCGAACAACAACACCCGGCACTTCGCTTTCAATGCAGAAGAGCGCTTTCTTCCCGTCTATGAATTCGCAGCCGTGGACAACAAAAAAGTCACCCAACTCGATAGCTTCGCCGAGACCTTCCTCGCCAAGTGCACCCTCGGCCAGACGATCAGCCGCTACATGGTGCGCATTGCCGGTGAGCAAAAGCTCCTGATGATGCGGCCGTATCAAATCTATGCGGTGAAGGCCATTGTGGACTGCATCACCCAGAACTGCGGCAACGGCTACATCTGGCACACCACCGGCAGCGGCAAGACGCTCACCTCCTTCAAGGCCTCAACCCTCCTCAAGGACAATCCCGACATCGAGAAATGCCTCTTCGTTGTGGACCGCAAGGACCTCGACCGGCAGACGCGCGAGGAGTTCAACAAATTCCAAGAAGGCTGCGTCGAGGAAAATACCAACACCGCCTCACTCGTGCGCCGTCTCCTCTCAGACGACTACGCCGACAAGGTCATCGTCTGCACCATCCAGAAACTCGGCCTCGCGCTGGATGAAAACAGTAAGTACCACAAGCAGCAAAAAAAAGACGGCAGACCGACCTATAAGGAGCAGCTCGAACCGCTTCGCGACAAACGCATCGTCTTCATCTTCGACGAGTGCCACCGCTCCCAATTTGGCGAGAATCATAAAGCCATCAAGGAGTTTTTCCCCCAGGCCCAACTCTTCGGCTTTACCGGCACGCCCATCTTTGAAGAAAACGCCAACCGTGTGAAGATAGAGGATCAAGAAGCCTCGTTTCAGACGACCAGTGAGCTCTTCCAGAACCAGCTCCACGCATACACGATCACGCATGCCATCGAGGACGCAAACGTCCTGCGATTCCATGTAGATTTCTTCAAGCCGGAAGGCAAAAAGCTGCCCAAGCCGGGCGAACCGCTCGCGAAGAAGGCCGTTGTCGAGGCCATCCTCGCCAAGCACGACGCCGCCACCGGCGGGCGCAGGTTCAATTCCCTACTCGCCACCGCGTCTATCAATGACGCCATCGAATACCACCGTCTATTCACCGAGCTGCAGGCAGAAAAACAAAAGGCCGACCCCGACTTCCAGCTGCTGAATATCGCTTGCGTCTTCTCTCCGCCCGCCGAGGGCGATCCCGATGTGAAGCAGATTCAGGAAGACCTGCCGCAGGAAAAAGAGGACAACGCTGTAGAGCCAGAGAAGAAGAAAGAAGCCCTCAAGGCCATCCTCGCCGACTACAACAACCGCTACGGCTCCAACCACAGCATCAGCGAGTTCGACCTCTACTATCAGGATGTACAAAAGCGCATCAAAGACCAGCAGTGGCCCAATGCCGATCACCCCCACACGCAGAAAATCGACATTACCATCGTGGTGGACATGCTGCTAACCGGCTTCGATTCCAAATACCTGAACACACTCTATGTGGACAAGAATCTCAAGCACCACGGCCTGATACAGGCCTTCTCGCGCACCAACCGCGTGCTCAACGCCACCAAGCCCTACGGCAACATCCTCGATTTCCGCCAGCAGCAGGACGCCGTGGATGCCGCCATCGCCCTCTTCTCTGGGGAAAAGACCGGCGACCAAGCCCGCGAAATTTGGCTCGTGGAAAAGGCCCCCGTCGTCATCCAGAAACTAGAAGGCGCCGTGCAGAAGCTCGACGCCTTCATGAAATCCCAGGGCCTCGACTGCGCCCCGGAGGCCGTGCCCAATCTCAAGGGCGACGCCGCCCGTGCCGTCTTCATCGAGCGCTTCAAGGAAGTCCAACGCCTCAAAACGCAGCTCGACCAATACACCGACCTCACCGACGAAAACGCTGCCGCCATCGAGCACATTCTGAGCAAAGAAAACCTGCTCGGCTTCCGCGGCGCCTATCTGGAAACCGCGCAGCGCCTTAAGGCCCAGCAGGGCAACGGCACGGATAAACCCAGCCAGGACGTGGACCAGCTCGATTTTGAGTTCGTCCTCTTTGCTTCCGCCGTCATTGACTACGACTACATCATGGGCCTCATCGCCCGCTACTCCCAGCAGACGCCGGGCAAGCAGAAGATGAGCCGCGAGCAACTCGTCGGCCTCATCCAATCCGACGCTAAGTTCATGGACGAGCGCGAGGACATCGCCGCCTACATCGCCACCCTCAAGGCGGGCGAAGGCCTCAGCGAAAAAGCCGTTCGCGACGGCTACACCCGCTTCAAGGCGGAAAAGGAAGCGGCGGAACTGGCCGCCACCGCCACCAAGCATGGACTGAGCACCGCCGCCCTGCAAGCCTTCGTGGATGGCATCCTGCAACGCATGATCTTCGATGGCGAGCAACTCACTGACCTGATGGAACCGTTCGGCCTGAACTGGAAAACCCGCCGCGTGAAGGAAATCGACCTGATGGCCGACCTCCTGCCCCTGCTCACCAGACGCGCCCAAGGGCGCGATATCTCCGGACTCAGCGCGTATGAGCAATAAGACGGAAGCAACGAACATGAAGAACGGCGGAGATCCCGCACTGACGCCCAAACTGCGCTTTCCGGAGTTTCAGGATGCGGAAAGCTGGAAGCCTGTAAGCCTACATGAAGCGTCTTTGCCCGTCGTCGAACGGGTCGGTAAAAGGAAACTCACGTCGGTCAGTATTTCTGCCGGAATTGGATTTGTGCCACAGTCCGAGAAGTTCGGTAGGGATATTTCCGGCAACCAGTACCAGCTCTACACGCTGGTCCGTGATGGCGAATTTGTTTTCAATAAAGGAAACTCAATTAAATTCCCTCAAGGCTGCGTTTATCTCTTGCAGGGCTGGGGGGAAGTCGCCGCGCCAAACGTCTTCATCTGTTTCCGGCTGAAAGATGGCTACTCGAACAACTTCTTCCAGAACTGCTTTGAACAAAATCAGCATGGCAAACAGCTTAAGAAACACATCACGAGCGGTGCGCGAAGCAATGGCTTGCTGAATATCAGCAAAGAGACCTTTTTTGGCGTCGAAATCCCGGCTCCAAGCCTCGCCGAACAACAAAAAATCGCCGACTGCCTTTCTTCCGTGGACGACCTGATTGCTGCCCAAGCCCGGAAAGTGGACGCGCTCAAGACCCACAAAAAAGGACTGATGCAGCAGCTTTTCCCCCGCGAAGGCGAAACTCAGCCCCGCCTCCGTTTCCCCGAATTCCAAGACGCCGGGGAGTGGGTGGAGACGCCTTTTTCTGAACTCTGCGATATCAAACACGGCTACGCCTTCGAGGGAGACTTTTTCAGCAACGAAGGCGAGTATACACTCCTCACGCCTGGTAACTTCTACGAGCGGGGCGGCTACCGCGACCAAGGCGCGAAACAAAAATACTATACCGGCGAGATTCCCCGCGACTACGTGCTCAGTTACGGTGACTTGCTCGTAGCCATGACCGAGCAAGCAGCCGGTTTGCTCGGCAGTCCCATTCTCGTTCCGGAGTCCGGCCGGTTCCTGCACAACCAACGACTCGGCCTTGTCACGAAAAAGCCCGAAGTCGCATGGACAAGAGAGTTCTTCTTCCACGTCTTCAACACCCAGCCCGTTCGGAAGGCGATTCATGCCAGCGCGTCCGGCGCGAAGGTGCGCCATACATCGCCAACAAAGATTGGCGAAGTCGTCGTCTCCTGTCCCACTTCGTTGCCCGAACAACAACGCATCGCCGACTGCCTCACGTCACTCGATGACCTGATTGCCGCCCAAACCCAAAAGCTCTACGCCCTCAAGGCGCATAAGAAAGGGCTCATGCAGCAGCTTTTTCCATCCCCGCGGGAGATTGAGGCATGAGCGGGAAGCCAAAGGTTCATCGCTTTGCGAACATGCAGAAATTGGTCACTCGCCTGCGGGACGACCTGACCAGTGGGAATCAGAACTTCGTCTTGCTGTATGCCTACAACGGCACAGGCAAAACCCGGCTATCCATGGAGTTCAAGGAGACCGGGAAGCGCAAGAACGGCAAGAAGCCCGATACGCTCTATTTCAATGCCTTCACCGAAGACCTCTTCTCCTGGGACAACGATCTGGAGAATGACAACGAGCGGCGGTTCCACATCAACTCAGACTCCAAGTTCTTCAAAGGCCTCAAGGATTTGGCTCTCGAAGAACGCATTGGCGATTACCTTGGCCGTTATGCGGATTTCCTCTTCGACATAGACTACGACAAGTGGACCATCAGCTTCCGCAAAGACGACGCAAGCCACATTAAAGTCTCCCGTGGCGAGGAGAACATGTTCATCTGGTGCCTCTTCCTGGCCATCTGCGAGCGGATGATCGACGGCGCGGAGTCCTACGCCTGGGTGAAATACATTTACATTGATGATCCCATCTCCTCGCTGGACGACAACAACGCCATCGCAGTGGCAAGCGACCTGGCGAAGATGCTCCGTAGGGCGAAGAGTCGGACCAAAAAAGAAACGGTCGCTGGCCGAGAAGCCACGGTCCCCGATCCAATCAAGTCCGTGCTCTCGACCCATCACGCCTTGTTCTTCAACGTGGTGTGCAACGAGCTGAAGAAGGAAGCTCACAAGAAGTATTTCCTGCACCGTCCAGATCGCGGCACCGCTTATACCCTACGGGCTACGGATGACGTGCCGTTCTTCCACCATGTGGCGACGCTGGCGGAAATCCAAAAGGCGGCAGCGGGCGGGAAGCTCTACACTTACCATTTCAACATGTTGCGCAGCATCATGGAAAAAACTGCCACCTTTTTCGGCCATGATGATTTCTCCTCGTGCATTCATGGGGTGGAGGATGAGGTGCTCTACTCACGTGCGCTCAACCTCCTGAGCCACGGGAAGTATGCCATCTACCAACCCGTGGAAATGGTGGACGACACCAAAAAGCTCTTCCGCGAAATTCTCAGCGCATTCCTCAGTAAATATCATTTCGCCTTGCCGGATATCCTAGAGAAGGCCCCAGCCGCCGCGCCCGCACTAAACCCAGCACCCGCACCGGTAGCCACCCCATGAACGACAAAAACCAAAAAGAACTTGGCAAAACCCTCTGGAACATTGCCGACCAACTGCGCGGGGCAATGAACGCGGACGATTTCCGCGACTACATGCTGTCCTTTCTCTTCCTGCGCTACCTCTCGGACAACTACGAAACGGCGGCGAAAAAGGAGTTGGGGAAGGATTACCCCACGCTCGACGCAGGCGACCGCCGCGTGCCGATGGCTCTTTGGTACGCGAACAACCCCGACGACATCCCAGAATTTGAAAAGCAGATGCGCCGCAAGGTGCATTACGTCATCCAGCCGCCGCACCTCTGGAACAGCATCGCCAACATGGCCCGCACCCAGAATGGTGAACTGCTCAACACACTTCAGGCAGGTTTCAAATACATTGAAACCGAATCCTTCGAGAGCACCTTCAACGGCCTGTTTTCCGAGATTAATCTCGGTTCAGACAAACTCGGCCGGAAGTATGAAGACCGTAACGCTAAGCTCTGTTCCATCATCGCGGAGATCGCAAAAGGTCTGGCGGAATTCACTTCCGACATCGATGCCTTGGGCGATGCCTATGAATACCTGATCGGTCAGTTTGCAGCGGGTTCCGGCAAAAAGGCGGGCGAGTTCTACACCCCGCAGCAGATTTCCGACATCCTCTCCGCCATCGTGACTCTCGACAGCCAGGAACCCGTCACCGGCAAGAAAGACCGTCTCGCCAGCGTGCTCGATTTCGCCTGCGGCTCCGGCTCCCTGCTGCTCAACGTGCGCAAGCGCATGGGGCCTCATGGCATCGGCAAGATTTACGGACAGGAAAAGAACATCACGACCTACAACCTCGCCCGCATGAACATGCTGCTGCACGGAGTGAAGGACACTGAGTTCGAAATCTATCATGGCGATACGCTAACCAACGACTGGGACATTTTGCGTGAGCAGAACCCAGCCAAGAAACCCGCGTTCGATGCCATCGTCGCCAATCCGCCTTTTAGCTACCGATGGGACCCCGCTGAAGCGATGGGCGACGACGTGCGCTTCAAGAACTATGGACTAGCGCCCAAGTCCGCCGCCGATTTCGCCTTCCTGCTGCACGGCTTCCACTTTCTGAAAGAGGAAGGCGTGATGGCCATCATCCTGCCGCACGGCGTGCTCTTTCGAGGCGGTACCGAAGAACGTATCCGCACCAAGCTGCTTAAAGACGGCCACATTGACACCGTCATCGGCCTGCCTCCGAACCTATTCTACTCCACCGGCATACCCGTCTGCATCCTTGTACTGAAGAAGTGCAAGAAGCCCGACGACGTGCTCTTCATCAACGCTGCCGAGCATTTCGTGAAAGGCAAACGCCAGAACCAACTCACGGAAGAGAACATCGCCAAGATCATCGACACCTACCAATTTCGCACGGAAGAGGATCGATACTCCAAGCGCATCGGCATGAAGCAAATCGCCGAGGAAGGCTATAACCTCAATATTTCCCGGTACATCAGCACAGGCGAACAGGAGATCGCGATCGATCTGACGGCCACGCACAACGAGGTGATCGAAATCGAAAAGCAGATTCGAGAGTCAACAGCGAAGCACAACTCGTTTCTGAAGGAACTTGGACTATCCCTATTGCCAACGGCCGATTGATGAAGTGGGCATTCAAACCGATTGCTGGGCTGTAGGCCCCGCAAGTGGCGTACCTCGGGAACCGCTGCTAGGGATGTCCGCTTCCAAGCGATAGCGAAGCTCGCCTGAACGACCGTGACGGGCGCGAAGCTGCCATCCAGGGATCGGCGAAGGACGATCGTCTTTGGGTCAAAAATGCATTCAAGATTTCAAGCGGCTCTCGTGCCAGCTTCTTCTGCGACCTGCCTAATTGCGGGCGGCGACATCGGCTGCAGGACGAATTCTATTTGCAGCGTTGCAAAATCAAACGGTGATGACCAGGTGATGACCAACATGCTCTCGCGCGGAAGCGTCAGGCAGCGTGAGTCATCAAGGTATTGAAAAACCTAAGGGAACTGGTGCTGCTTGCGTGACTCGAACACGCGACCCCATCATTACGAAGGATAGGTGACTGTGAAAACCGCCAGGATGTGGAACGGTTATTCCAGCTAAAAGGACGCGCGTTAACTTAAGTGGGTCGGTGTCTAAATCGCAAAAAAACTGGCTTTCAGGAAACGTGCGAGACTTTCGGAAAGCGGACCTTCGGATTGTCGCTTACGGGTCAAATTCGACCATGGGCTGATGTTGGCTTTCCTGTCATCCAGCCCGCAACCTGACGGGCAAAAATCCCCCGAGGCCGCCATCATGGTGTTGCGATGACGGCAGTCGGATCGCCAGTTTCGTGCTCACGCGAAGACGGGAAAACAACCGAAAATGGGGTACAACGTGAACGTGTGTGCACATATTTCGCACACGACTTGACGTAAAATATTGATTTAACTTACGAATCTACCCAGTCCATCAAAAACCGCTTCGACCTATATCTTCGGAGCCATCTGCCCCAAAGAGGGCAAAGGCGCCGGTCTGGTTCTGCCCCGGTGCAATACCGAGGCGATGAACCTGCACCTGATTGAAATTGCCAAGCAGGTTGCGCTGGGTAGGCATGCCGTCCTGTTACTCAATTAGCCGGATGGCACATGTTAAAAAAAGCTCGTCGTGCCGGCGAACATCACCCTCATCCCCTTGCCACCCAAATGCCCAGAACTCAATCCGGCTTTCGCGAAGCGAAGGCGCTTCGCTGTCGCCCAAGGGGTCGAGAATATCGAGCATTCATGCGCGACAATTAGCTGTCGAACTGGATCCTTACATCCTACCAGAACATCCTCGACCATTGCTGCCAGGCCTGGAACAGGCTCACCGATCAGCCATGGCGCATCATGTCCATCGGAATGCGTAAGTGGGCCAATGGGTTCTGATTGTTGAGGATTGGTTCTCTACAAGAGGCCGCTGCGTCAAGTATTTTGTTGCCAGAATCGGGCTTTGGTTAAGGTGGCTGCATCCGATCCGGCCCCTCATTGCATGGTGGAACAGGGGCAAGATAAGCCATTCTTGTCAATGACGACCATCCGGTCGCCGCCGCCGGCGGGCGCGAAGCGATCATTGATAAGAATGGCTCATCTTGCCATCATCATCATGTTAGAAATGAAGCCATACATGGCTTCCACCATTTCGTTCGTTGCCGTGATCGGTCAGCGTCAAGCGTTCCATGGTTCTCTTCGGTGTCCGTGGCCTTTGCCATACGGCACCATTGTCCGGGGCTTGTCGCTCATTCCGTGCAGCCGGCGCAGTGTATTAAGCGCAGGTTTTGACCTGCAACCAACTTGTCTCGCGCTCGACCACCCGGCTCGGTCACTGACGATCTGATCCTTCAGCGAACGAACGGTGTATTCCTATTGCGGTGTATTCCTATTGCTTGTCCGCCACCCTCAATGGCGCAGTGGCCAGCCTACGCGGGCTGTGCTTCAAAATGGCTCTCCTCCTTCCAAAGCCGCAAAAGCAGCACGGCAAGTTTGCGGGCCACGGCGACGCGAGCCCTCTTCTCCCCGCATCGCTTGACCAGCTTCAGCCCCCAACTCTTGAGTGCCGAGGCGCCAGTAACCGTGGTCAGCAGGCAATTGGCCGCCTCGTACAGATAGTGACGAACCATCTCATCGCCTTGTCGCGAGATCGATAACGAAACGTCCCGCTCCCCCGATTGATAGCGTTTGGGGGTCAGGCCCAGATAGGACGCCACACATCGGTTCGAGCTGAAACGATGCGGATCCTCGATCGTGGTCACAAAGGCAAGTGCCGTGATCGGCCCGATGCCGGGAACCGACATCAGATGCCAACATGGCTTCCTCTTCTGCGCCAGGCTGCGAACCTGCTTGTCCAGGCCAGCGATCTGGCCTTCCACGCTCGCCAGCGTGTCAAGCAGCGCCGAGACCGCGATGTAGAGCACATCCTCCCGATTGCAGGCCGCGCGCACATCCCCATCAAAACGCTTGGCCCCTGCGCGCCGCGCTATCTTGATGCCGAAAGGCCGCAGCAGACCGCGAAGCTGGCCATAAAGCTGGCGCTTAACCCGAACCAGCTGATCGCGCGCACCCAAAAGCGCCTTCAAACGATGGCTGTCCAGGCTCTTCACATGAACCGAGGAATACCACCCACTCGCCAGCATCTCTGCAAGCGCACGCGCATCCGCCTTATCCGTCTTCTCAGCACGGGCCTTCATCGCGTCCGAGGCGCGTCGCGCATCCATGCAAACCATTGGCAGGCCGTGCCCGCAAAGCCCGTGGTAAAGCCAAGGCGTCAGCGACCCCGTCTCAAGCCCAACCAGCTTGATCTGCTTGCCCCAACGCGCCAAACGCGCCGAAATCATCTCAATCTGCGTGTCCGACACCCCTTGCCACACAACACGCCGATCCCCACCCATCACGCAGATATGAGTGTTCTTGAGGCTCACGTCCAAACCGACATAATATTCCATCGCTGCTCTCCATCGCTCGATACGATAACAGCGGACAGGTTCGCCTACCCGCCGGGGAGCAGCAACCTCATGTATTGGATGTATTAGGTGGTAACGTAAGCAACACTGTTACTCTAACCTAGAGAGCATTAGACGCGGACGGTAAGCTCTCCCGAGCCGGCGAATGGTTCGTAGTTATTCGCGCTCGCCTTTAATGAGCCTCATTGCCTAGCTTGCAATTAATAGATTCGACGCGTGTCTGCCAATTCCTCATCGTGCCAAATCGCAGGAACAGTTGATGGAGCGCCTGCTGAATGACCACAGGCGGGGAACAATCGCGGGCTTAGAAATGGGCGTCATCCCCCAACCTTACCCCTCGCCCAGGCGTTTATCTGACAATGCCCGGGGTGCTTTTCAACAATCGTCTGATCGTGGATCTTGAATTTCGGCAACGAAGGTCGCTGGAGTCCAAAGTGCGAGCTCCCCACTCCGTCTGGTGCAGAATATCTGCAACCAAGCTGATCACAACTTCGACTTCCCCCTGCCCCACCCCCAAAGACGCCATGATGTGACTTCCAAATCGCAATCCGAACTTAGCCTCAGTCCCGGGAATTGGGCATGTTCCCACCAGTATTCCTGCTGCCTCAAGGCTTTTCATCACCGAGCGAGCGTGTTCCAAAGATCCAATAGGTGCCACTACCTGATGTGACCTCGCAGGCGATCCAGGCAATAAGACCGCAATACCTCGAGACGCAAAGGAAACCTTCATCACATCAGTAGTTTTGAGTACCTTGGTGCCATAGTGAGTCTCAGGTCGGCAGGACCATATTGCGCTGATGATCGCCGGAAAGCGGCTCGCATTTTGGTTAGCAAGAAATGCTGAATCTACGTGTTGCGAAAATGCCCGACCGAGGTCAGGGTCGCGAAACAGAACCATCCCGCCAGCCGGGCCGCCTAGTGTCTTATAAGTTGACGATGTCATCACATCGATGCCGTGCGACATAGGATTGTCAAAGACTCCGGAAGCGATCAGGCCGCTCACATGCGATGCGTCGTAAATCGTCAACGCCCCGACCGATCGCGATGCTTCAATCACTCTGGCGAGTGAATCTGGTCCGAGGATCACGCTACGTCCCAACATGACAAGTCGCGGCCGCATCGACCTGATCATGTTCGCGGCACGAGCTTCGTCCAGGCATTGCATAGCACCATCAAAAGGCAGATCTTGAACGTCGATACCCAGTATGCTCGGAGTTCCTCCGCGACGCTGGCTCAAATGTCCACCGTCTCTTGCCGCTGGAGCCAGAAGCAGATCTCCCGCCTTGGCAAGGAAGGAGTAGATCGCTAGGTTCGCGATGGTGCAACTTGGGAGCCGTAGGTCAGCCCAACCCACTCCGAACATTTCGCTCGCAAGATCGGACATCCACCGTTCGAGTTCCGCGACTGTATCCGCACCAGGCTGTTCTTTAGTCTCGAGGCGGCCCATTGCCGGCAAAGCGCTCAGGTCGATGCCTGAGATGCGCTTCTGGCTATCCGTCAGAAGGCTCGCTCCTGCATATAGAACCATGCGTTCATTGCGAAATTCACGGGCATGATCGCGAACAATCTTGGCCAGACCGCGCTCGGGATCATCAACTCGAGAACCTATTGTCCCTGTTCGCTTCAAATGCATATCGTCGCTGCCTGAGCAATCAGGGCCTTTAGCATCGGGACTGCCCGCTTCATCTCGCTGATTTCGATGAACTCATTTGGCTGGTGGGCCTGCGCCATAGACCCGGGCCCCAGTAGAATAGTCGGTGCGATTGCAGTGAATTGTGACGCGTCGCTACCAAAGCCGGCGACCTCGGAGGATGCCCCGGATATCGCCTCTGCCTTGCGCACAAGCGGATGGTCGGGTGGCAACTCCGGCGGAGTGCCCTCTCGACGGACCGTGAGTTCAAGGTTATGGCGCCGTGCCGAATCCTCGACTTCATTGACCACCCAGTCAGGAGCAACCGACCTTGAGTATCGGAACTTCATTCGACAGGTCGCGCGCCCCGGGGTCATGTTGGATGCAACGCCGTAGTTGTCGATTATGATATTCAGGTCGCACCAGGAGGGAGTATAGGCCGGATCCTGCAGAGTGGCGTCCTTCCTGAGCCTTAAATGAAGCGTACGCATCTCCGTCAAGAACGGGATGAGTTTGAGGTTTGCGTTCAACCCATCCGCAGTCGACGAATGGGCAGCGATCCCTGCGGCTTCGACCTCGAATTGGATGTCAACCCGATGACCACGAAAACACACAAGTCCTGTCGGCTCAACCACAACGATACCGGCAGGGCGGTGCGCGGCAAGGAGCGCACTTTCCGCTACAATCTTTCGCGCCCCAGCCTTCGTAGTCTCCTCGTCACAAGTCAGCAGCAGCATGACGGGGTGGTCCTTGATCGCCGACCGTGCTGCAGTGAGAGCTGCCGCTAACGGCCCTTTCATATCGCAGCTTCCTAAGCCGTAAAGCCTGCCACCTTCGAAACGAGCCGCAAACGGATCTTCTCCCCAACCGACGGGCGGGACCGTATCCATATGCCCTGAAAGCGCCAAGAACGGCCGATCAACCCTGCCGGCGATTGCCACCAAGGCCGTTTTCGCGACCCCATTAGCGTTAGAAAAGTCAAGCCGTTCGACTTCAAAGCCACGCAATTCGTCAATGATCAGATCTGCTAATACCGTGTTGCTAAGACCGCTCCGTGTGTCGGTGCTGATCATCCTCGACGCGAGGTCTGACAGTTTCCAATTTTCCAAGTGAAACTCCCAAATATTTGGGCTTCTACCCAGGACCACACGCGGAAAAACGCTGTGTGACCGGTCGCAATGCAACTTCGCCTTTGACAAACCGTGCCGTTGTCGCGGGAGGTGGACCCCCTACTCCAAACTCCACGGAATCGTGCCGAACTTGTTGCGACTGAAAACAATGCCTTTGGTGCGGTCGGTGGTAATCTTGATCGAAGTGGCCGGCCCATCCGGATCGTCGAAGAAGCGGATCAGCAATTCCAGTGGCATCCATGTTCCGGCGGGCGATCGTCCCAGGAACATGTCATCTTCGACCCGCTCAAGTCGGTAGTTAGCGCTACCGAACGCTCCCTGAATAGAAAGGGTAAGACCCTCGGTCGGACACGAAAATCTCAGGAGTGTGGGAATGTCATCTCGACTGAAATCACCAACAAAGCGGTCCAAACTGCTCTCAGGACCCTGGCTAGGGGCAACACGGCGCAGCGGCCATATTCGCCCCCACTCGACCAACTCCAAATAGTCACTTCCGACAAGCCGACCGTCGAGCAATGGATCGTCAAATATTATCGAATGGTCCGGTTGAACGGTCAGCGGCACGCGCCAGCCGTGAGTGAGCGCCCATACTTTCTGTCCGTCGTGCTGAACCTCGAACAACTCGTTCTTTGCTGCGTCGAAGTAGCGGCCCGCTGCGATGTTCGCTTGTTGATCAAAATCTGAACCGCGGCCAGATAAGGCCGCTTTCAGCATCCCCCTTGCAAGACTGTTCGAGTCTACGTCGGAGCTATTAGATAAAACCACGACTGAAGTGCATTCAGCAGAACACCGAACGACCTGGGCAACAAAACCGGGAAGTAGCCCGCCGTGCCCCGAAATTTTCAATCCCCTCCATTTGTCGACGTACGTGCCGAGGCCATAGAGGCTCAGCGCGCCGTTCGAAAACGCCGGCGGCGTTTCCATCCGCGAGAGAAGAGACGCCTTGTCGCCATTGCGTAATAGATACTGCTCCCACAGGAGCATGTCGTCGAGCGTCGAGAGTATCCCGGCTCCGCCGTTGAAAGGCATGCCGTGGGTCGCTCGTTTTGCCTCGCCCTTGTGCACGAGATACCCGCTGGCTTCTCCCTCTACGACGGTATTGTCGTAGTTGATCAATACTGTACTTGTCATGCCAATCGACTTGAAGAAGTGGCTATGGTATAAATCAACCAGGGAAGATCCCATAGCGTCTTCAATTATCGAGGCCGCAATTTCGAATCCACCATTGGAATAGGCAAAACCTTCGCCAGTCGAAAAATTTAGATGGTGCTGTTTCTTAAAGAGCTCAGCAATCGTTTCTTTAGAGACGGGCGTCTCAACCTTTGCACCGGCCAGCGTAAGCACATCAAACGTGTCAAGCAGGCCGCTCGTATGACTGAGCAGTTGCCGAAGTGTGATGATGTTGGCGTACTGCTGTAGCAGTGGGCTTTTCTGGCGAACATCGTCGTCGAGCCTCAGATGACCTGCGTCCGACAGGAGTAATGCGAGAGCTCCCAAGAACTGCTTAGACAGCGAGGCAATCTGGAAGCGGGTCCCAGGGTGAACCCGAACCGAATGTTCGAGATTGGCGAAGCCCACCTCGCCACGAAAAACGACCTGGCCTCCTTTGATCACACCGGCCGCAACACCGCCTCTCGCCGGGCGATCCCATGGAGCCAGAGCTGCCTCGTACGCACTACCATCCGTCATGATACCACTCCCCGCCACATACTATTCTCCGGTCACACCGCGAAAGGCAGAGAATCCAGGCTGCCATGCTCTGCAATCAAACGTGCTTCGATATGCGCCGCAGTGGCGACCAGCATTTCGTCTTGATCTTTTCGGGCGATCAATTGAAGTCCGAGCGGTAGGCCCTTTGTTCCCACTGCGAATGGAAGTGCGATGCTCGGAAGTCCGAGTAGGGTCACAAAGCGATTGAAGCATGGATCTCCGGTTGATCCGAAGGCGACCGCCTCGCCACAGGCGCCTGGCGTCACGAGAACATCATTTCCCGCGAACATAGCCTCAACGTCAAAGCTATCCCGATAATCGAGTGCGGCTAAGTAATCAGTTTGAGATATGGGATCGCCACCAAGGTATGTGCTCAGGGATGTGCTCAGAAGGGCCGGAGACTGAAGAAATTGCGTGGCCAGTTCTTCACGCATCTCATGCCGCATGATCGTGGCGTGCACGTCGTCGAGGATCGCGGTTGGCGAACTGACTTCAGAGGCCGATAGCCTTTGCGCTATTCGCTCAACTGCAAGTCGCATCGCTTCATTGGCCTTTGACCAATGTACCGTCCGACAGAGCCCCAATCGAACCGCCGGACCGGCCGACATCGCGCCTGTTAATGCCTTCCGGATACGAATGGTCGTTTTAACGTCCTTGGTAAACCATCCGACTGTATCGACCGAAGGCGATGCTGATAAAACGCCAACGCGGCTAAATCGGCCATAGGTAGGCTTGTATCCGACGACACCACAGAATGACGCCGGCCTGAGTATGGATCCGGCGGTTTGGGTGCCGAGCGCCGCAGATACATGCCCGTCAGCCACCGCGGCGGCGGATCCGCTGGATGACCCGCCTGGCGAATAAGCCGTATCCACCGGATTGCGGGTCTCCGGCGGACTTAAATATGCAAACTCAGCAGTCGCCGTCTTGCCTACGACAACCATCCCGAGGGCCTTCAACCTGGCGACGAGTGGAGCGTCGCTGAAAGCCTGCCTTCCCTTGAATATTGCACTGCCGCACTCGCACTGCATACCGCCAACATCGATGATGTCCTTAACACCCAACGTGAGACCTGCAAGCGGAAGAGACATTGATGATTTATCGACCAGCAAAGCTTGTTGGCGTGCGCCGTCGGCATCAACTTGGACCCAGGCGTGGATTGAACGCTCTCTTGCGTCAATTCGTGCCAGGGCCTGATCAGTGGCTGATACCGCTAGGCTCTCTAGATCTGCAATTGATGAACCCTTCACGCCCGGACCTCCGCATGTAGGGATTTCTGTTTTTGCCTAATAGGATCCTGGAAACCCAGGATCTGAATCTGATTGTCGAGCATGACAGCTACCTTGACGCATCAGGGATCAAAGTGTCTTGGACCGGCCGCGATAGCGAACAGCCATTTGAGAAAAAACCTTTGAATTCAACCAGATGGCGGAAAGGATGATCGTGCCTGTGACGATCTGCGTGAAGAACGCCGAAATATGCACGAGAATCAGGCCGTTTCCGATGATGGCGATGGTGAGTGCGCCAAGTACAGTTCCTATGATGGTACCCCGCCCGCCAACGAGTACTGTACCGCCGAGCACCACGGCCGCGATTACGTCCAGTTCAAATCCGACTGCAGCATTTGACGATCCCGATGAGAGTCGCGACGCAATGATGATTCCCGCTGCAGCCGATGTAAGTCCCGTCATTCCGTAGACTGACATCGTCACCAGCCTTACGGGTATGCCGGCACGTCGTGCCGCCTCTGGGTTGACACCGACGGCGGTAACATGTCGTCCAAACTTCATCCGATCGAGAATGACGTAGCCAGCGATCATCGTCATCATTGCAAGTAGCGCGGGCACAGGCACACCGAAGAAGTCACCGCGCCCGATAACCGCAAATGACGCATTGTTGCTAATTGGCACGGAAAAGCCTTCGGTAAACAACAACGCGACGCCTCGCAGAATGGACAGGCCAGCGAGCGTCACGATGAAAGATGGGATCTTCTGGAATGCAATGAACCATCCTTGCGCGAGGCCCAGCGAAGCCCCAATCATCAACGCTCCGCCAACGACGAGCGGCCATGGCGCGCCATTGTGAAGAGCAATTGCCGTGACCGCGTTGATCAGCGCAATCATTGAGCCTATCGATAGATCGATACCTCCGCTGGTGATGACAAAGGTCATGGCAATGGCCACCATCATCAGGGGAGCAGACTGTCTGAGTACGTTGAGAAGATTTCCGGATGTCAGGAACACATCGCTCGACAGCGTAAAGACGACACAACACAAAAGAAAAAAACCAGCGATTGACAACACGTGCGCGTTACGGGCCAACCTGTCGATGTTTGGAGAAAAGCGCGGTCTATCCGAATAGGCTATTGTCATGACGTGTGGGCCTCTCCGACGATCAATTGAACCAGTTCTTCCAGCCCCGTGTCTGCAATGGCGCGTTCTGCCACCTTTATGCCCTCGTACATAACGGCGATGCGGTCGCAGACGCGGAACAGATCTTGAAGTCGGTGTGTGATCAAGATGACCGCCACGCCCTTCGCCTTCACTCGGTTGATCAGCGATAGAACGGCGTCCACCTCGACAACTGCCAGGGCAGATGTTGGTTCGTCCATGATAAGAACCTTCGGTTCGAACGCAGCAGCGCGGGCAATTGCGATAGATTGTCGTTGTCCGCCAGAAAGCTGGGCAACAGTGAGAGTCAAGTCCGGAATGCGAATGCCGAGCTCATCAAGCATCCTTCGCGTTTCCTGTGCCATCGCTGCGCGATCGAGCATAAGGGCGCGCGTCGGCTCCCTTCCGAGGAACATGTTGCCTGGTATGTCGATGGTGTCACAGAGACTAAGGTCCTGGTAAACCATCTCAATATGCTGCGCGCGGGCGTCGGCAGGGACGGCGAACCGGACTGGTTCGCCGTCAAGTATGATAGATCCCTCGTCTGGAACGTAAGCCCCAGCCAAAATCTTCGTCAGGGTCGATTTGCCGGCAGCATTGTCACCGATCAGACCGAGACACTCGCCACCAAACAGATCGAGATCGACCCCCCGCAAGGCTGCCACTGATCCAAAGCGTTTTGTTACACCTCTCATCGAGACAATGGGATTTCCACGCCGAACGACGGCTCGAACTGTGGCAGCGGATTGGTTGGGACCTGTCAGGTTCATTTGAACGCGTCTCTGTACGGGCCGACATTAACCTTCGTAACCGTCGCCACGGGCACATTGATGACAGCGGTTGTTGCAGGCACCTTGCCCGATGCTGCGTCTGCAATCGCGTCGACTGCGGCAGCCCCCATCCCTGCTGGATCCTGCTGAATTATCCCGACCACATACCCTGCATCGATGCCCTTGATGGCCGATGCCGACAGGTCCCAGCCGAAGATCTTGATCTGGTCCTGTTTCCCCTGGCTTTCCACCGCCGCGGCGGCCCCGATCAGGGCTGGCTCGCCCGTCGCATAGATCGCAGTGAGATCGGGATTGCCGGTAATCAGATTTTCCGCGGCGCTCATCGCATTGTCCTGGATGTTCCGTCCGTCGACGACACCAGCCATGACCACGCCAGGTGCAGATTTCGCAACGTCTTCAAATCCCTTCTGGCGCTCGTTCTGGCTTGAAGAATTCAACGCTCCGACGATGCCTACCTTCGCCTTTCCACCGTGCGCCGCAACGTAATCAACGAAGAAATGGCCCATAATGGCGCCGGCCGCCTCGCTGTCCACTCCAACCTGGGCGATCTGGGGGCCGTCCGGAAGGATCGTATCAACCGCCGAAACGTAGATTCCAGCCGCCGCGGCGGCCTTGACGTCGGGCATGATGCCGTTGCGATCCAGCGCGTCCACTACGATGCCCATCACCTTCTGCTGCGTATATGTCTCAATGGCATTGTTCTGCGCGGCCGTGTCGTTGTTGGCGTCGAACACAACCAGCTTGAAGCCCCTCTTGTCGGCCTCCGCCTGTGCGCCTTGTCCTAGCTGCACGAAATAGAGAGCCTGCTGATTGGCCTGGATCAAACCAATCACTGGCTTGTCGGCGGCATGCGCCGCCACACTCGTGACGAGGATCGCGCCGGCTGCAACGGCGCTCAAGTATCGATGGTTTTTCATTTCTTTGGTCCCCTTGGCTCCGGCTTTATTGAAGGCCAGCGTCGGGTGCCGAGCACTACCCGAAACGCCGATAGGCAGCCTCAAGCCTCTCGACCGAGGCTACGGACGAGGCCCTGATGTGCTCCATTGGGCAATAGTCCGATCCAAACCACCCCATCTCCACGCGTCTGAACGTCTTGACATGCATCAACTCGCATGGGAAAAGTCCAACTGTTTTGAATTCAAAATATCATTCAGATTGTGGATTATAGAATGCATAACCTCGACGGAGGCGCAAGAGGTTATTTCACACGCCGGGCGCGACCCGCCCTCCAATTGGCCAAACAGCGGGCTCGATGGGGCACTTCGAAGCGAATTGAGAGCGAATCCGAACCACATCGGCGTGAGGTCACGCCTGAACACATACGCAACCAATCTCAACGGGGAACACGATGAATAGTAAGAAAAAGGTTCTGTTGGTAGGCGAAAGCTGGGTCAGTTCCGCGACCCACTTTAAGGGGTTCGACCAGTTCGCAAGCGTCACCTTTCACAAAGGAACCGAGCCGCTAGAAGCCGCGCTTAAGGACAGCCCTTTCGCGTTGACTTATCTGCCGGCCCATGAGGCAGTTGAGGGGGTTCCGTCCACGTTGGAAGGCCTTTCAGCATATGACGCCATCCTACTGTCGGACATCGGAGCTAATTCGTTGCTGCTGCATCCGGATGTCTGGTTGCGCGGCAAGACCTATCCGAACAGGCTTAAACTACTGCGTGAGTGGACAGCGAAAGGTGGCGGACTTGTTATGGCCGGTGGTTACTTCAGCTTCCAGGGCATCGATGGAAAGGCACGCTGGGGGCGCACAGCCGTGGAAGAGGCGCTTCCGGTAACGTGTCTCGCTCATGATGATCGGCTTGAAATTCCGGAGGGTTTCTGCCCGGTCGTGGTGGGACCAACCGCGCATCCCATTCTCGATAAACTCGGCACAGAGTGGCCGGTATTGCTTGGGGTCAACGAAGTTCGGCTAAAAGCGGGGGCTGATGTCGAGGTCCTAGCAACACTGCCAGATGATCAGGGCGGGCATCCGCTGCTCGTGACTGGCCGCTTTGGCAAGGGCCGCACAGCTGTGTGGACCTCGGACATTGGGCCACATTGGCTTCCTCAGACCTTTGTTGATTGGCCTGGTTACGCCACGCTTTGGAAGAACTTACTTGGATGGGTAACAGCGCGATAGCCATCAGCATGGCGGCCAAACCTCCTGGCCATCATCCAGCGTACCGCAGATTTGTGTCGTTGTTTCTTCGATGTTGGGAATGCTGCCCCTGGCGCCTAGTTATCCAAAGAGAAGCTACCGATTGATCGCAGCCCGACGCCCAAGGCGTGAACTTTAAGGCACGTTCCCGACTGCATCTACCGCCGGCGCACACTACGCCCCGCGATTGGGACGACGTTACGCCGACCTCGACTCATCGGCCGAATGTTCGCCCTCAATATAGTCAAGCGCGGCAGTGTGCATATTGCGCATGTGCTGGAAAAGAACATCACTCAATTCGCGCCCGGCGCGACGACGCAATGCATCGAGAATGGCCTCGTGCTCGCGCATCGCCTCGCCCCAGCGATCCCTCTTTTGGGCGAGATTGGCAGTGTAACGCAAACGTCGAATCCTGCTGGCGAAGCTCCCGTGTGTCGCTGACAAGACCTCGTTGCGCGCAGCTGCCACGATACTTTCGTGAATTGATTGATTGCATTGAAAGTATCCATGCATCTCGCGTCGCAGGTAGAACCCATACATTTCGTGATGAAGTCGCTCGACCTCACTAAACTCCTCATTCGTGATGTTTTCACAAGCAAGCCGTCCGGCGAGCGCCTCGAGTCCCCCCATAACATCAAATAGTTCAGCAACGTCCCGCGCGCTCAGCGCCCTAACCCGAGCTCCGCGATTGGGAAGCAAATCGACAAGCCCTTCGGAGGCAAGAACCTTGAGCGCTTCCCTCAGTGGAGTTCGCGAAATGCCAAGCATATTGCAGAGTTGCCGTTCAGGGATGCGTACCCCACTGGCCAAATTTCCTTCGACGATGAAATCTCTGAGGCGCGTCAGTATCTCTTCGTGGAGGGTGCCGACAAGCTTTGTCGGCTCCGCTTCTACATCTGCAGAGGCTCCTCCCTCTAAATGGGGATATGGCTCGTCGGCGCTGTTGTCGATTTCGTTGGTCGTCATGGTCATACAAATAGCGCCTCTGCTTCGTTCGGTCGACATAGATATATGAATTCATAAATCACTTGCCACTAAAAAAAATGAATGCATTATTGGGGCAGTTTCTAAAGCGCGAGCTGTGCGGTGCTTTGAATCTCATGAGGAGGCTTTATGGCAAATCGGCAGGGTCGTCATTTTTTGCAAATTCCTGGCCCAAGTCCGGTACCAGACAGAATTCTTCGGGCGATGAATCGCCAAGTCATCGACCACAGAGGACCCGAGTTTCGCCGCCTTGGCAACGACGTCCTGGAAGGTAGTCGAACGATATTTAAAACAAATGGGCCCGTGATCATTTACCCATCGTCAGGGACCGGGGCTTGGGAAGCAGCGATCGTCAACACCCTATCGGCTGGCGACAAGGTGCTAATGGTGGAGACCGGTTATTTCGCGACACGTTGGAGCGATATGGCAAGGCGTTGGGGCATCGATGTCGATCTCATGCCAACCGACTGGCGTCGTGGTGTCGATCCAGCGGCAATCGAGGCGAAGCTGGCCGAGGACCGCTCCCACTCAATCAAGGCGGTCATGGTTGTCCATAACGAAACATCGACAGGAGCGACAAGCAGGATAGCAGACGTGCGGCAAGCCATGGATAGAGCTTCTCACCCGGCGCTCCTCATGGTCGACGCAATCTCGTCTCTTGGTTCCGTGGACTACCGACACGACGAGTGGCAAGTCGATGTTGCCGTGAGTTGCTCTCAGAAGGGACTGATGCTGCCGCCTGGCCTTGGATTCACAGCAATCTCGGACAAAGCACTGGCTGCATCGAAGGTCAACAAAATGCCTAGGTCCTATTGGGACTGGCAAGACATGCTGAAGCCGAATCGCGACGGATTCTTCCCTTATACCCCGGCCACGAACCTTCTTCAGGGGCTTAGAGAAGCCATCGAAATGCTGCTGGAAGAGGGGCTCGATGAAGTCTTCGCGCGCCATCATCGCTTGGCTCGCGCGACGCGGGCGGCTGTGACGGGATGGGGTCTCGAAATTTTGTGTAAGGAGCCGGCCGACTACTCTCCGGTTGTAACGGCGGTTGTGGTGCCACCCCGCTACGATGCAGACAACTTCCGGAACATCGCTCTTGACACGTACAATTTGTCGCTCGGAAGCGGACTCGCGAAGCTTGCCGGAAAGGTCTTTCGAATTGGCCATCTAGGCGAATGCAATGATCTTACGCTGTTAGGCTCACTAACTGGTGTTGAGATGGGCCTTGCAGCGGCTGGCATCCCACACCACAGCGGTGGAGTAGGTGCTGCGATGTTGGAGCTCGGACATCAAGACCAAGTTCGTCGATCGGAGTCGCCGACGCAAGCTGCAGCCCGATGACGGGGTGCTCGGAGAGAATTTAAGCACGATATAGGCCCCCTCTGGCCCTCAAGTTTGAAGATGCGGCGAGATGTCCATGCACGCCTTCAGGAGACTGGGGAGAACCAACATCGGAATATTTCAAATGGATAACGGCACCACTGCGGCACGCCTTGCCACCTCGCTGATAGAGGCCCATGCAACAGGGAGGAGCATCGAGAAATTATCTCCCGATATACACATTACCTCGATGGCGGAAGGCTATCAAACTCAAGCGGCCGTGGCCCGGCATTTTGGAAAAGTTGTTGGCTGGAAAGTCGGTCGAAGGAGCCAAGAGGTTACGCCAATGCGCGCTCCTCTGTTCGAAAGACGTCTTTATCAGTCGGGGGACACCCTGGATCGAGCCGCCTTCAGGCTTTGGCAACTGGAGGCAGAACTCATGTTCAGTTTCCGCGTCGGTCTTCCGCCGATCGGCCGCTCGTATTCGCGCGATGAGGTCGTCGCGGCTGTCGACTCCGTTATTGTGGGGTTCGAGATCGTCGAAAGCCGCTTTTCGTCCTGGCCTAAGGTAGACGCTCCTTTGCTACTAGCCGATTTACTCTCTCATGGCGCGATAGTTGTTGGTTCAGGCACTCCTCTGCGAACGCGGATAGCCTTCGAGCGCTTACCCTTCATCTTTGCCGTCGATGGGCGAAGGATCGTTAGCTGCAAGGGCGGCAACCCTGCAGGCGACATCATCGAGCTACTCGTGTGGCTCGCAAACGACCTGCCAACCAGCGGGCACGAGCTACACGCCGGCGACCTCGTTACCACCGGTTCTTATACGGGCATGCAGTTTCTTCGGCCTGGGGGGCGAGCCGAGGCACGGGTTCCGGGAATCGGCTCCGTCGAAATCATCCGTCGTGCGTGAAGACAGAAGGAGAGGTCCGGAACGGGGCCCCGATCGCGGGACGGGCAAGCTACTGGTCCATGTCGAACAACGATGTCATCGCTTCCGCCGTTGTGCACCGCGCATGTTGCAAGGCCTGAAGATCAAGACTGCATCAATAGCCCAGCTTTTGATCGCGGCGGCAACAGCCATCGACGAAATGTGTGATTGAGCACCAAAGGCCGAACCTTTCTCGTGGCGGGCGCTGACCTTCGTGGAAGCCCCATGTCGGCGTTGAGTTGCTGCATCGAACGACGCGCGCTCAAACCCAGCGCAGCAGGAGAACGCTACGCAGCCGCCCGCCCTACCCGCCGAGCAAGCAACCCTCCTTCCGGTATCACCTCTACTTTGTAGCATGGGTGTCATTTCTGACCTGCCATGACAAGAGAGTAAAATACATTCCGATCGATAATGCGGCCGTCCGTATCGCAGGAATCGACGGGCACGACCGCGAGAACCCGACCATAGATCTCTTCTCGTCGGAGCCCGACTTGACACTGATGAATTTACTTTGAAGTGACGGACGTCAGCTGCTCTACCTGCTGCCCCCAAGTATCTGACAGGGCGAATCCATTGCGAAATGGGTCATCCTCGGACACGCGGAGGCTCTCCTGGCTATAGATCCAGGCCTGAGCTGTGATGCGCGGTAAAATGGCGTCGTATGTGCCGACATTTGCCTTACCGATCGCCTCGGCAAGAAACTCACCACCGATAATGGAACGGGATGTCTTCACCTCCCGATCTTCAAATGTCCACGAGTATGCAGGACCGCCAAGTTTGCCGAGCTGCCGGTCCCACAAGGCGAGCGGTCGACACGGCGAGGAATCGCGAGAGTTTTGGGCGCTGGGAACGCGATTTGATGATCTTCCGACGGGTGTTTGGCAAATGAACATCACTTCGCTGGTAGAGCGGACGAGCCGCTACACCGTCACAATTTAGAACCAGAACCGCCAGTCGCAGCTACTGATGGAACAAATCATAGCTGCTCAATCGCCGCTGCCCGCCGGTGCGCGTCAAAGATCCACTTTTGATCGGGGAACGGAGTTCACGGGGTGGCGCAGGCTCCACCACAGTTTGTGGCTGCCACTTGGTTTTGTGATCCGAGCGCGCTCTGGCAGAAGGGCATCGTCGAAAACACCAACAGGCCGCTTCGCCGCTTTCTGCCCCGTGAAACAGACCTGGTGGATATTGGCGACCGCCATCTGCGAGACATTGCCAGGCAGCTCAACAGCACTCCGCGAAAATGTCTGCACTTCCGCACGCCAGCAGAGGCCTTCGCTGCCGGTTTGCGGGAACTGGAGTGATAACGTAGCCTCCAATAGAGCCGCCGTACTTCGGCTGGAATCCACAACCCCCATTTGGATCCGATTTGGTGCCGCTATCTTAGATTTTTTTGCGACGGCTCGGGCCGCGTTTGGTTTTGAGTTGCGTGCAGAGGGACAGCGAGCTAGTGCCTCCGGAGCACGAGTCGGTCGCCGAGCCGGCTTAGGCAGCTCGGCGAGCATGATCATGAGCGTATGAAGGCAAGTAGATCGGAATTGATCACATCTGCGTTCGTCGTACACATGCCGTGTGGAAAGCCGGGATAGACTTTGAGCGTGCAATTCTTGAGCAGCTTAGCCTGTAATACTGCGGCATCCTTGTAGGGAACGACTTGATCGTCATCGCCCTGCATGACAAGCATAGGCACCTTGATTGCCTTTAGGTCTTCCGTTTGATCGGTTTCGGAGAAAGCTTTGATGCCGTCATAATGGGCCTTGGCGCCACCCATCATGCCCTGGCGCCACCAATTCTGGATAATGCCCTGTGAAACCTTGGCCCCCGGCCTATTGAAGCCGTAGAAGGGCCCCGACGCCACATCGAGATAAAATTGTGATCGATTGGCGGCAAGCGCCTTGCGGAAGCCGTCGAACACCTCAATCGGCGTTCCGCCAGGATTACTATCGGTCTTGAGCATCAGCGGCGGAACGGCACTCACAAGAACGGCCTTGGCGACGCGACCCTGCGGCTCTCCATATTTTGCGACATAGCGGGCAACTTCGCCTCCGCCGGTCGAATGGCCGATGTGGATAGCCTTCCTTAAATTGAGATGCTCGGCCACGGCAGCAGCGTCAGCTGCGTAATGATCCATATCGTGACCGTCGCTGACCTGCGTCGAGCGGCCGTGGCCGCGACGATCGTGAGCGATAACGCGAAAGCCTTGGGCGACAAAGAAAAGCAGCTGTGCGTCCCAGTCGTCCGAGCTGAGTGGCCAGCCATGATGAAACATCAAGGGCTGGGCGTCCCTAGGTCCCCAATCCTTGTAGAAGATCTGTATCCCGTCCTTGGTCGTGGCAAACGTCATGGTCTCGGCTCCTTTAACTCGTGCAGTAGTGTTGATTTTTGCTCGAGCAGCTGCGGTGAAAGATGCAAGCAGTGGTGCCGCAGCGACCGCGGCGCCGACAGTGAGGGCTGTGCGCCGCGAAATCGATTTATTGGGCTCGTTCTCGTCGTTTCGCTTCATAAAATCTCCCTTTTTTCCATATTGCGTGAAAGCTGCTTGCCAAGGTAACGGGAGACGCGACCCGTTCGGCATGGAACTCTCATGATTTCAAACACAACTGCCATCCCAGGCTTGAAGGATCTTGCGAATACGCGAGAGCCGGTCTTTTGAGAGGCGAGCGACACCCCTGTTTCTTGCCCAGGTGGGACATACCTTTCACTTGGCTGCCACTTGATCTCATTCATCGATCTGGACAGTAGCTTCAGGATCGAAGTATCCAGTCCGACGAAAAGTTCGCTTTCCTCCAGCATGGTCCGCCCTCGCTTAAGCTTGGGGCTCGGCTTCGGCCCTTCCGAAGCAACCTCGATCTTCAACTTTCCCGGGGGCGGGTGGCCGCCTCGAGTGAACGATCATGCGGTCTAGGTGCCGAGTTGGCCCACGTGGTATCCCAACCGACTTTCGACGTCGCCCGGTTTATGCAACCCGCGCTCCAACAATGTGTTGATTCTTCTCTGGGCCGCGGGGCGCTGAACAGAGGCGAAACAGGCATCCCACTCGGGCGCAATTTCTTCGTCGGGGGGCAGGCTTGCAATATTGACGAAATTCTTCGTCTCAGCGATGGCCTGTTTGTCGAACGAAGCAATGCGCGTGGCCAGCGCCTCGACAAAGGCATCGAGTGCCGCATCCGGTAGTGCGCGATTGACGTAGCCATAACGCTCGGCAAGTTCGCCGGGAATGTCGTCGGCGCCGAGCAGCACTTCCAAGGCCCGTCCTCGGCCAATGAGGCGAGGCAAACGGGCCATCGGTCCACCGCCTGGCACAAAGCCAGCGCCAACTTCAAATTGCGACAAGATGGCCCTTTCGAGACTGGCAAAGCGCATATCACATGCGAGCGCCAGCTCGCTTCCCACCCCGGTTGCGCGCCCGCGGATCGAGGCGATCGACACAACCGGAGCGCGGCTAAGCCGCACCAGCGCGTCAGGAAGCGGCGACAATCCCGCTGCATTGGGCGCCAAACGCGTTGTCTCCTCGAGCTCGGCGAGAAAATTGTAGTGCGTCAGAAAAAAGCCGTCGACGGCGCTGTCGAAGACAACAACCTTTACATCGCTGTCGGTTTCCAGCGCCGTAACGATCCTGTTCAACTGCGGGATGGTCTCGGGTCCAAAGATATTCAGAGGCGGGTGATCAAACGTCGCTCGCCAATACGATGACGTCCGTCGCTCGAGACGGATCTGCTCGCTATTTTTCGCGTCACTCATGTTTGCCTCCAAAATCGGGGTCGCCCGCAGCTCGCAGCCGGCTAAGCCGAGATCAACTTTGCGTCCACCGTGATCGCGGCTTTAAGGACCTTGGAAACTGGGCAGTTCTTCTCGGCACCGCTGACCATTTGAGCAAACGCAGCTTGGTCCAGGTTCGGGACTTGAGCGCGCAGCGTCAGAGCTGACCGACTGATGCGAAACCCCTCCCCTTCCGGCTCGATGGTGACAGCGGCCTCGACGTCGAGTTCTGTGGGCGCATACCCGGCGCCCTGCAGCACAAAGGCCAGCGTCATGGAAAAGCATCCGGCATGGGCAGCCGCAATCAGCTCCTCGGGATTGGTGCCCTTCTCGTTCTCAAAACGGGTCCGAAAGGAATAGGGGGTTCGTGCAAGCACACCGGAATCGGTGGAAACCGTACCGCCGCCATCCCGTCCGGTGCCGCGCCAAACGGCCTTCGCCTTGCGAATCATCTCATTTCTCCGTGGTTATTTGCCGTTGTGAACAAAATCTGCCGTCCTGAGGCCTATGCGAGGAACTTCACAAGTTCGTCGTTGATCTCTTGTGCATGCGTCCAGGTCAGACCGTGCGACCCGCCTTTGATCTCCACATACTTGGCATTCTTGGTCATCTTGGCCTGACGCCTGGCGGTCACATCCGCCGGCAGAATACGGTCGTCGTCGCCGTGGATGATCAAGGTCGGCAGGTCGTTGCGGGCGATGTCCTCGCGAAAGTCCTCGATCCAGGCGTCGATGCACGCCAGTGTGCCGATTGGCGAGGCGCCGATCGCGACCGTCCAATTGGCTTCAATGACCCGCTCGCTGACCCGCTTCCCGTCAGCGCCGGCAACGCTATAGAAATTCTTCAAGAACTCGCTCAGCGTCGCCGGCCGGTCCGCCCTGATGCCGGCGCGGACACCCTCGAATACTTCCGGATCGACGCCCTGCGGATTGTCGGGCGCCTTGACCAGATAGGGCCCGAGCGTGCCGATCAGCACGGCTTTGCGGAGCCGCTTCGTGCCGTATTTGCCGATGTATCGTGTGATTTCCCCGGTGCCCATGGAGTGCCCGACCAGCGAGACGCCGGTCAGATCCAGTGCGCTCAATAGAGCATTGAGATCGGCCGCGAACGTATCGTAATTGTACCCGACGCCCGGCTTGCTCGACCGGCCAAAGCCGCGGCGGTCATACGTGATCACGCGATGGCCGGCTGCCAGCAGCGCGGCGGTCTGCTTCTCCCACGCATCGCCGTTCAACGGCCAGCCATGGATGAGCACGACTGGCGATCCGGAGCCGTGGTCCTCGAAGTAAATCTCGATGGGTTGCGAGTTTTCCTGACCGACCTTGATGGTGCTCATGGGAGTGGTCTCCTTTCTGCTTTCGGCGAATGAGACTGCCGGCAGCAGTGGCGCGGCCGATCCGGCAGCAGCAAGGGTGAGGGCGTCGCGTCGGGAGATGTACCCGATGCCGGTATTTGGAGGGCCGTCGCATAGGGAATAGGGATCATGGCCCACCTCGAGGACAGCTTTGACAAAGGGGTTTGGGGCTGGGGCAGATTGTTCCCTGTGCCACCCTTGATGGTTCGGTACACACATTTGCCGGCAAACAAATTAATGTAGGAATTAGGCTCCGGATAAGGTGCGCGGTTGGCGTCACCTACCAGCGTGATGGTGGGCGCCCGATCACCGGAGCCTGAGCACGGCGCTTTTCCAGATCGTCATATTTCGGCTCTTCCTCGGCCAGGCTACGCCGCCAGCGGTAATTGTGCACGATGACGAATTTGCAGACATTTTCTTTCTCCGCGGTTGCGCACCAGATCACTTGCACCAGTAGAAACGGCAGGCGTGATTGCAAATCCATCGAACGATGGTGTCATCGATACTATACTTTGGGGTAAGTCTGAGCTGCGCTGCCGCGGCGTCTTCTCGCGCCGGACGTGCGGCGACCCGCCGACAACCCGACGCACGCAAATAGATTGCGGCTGGCTCCATCGACCCCGTCGCGCGAGGACACGACAGGCTCGACTTCACGGTCATCGGTCCTGCGGTCAACATGGCTAAGGGTCTCGAAATCCTCACCAAATAATTGGGGAGAACGGTGTCGCTGTCCCGAGTGTTCGCCGACTTCGTCGAAAGCGATTTCGATCTTGAGCGGGTCGGTGAATATTCAGTGCGCGGCTTCAATGTCCCGATCGAGCTGTTTGCGTTTCACGGCTGAATGCTGATCTATCGCTAAGTGCCGAGCCGGTCTCAGGCGGCGTCAAATGGCCACCTCGAAGCTACCTAAAGGTATAACTTCGATGACACCATCGTCCCATAGCTTCGCCTTCACTCGTGTCGCATACGTTCGCCCAAAGCCACGGCAGCCCGGCAGAAAGCGCGGGACTTTCCATGCAAACGTCGGCCAAAGCGACTGGAGTCACATCATGCCTCGCCTTATCGTACTTGTCATTGCAGTTATCGCACTTGTCATTGCAGCAAGCATCTTTGGAACTTCCACAGCGGCCATCGCGGCGCCAGCACTTGAGCGAGTGCGCGGTACTGTCAAATCGATCAGCGATACTACGCTCGTCGTCCACACAACCAGCGGAACGGATGAGACGATCTATCTGACTGGCACGACGGGTTACCTTACGGTTGCAAAATCGAACCTCGATCATATCGATCCGGGCGGCTACATCGGGGTCGCAACGAAGTCGATCGGCGATAAGCAAGTGGCGCTTGGAGTGTTGATTTTTCCTCCGGCGATGAAGGGCGCGGCCGAGGGCCACTTTGACTGGGACCCGATTGCCGATACCACGCTTTCGGGTGGGGCCATCACCGCCAGTGCGATGACCAACGGCACGGTCAAGGCGGCGCCAGCAGCCTCCAGTGCTGGAACAGTAACGAGCACCATGACGAATGGCACCGTTTCAAGCGCTGGCGCTTCGGGCGACGCAAAACAGATCACCGTGACTTACCAGAATGGGGAGCAGGTGGTCCTCGTACCGCCGACAGCGCCTGTCGTGACGGTCGCGCCCGGCGGCAAGTCCGATGTGATGGTGGGCAAGGTCGTCTTCATCAATGCCGTCCAGCAGGACGGTCAGGCAAGCGCCGGCGCGGTTTTTGTAGGTCTAGACTTTTTGTAAGTATGAACGGCGCCACGCCTCCCAATTGAAGGGAGTGCTCTTAAATCTCCTCGGGAGCTCAGCCAAGCAAGTTCTGCAGATACGCTCCCGAGCGGAGGTCAGTTGAGAGAGCACAGATGGACGGCCGCAACAACTTCCTAGCTCATTCGTTACCAGTTCGGATCATGCACTGGATTGGCGCCGCCGCGGTCATCTGCATGATTTTGAGTGGCTGGCAAATCTACAACGCCTCGCCACTCCTGCCTTTCACTTTTCCGCAGTGGATGACGCTAGGCGGTTGGCTCGGCGGCGGCATTGCCTGGCACCTGAGCGCCATGTGGGTGCTTTTCGCCGATGGCATCGCCTATCTTGCCTATGGGTTCCTCTCTGGCCATTTCCGTCGCGACATTCTGCCCCCTCGGCCAACGATCATACTCCGCGATCTGGTCGATGCGCTTCAGTTTCGGCTTGGCCACCATCTTGGCTCCTACAACGGTGTGCAGCGCCTGCTCTACATGGGAGTGATCATCGTGATATGTCTGGCGGTGGTTACCGGATTCTCGATCTGGAAACCCGTACAGCTCGGCTGGCTTGCCGGCCTGTTCGGCGGGTACCCCGTGGCGCGCACAATCCACCTGATCATGATGGCTCTGATCATCGGTTTTCTCATCATACACTTGGCGCTAGTCATATTGTTCCCACGCACGCTTGTCTCGATGCTCGCTCCGGTTCGGTCCGACCCGGACAATGCGCCACAAGGGGAGCCGCGATGAGCCGAAAACGCGCTGCTGTGCGTGCCAGCGACATCGCGCCGGAATTGGCGCAGTTCAGCCGCCGGCGCCTTCTCAAAGGCGGACTCTCTTTGGGAGCCCTGACTCTCCTGACAGGCTGCGATCTTTCCACTCATTCCGGCGTCGACGCGGCGCTTTCGGCCATGTTGGAATTCGACGATCGGGTGCAGGCGGCCCTGTTTAATCCCACGCGGCTGGCCGAGACCTATCCGACGAGTGCGATCACCAAGCCCTTCCGCTTTAATGCTTACTATCCCGAATGGCAGGTCCGCACCGTACCTGCGCAGTGGCGTCTCGAGGTGTCCGGCCTGGTTTCCGATAAAACCCCCTGGACCCTTGAGAACTTGATGACGCTGCCGCAGGAAAGCCAGATCACACGGCACATTTGCATCGAAGGATGGAGCCAGATTGGTCAATGGAGCGGGGTGCCGTTGCATGTCTTTCTTCGTCGCATTGGCGCGGATCTGCGGGCGCGCTATGTGGCCTTCAAGTGCTTTGACGGCTACTCGACAAGCCTTGACATGCCAAGCGCACTGCACCCGCAAACTATCCTCGCCATCGACTTCGAAGACGCTCCGTTGACGCCGGAATGGGGCGCACCGGTACGATTGCGCATTCCGACCAAGCTCGGCTTCAAGAGCGCGAAGAACCTGCAGGCGATCGAGGTGACGAATATCTATCCGGGCGGCTTTTGGGAGGACCAGGGCTACAACTGGTTCTCTGGCTCGTGACTGCTTAATCGTCGCCTCAGTTCACATGTCATTTACCAAAGTTGCCGCGATCGGGAGTAGCAGATCTGGGTCGACTTCGTTGCGGCTGGTTGCAACGTGCCCTCCCCTGTGTCGCCGATTCATTTGGAGCTTCCAGAAATACCCGAGCGATGATCGATCGCTCGGGGAAGATCAAACTCAACCGATCCGATGATTTTCGTGCCTTGCTACAGCGCTTGCCCTTTATTTCCAGGCCTTGGTTGTTTCCCCCGAACCTGGGCCATAGCGGACTGTGCGGAGTCGCTGCCCCGAGCCGCTTCGTATCAGATGCAGGCGTGAAAGGCCGGCGGCGTTTTTGCCACCGGCGCTCCTTTTTGCGATTTGTTATTTGGGCCGTGGTACCTCGACGAAATATCAAACTTTGATCTGCATTCTCGCTAGTTTGTTCGTTTGATTCCAAGCATCTCAGCCATTCTCACGAGATCTGCGAGCGATCGGGCCTCCATTTTTCTCATCACCTGTCCGCGGTGGATTTTCACGGTAATTTCGCTGACCTCCAACCGGTGGGCAATCTGCTTGTTCATCAGGCCAGAAATGACAAGGGTCAGGACTTCCCGTTCGCGCCGGGTCAGCGATTGAAACAGGTGCCGAAGCTGGGACACAGCCTTCTCTTCGTCTCGCCGCCTGCGGTCCTGATCGAACGCACGCATGACGGCATCCAGCATGTCCTGGTCGCGAAACGGCTTGGGCAGGAAGTCGATGGCGCCAGCCTTCATCGCTTTCACCGACATTGGAATGTCGCCATGTCCAGTCATGAAGACGATCGGCATGTGAATGTCCGCCTTGGCCAGGACGTCCTGAAACTCCAGACCGTTCACGTCCGGTAGCCTGATGTCGAGCACAAGACAACTGGCAATATCCGGAAGCTTGCTCTCGAGGAATGCGGAGGCCTTGCTGAATACTTCGACACGAAGGTTCATCGATTGAAACAAGTACGTCAGCGCCACGCGCATAGATTCGTCATCGTCAATGACGAAAACTATTCGTTCCGCATCCTCTTCCATGACCTACCACCGAGTCCGATCTAAAAGTGGTCAAAACGAGCCAAATAATCGATATAGACCGTCAGTCGCTCTATGACATCTGCATCGTATACGAAATCTCACATTAATGAGACAATTTGCGCGTGCCTGTTCAGGGCGCCCGCTCTTGGTGCGAGCGCAGGGCGAACTGGAACGTGGCGCCCGGCTCTCCTGTATTATTCGTTGCCCACAGTCGTCCGCCGTGATCCTCGACGATCGAGCGGCAGATCGAAAGCCCTATCCCCAGTCCGCTAGGTTTGGTGCTGAAGAAGGCATTAAACAGACGATCCGCCGTTCCCGCCGCAATGCCGACACCGTGGTCCTTCACGGCGACCACGACGTGATGAGCTTCATCCTGATACGATCGGATTATCAATGCGTGCGATCGGTCCGTGACTGCCTGCATCGCGTCAACGCCGTTTACGATCAGATTGATAATCACTTGCTGGAGCTGGACCCGATCTCCGACAATCAGCGGCATGGCGCTCGCCAGTTCCAGCCGTAGTGTCACTTGCTGTGCGGACAGCTCTCGCCGCAATAGAGCGACGACGTCGCTGACGATGTCATTGACTTCAAGCAGAGCCTTCTGACTATCCGCTTTTTTCAAAAGTCCGCGGA
>Ga0207141_10061_pt1 | contig 37447 bp, 38 predicted proteins | sample Alteio_BWMinHeat_5_FD_153553 | JGI IMG/M metagenome (GOLD analysis project Ga0207141, IMG submission 153553) | Enriched cells from forest soil in Barre Woods Harvard Forest LTER site, Petersham, Massachusetts, United States -... | ecosystem: Environmental > Terrestrial > Soil > Temperate forest >... | reverse complement strand
CGGTCAAGACGCCGATGCCCATGGCGTTTGGCGCGCCGTGGACTGGGGTGCCGGCGGCGCTAAGGCATCCCAATCCGGCAACGATCGCTGCGTAGCCAAGCCAGCGAACGCGCCCCTGGCGCTGCCTCAGAAACGTGCAGGCGAACACGCCAGCAAAACCCGGCATGAGTGCTGGCGCAATCGAGGCTGCTTGAGCCGCCGAGGTGAGCTTGAGACCAAGCACCACCAGCAGGACGAAAGGCAAGCCCCATAGCAGAGCAAACAGGAAGCCTTGGCGCCAGGCCACTAGTGGCAGGCGCGATCCTCGGCGTAGAATCGTCGGCGCGAGCAGCACGGCGCCGATACCGAAGCGCAAGGCGGTAATGTCCCAGACCTGCAGTTCACGGGTAACACTGAAGCGCGTCACAGCGAACCGACTCGGGAAGGTCGTCCCTGACAGCGCCGCCCACGCGAATCCGGCAGGGTGCGATCGCGAAATCTGCGCCGGCGCGATCTCGCTATCCATCACCACCAGTCCGGAGGCCTCGCCGTTGGACATCGATCAGGCCGTTCGAAGGCGTTTCAAAGCGGAGAGGAACTCGTCAGGTTCGAGGCGCTTTCGATAATCGACTTCGATCGAGGCGAGCACGATGCGCTGGTCCGCCGCAATGACAAACGTGGCCGGGACCGGCAGCTCCCAACTGTCATCGCCGTTGAGGGTTGGCAGGACCTTGTTGTTCGACCGCATTGCCGCCCGCAGTTCCTCCGGCAGCGCGTAGACGAGGCCAAAGCTTCGCGCGACCTGGTTGCCCACGTCGCTCAGCACCTCGAAAGTCAGGGCGTTCGTCTCCGCTGTGTCGAGTGAGCCATCTGGCAGTTGCGGCGAAATCGCAATCAGGCTGGCGCCGAGCGCCATGATCTGAGGCAGGATCGCCTCGTAGGCTCGGAGCTGAATATTGCAGTAGGGACACCAGCCACCCCGATAAAAGGTGGCGACCACCGGCCCCTGCCGCAAAAGACCGGAGAGACAAACCGAATTTCCGTGGGCACCTGGCAGCACGAAGTCCGGAGCTAGGTCGCCGGGCTGGGCGGCCGCTGTGAAGGCAAAGCTGGCGCGCAACTCCTCAATCTTGGCTTCGTAGAGCTCTGGACGACCGGCCGGCGCGTTCCGGACGAATTCAGCCCTGAATGCGGCAAGTTGCTGTTCCAGTCCCATGGCGGCAATCCTCTCGCGGTCCGGCCCCGGTCCCCGCATTGTGTTTTAGTATGTTCGTTCTAAAATGCAATTGGGTGACAGTCGTGGCAGGATGCCAAGCGCACAAGGTCTGAACGGACGAGGGAATGGCAAGGCCACGGGAATTCGACGAGAACGCCGTGCTCGATGTAGCCATGGAGTGCTTTTGGAATCGCGGCTACGACGCGACGTCGGTTCGTGACCTCATCGAGAAGACGGGCATCACGGGAGCGAGCCTCTATAACGCATACGGCGACAAGCGCGCGCTCTATCAGCGCGTGCTGGACCGCTACGTGGAGGGCAGCGTGGCAGACCGCCTGCGGCGATGCGAGGGGTTACCACCGCTCGAGGCGATCAGCTCATTCTTCAGCGAGATTGTAACGCGCTCGATTGAGGACCGCGACCGCAAGGGTTGCATGCTTGTGAACGCCGCGCTCGACGTCGCGCCTCACGATTCAGAGTTTCGGGAAGTTGTTTCTGAGGTATTGGGTCGTATAGAGGCCTTCTTCCGAGAATGCGTAAGCAGAGGACAGGCGCAGGGGTCGATCGGGACCTCCGTGTCTGCTGACGAGCTTGCCAGCCATCTGCTCGGCGTTCTGCTGGGAATACGCGTTCTCGCGCGTGTGCGCCCTGATCGCACGCTTCTTGAGAGTGTCGTGCGCCCGGCGATTCAGCTTCTCAACCCGTGCGGTCAAGGAGCGACGCCGCAGTGACGCGGTTGTCTTCGTCGCTCGGCGCACCACTGACGGGCGGTAAGCGCGCACACGAAGCGGAATGCTAGCCGACTGGCGGGAGACTGCTGGCGGCGGCTGGATGATCGCGTCTGAGAGCCCATCTGTTTGATTGACGAAGAGAGCGGGGCGCGAAGGCTGCTTGAGCTGCGGTCACAAGGCCGTGAGTTTGTAATTTCTAGCATCCGCGACGCGAAGTGAGGAGTGGAGAAGGGCAGCAGCCCCGGCGCCCTGATTACCGGCTTGCGAGCTGGGTAATGGAAGTTCGATCGCGCACTCGACCGAAGGAACAAAGACAATGAGCACTGGCCAGAATCAGGCGCCAGACCGACAACGCGTCGTCATCGTGGGCGCCGGCTTTGCGGGCCTTGCCGCCGCCAAGGAGCTAGGCGGCTCCCCATTTGAGGTGACGGTTGTTGATCGGCACAACTATCACCTTTTCCAGCCGCTGCTCTATCAGGTCGCGACGGCCGGGCTCTCCCCCGCTGATATAGCATCGCCAATCCGGAGCATCCTGCGTAAGCAGAAAAACATCCGAGTGGTACTGGCGAATGTTTCAGGTATCGACATTGGCAGGAAGGCGGTCATCGCCGAAGATCGCTACATTCCATATGACATATTGGTTTTGGCGACCGGGGCGCAGCACGCCTATTTCGGACACGAGGAATGGTCAGCGCATGCGCCAGGCTTGAAGCGCGTGGACGATGCCACGTATCTGAGGCGTCGGATCCTCGTTGCTTTTGAAAAGGCCGAGAACGAACTCAACGAAACGAAGCGTCGCGCGCTGCTCACCTTTGTGGTCGTAGGAGGCGGTCCAACGGGCGTTGAAATGGCCGGCGCGATTGCCGAGTTGGCGCGCAAGGCGCTCGCTGCCGACTTCCGCCACATCGATCCGCGGAGTGCGCGCGTTATTCTGGTGCAAGCCGCAGCAAGACTATTGCCGTCGTTTCCTGTTGTGCTCTCCGAGCGCGCTTTTCAAGCCCTTCAGCGGTTAGGTGTCGAGGTTCAACTCGGTCGGCCGGTCACGGAATGCGATGCGCAGGGTGTAAGACTCGGTGATGTGCACGTCCAAGCTGCCACGATCGTGTGGGCCGCGGGCGTCATGGCGTCACCGGCGGGGCGATGGTTGAATGCGGAGACGGACGGGGCAGGGCGGGTCAAGGTCGGCACAGACCTCTCGGTGCCGGAGCACCCGGACATCTTTGTGATTGGTGATACTGCCTGTTGCCTTGGCGCAAACACCAAGCCCTTGCCCGGGGTTGCGCCGGTCGCCAAGCAGCAAGGGGAATTCCTCGCGCGCTTGCTCAAGGCGCGCGCCAAGGGTCGAGATATTGGAGGGTTCCGCTACCGCGATTTCGGCATGATGGCGACCATCGGACGAAAGAGCGCTGTTGCGCAACTCGGTCGCCTTCGGCTCCACGGCATTCCGGCTTGGCTGCTTTGGTCCGCTGCCCACATCTATTACCTCATCGGCTTCAGAAACCGGATCGCCGTGACGCTGAATTGGATGTGGAATTATTTGACGTTCCAGCGCGGAACGCGGCTGATCACCGGCCTCTCGGGCTCCCGCATGGAGGACATGGACACACCGCCCGCAATGGAATCAACGGCAAGGACCGTTTCTGCGCGTGGCACATGAACGCCGGTTTGACGAAAACAGCAGAGGGACATGACGATTTGGCGCAATCGCTCAAAGGTCGCATTCGTCGCCACCCACAATCCTCTTTGTTAGGATGGTCGAAGGTCTACCAGCGTAGGAGTCTGCCGCCAGCAAAAGACGCGACGAGCACGATGATCAAGGTGGCGAGCGCATACGAGGTTGCGACGAACAGCGGACGTCGTCGTTGCAGTGCGCCGCATAGAAGGTCGCCCCAATGCCGCTGTCGGCGAGGCCGGCCACAGCGCCGGTGAGGCGAGGGTAGGTCGGAGCTGCTCTTCGCAAGGCGATGAAAATGCAAATCAGCGGGCCGATCGAGAAGAACGGAATGAGAATCATGCAGAAGCGGGCGTTGTGTCCGACAAGGTGGTCCATCCACGAATGAACGGGAAGGGCCCACGGTTCGAGTGCCACGGCGAGGACCAGCAGCGCAGGCGCCGCGGGCAGCGACCAGCACGATCGCGCTAAGTATCTCCGGGGCGCGCCAGATGAAGCGCAGCGCCCGTCGCCGCAACGGCCAAAGTCAGCGTGATGATGAATTTGAAGAGGAAACGAACAGATTCCATAGCGGAGGCAATGTCGGGACGAACGCCCAGGAGAAGGAAGAGTGTTGCCCCTGCCACAAGACTGCTGAAAAAAGCCCGCCGCAAGAAGGGCACGTGAAAGCGGCTGCTGGGACGAGAATCCTCAGCCAGAACATCGATGAGCTTATCTGTTTTCAAGACGCTTGGCTCCGGTACAGCGCTGCAAGCCTCTTGAGGGCGCGGTGAAGCGCAACCCGAACAGCACCCTCGGTCAACTCCAGACGTGTCGCGGTTTCTCGAATGCTATTGCCGTTGATCGATATTGATTTGACGATGTCGCGATGCTGAGTGTTCAGTTTCGATAGCAACAGGTCCATCTCATGCGCCGACAGGCCATCGTCTTTTTCCTCCGCCCCGAGGGTCTCGGCAATATCGTCGATCGGTACGACAATACGGCCGCCGCGCCGTCGCAGCGCGTCGATGAATTTGTTGCGGGTGATTGTGGCGATCCACGGTCCGATGGGTCTCGCTGGGTCCCAGGTCGACCGTTTGAGATGAATAGCTAGAAGAACCTCTTGCACGATATCCTCAGCGTCTCCTTCTGAGACGCCCGCCACACGGCATCGGCGTTGCGCCATCGATCGCAGGTACGGCGCGACCGATCCCAGGAAGTGCCGGTAGGCGTCAGCGTCGCCCTTGATCGCGGCTCGCATCCAGGTCGCCCATTGTTCATCACGTTCCTGAACGTTCACGCCTATTTGCCCTACGGATTCTCATTGGCTTGTCACGGCCACGGGTGGAAGTTTGCGACGTGAAACCTCCTTGCGATGTCTGGTCCACCGGAATATCCCAGCTCCCCGAATCTCGGCCTTGCAGAAGTATGATGGGGTTGCGGCGCCCGGGTCAGTGGGCTTCCCGACCGCTCTTCGCACCCGAGCTGCAGAGACGCTGCGTGCGTTTGGGCCACGACCCGATCGCCCCATGCGTGTTTAGCTCTACGTTGACATTCACTCGCCTTTCGAACCGACCCTTTTTAGAACACCTGGTCTACAACGAGAGGGCGAGCAATCCAAGATATCGAGCGCACGTTCGTCGAAGGGATGTGGACGAGAACTTTCATCCCCTCCGATTGAGTGCGACCAAGCCTTACCAGAGCAAGCCAGTCGGGATGTACCGCGAGAGGCGAACCTGCTGCTAGCAGCGAAGGTAGTGCCTCCTGACCCTGCATTAGGAAAGGCCACCGCGACGAAGCGAACAGACCAAGGAGGAATTCACGCCATCATTGCTTTTGAGAACCTCGGCGGCGTCAGACTGTCGGAAGACATCTAGCCGTGAGAATCCAAACTGAGCGATATCAATAGTTTAAGCGAAAACAGGGCAAGAGTGGCAAAAGCCCGGGCAGGTCAGCCCCGACAAATTACCAGCGACCCGGAATTTGTTGGGGGAAGGACCCAGTTGCGAGTGTGTCCTTTAATGCCTGACAGAATGCGCAGTCAGGTCGGTCACGTATTTGACCAAATCTGCCATCGCTTCATGCAGCCCATCCAACAGTAAATCGTCTGGGTGTTGCTCACCTGTACGAATGGCCTCTTCAGCAAGGCCTGCCAGAGCTGCGATACGGGTGATGGCAAGATTACCCGCTGCCCCTCTTATTGTGTGAAGTGCGGCAAGAGCCTGCGCTGTCCGGCCTTCGCGAAGGTCGTCGTCGATCTTTTCTGGCATCGCGCCAAACTGATCGAGGAAGATGCTTAGGTACTTTCGGTATTTGGTTGCATCCCCTCGCAACCGCTTAGCAGCATCAGCCGAGTCAATGCCCGGGATGTCCGGCAGATCCCAGACAGCGGGCGATGAAGGTAGCGGAACCCTTGTGCTGGAGGCCTTGTGCCGTTGAGCCCCGGCAACTGGTGTTGTTCGGGATGCTCGAGGCGCCATTTGCCCTAGGAGCGTTTCAAATAACTGCTCAACCATGATGGGTTTTGCAACGTGGCCATTCATACCAGCGGCAAAACAGGCGGCCTTATCTCTTTCCATGGCAGCGGCCGACATCGCGATAATCGGGATTGTCCTTCCGCCCGACATTTTACGGATCTGCCGCGTGGCCTGCAAACCATCCATGCCTGGCATATGCAAATCCATCAAAACGATATCGAAGCGTTCGCTTGACATCTTCTCGATCGCTTGCGCCCCACTACCCGCAACATCAACCTGCAACCCGGCCTTCTGGAGAAGCTCGGCCGCGACCTCTTGGTTGAGGCTGTTATCTTCGACCAGAAGCACCCGTGCGCCGACGAGCGGCTTAAGAATTTCGTACGGATCCTTATCTTGGGCCGGCTGGGCGTAGAGTGGTTTGCTCGCAGGATAGAGCGCCTTCCAGATCGCTTCCTGAAGAACCGACGGAATGACAGGTTTGTCGAGCACGCCGTCCAGTTGCAGGTCCCCCGCTTCGGCTAACAGAGCCTCTCGCTGATGTGCTGTGACCATAATGATCGTAGGAGGTGATCCATGGCTGTGGCGGATTTCCCGTGCCAACTCAAGCCCACTGATTTTGGGCATCCTCCAATCCAAAATCACGAGTTGGAAGGGGGCTCCCTGTTGTTCGGCGCGCTTGACCTCCGCGAGTGCGCTGGCCGCATCTGCGATAGTGGTTACCTGCGCGTGCCAGGAATCAAACATGTCCTGCATCACAGCCAGTGACGTTTCCTGGTCGTCGACGATAAGTGTCCGCAAGCCATCAAGCAGCCGACTGTCTTGGTGCTCTTCACGGATCTGAGCGTCAATTGTGAAGGTAAAAACACTACCTTCGCCGAGCGCGCTTGATACAGAGATAGCGCCGCCCATCAGCTCGACCAGGCTACGGCAAATAGTGAGCCCTAGTCCACTTCCGCCAAACCGACGGGTAATCGAGCTATCGGCTTGCTCAAAGGCGTCGAACAAGTTCTCGGTCTGCTCTGGAGACAAGCCGATCCCGGTATCCCGAACCGAAAATCTCACGATAGCCCTGTCTCGGCGTCGTTCATCAACGGACACAGACAGATGAATCTCGCCGCGTTCAGTGAACTTAACGGCGTTGCCGACAAGATTGTTGAGCACCTGCTCAAGGCGCAAAGGATCTCCAACAATAGAGCGCGGTACCTTGCGGTCAATGTGGATAAAGAGTTCCAATCCTTTCTCTTCAATCGCCGGCAAGAAAAGGCTAGCCATGGCCTGCAGCTTTTCTTCGAGGTTGAAAGGTATGGCCTCGATATCGAGTTTGCCGGCTTCGATCTTGGAATAATCGAGAATGTCGTTGAGGACGCGAAGGAGCGCGGCTGACGCTCCCTCGATCTTTTGAAGATATTGGGCCTGCCTCGATGTCAGGTCTGCCTCGAGGGCCAGACGGGTCAAGCCCATGATTGCGTTCATGGGGGTTCGAATTTCATGGCTCATATTGGCCAGATACTCGCTTTTGGAACGAGCCGCGTTTTCGGCATCGGCCCGTGCGCGCAGTGCCTCACTATGGGCGAGAGCCAACGCGCTTTGGGTTCGATTGCGCTCGGTAACATCCGTCAAGACGGCGAGCGATCGCGCCACGTTGCCCGCTGCATCTCGCTCGGCGACGGCTGACAGCAGGATATCGACAATGGAGCCGTCCTTGCGGACAAATTGATAGGAAATGTCGGAGATGCGGCCGTTTCGCATAAATTCAGGCAATACGACTGTTTGCGCGTAGAGGCGGGATTCCGGCGTTAAGAACTCGGATGACTTGCGTCCGATCACCTCATCCAGTCGATATCCCAAGCTAGCCAACCACTGATCACTGACATTGAGCAGATGGCCGTGGGAGTCGATTGAATGCATCATAACCGGAGTGCGACTGTAAAGTGACTGGTATCTTTGTGTGCTTTCCCCTAGCGCCTGCTCGGCCTGCTTGCGCTCGGTGATGTCACGTCCGACGGAATGTATGAGAGCTGCCCCGTCGGCTCCCAGAATCGCCCTGTTGGTCCACAGCACCCAGCGCGTTGACCCGTCCGGAAGCCTCGAACGATTTTCCCCTTGGATTGGCGCACGCTGACTTACAACGCGCCGCCAGTGGGCATACAAGGCCTCTTTGTCGCTCTCGGCCACATAGTCAAAGAGGTTGGTGCCGATCATCTCTTCCGGCGTAGTCAGAAAGAACTCCGCATAGGCCGCGTTAACGAAGAGCAAAAGGCCATCTGGCTGCGCGAGCGAGATCAAGTCGGACTGATCCTCCACAAGAGCGCGGTACTTCGCCTCGCTTTCCTGGATAACCCGTTCGAAGCGCTTTCGGTCGGTTACGTCTTGAATTTGCGAGATGAAATAAAGCGGTTTCCCGTCGGGTCGACGAATAAGCGAGACGCTCAGATTGGTCCAGACGGTCGCACCACGCTTGTGGAAATAACGTTTTTCGATCTGATAACCGTCAGTCTCACCGTTTAGCAGCGACTGCACCTGCGCCAGATCGGTTTGCAGATCGTCTGGATGCGTCAGGTTTTGGAAGTTGGTCGCGAGCAGCTCCCTTTCTGAATATCCCAACATCCGGCAAAGGGCCTCGTTCACGCGCAACCAGCGGCCTTCGAGCGACACAAGGGCCATTCCAGTCGGCGCAGCATCGAAGATCGTCCTGCCCTGTTCGTCCTGCAGTGCCTGCTCAGTCAGGTCGCGCGTAATCTTTGCAAATCCAGTCAGCTTCCCTTGGCGGTCATGAAGGGCATTGATGACAATGGAAGCCCAGAATTTCGATCCGTCTTTATGTTGACGCCATCCTTCATCGGCAAAGCGTCCCTCAGATTGTGCAATGCTGAGTGCATGTGCTGGTTTGTCGAGCTTTCGATCCTCCTCAATGTAGAACATTGAGAAATGACGGCCGAGGACTTCTTCGGCACTATAGCCTTTGATATATTCCGCTCCCGCATTCCAGCTTGCTATGTTTCCGTTACAATCGAGGATGTAGATGGCATAGTCGAGGATCCCCTCCACCAAATGACGAAACCGTTCTTCACTTTGAAGGAGGTCCATTTCGGCAGATTGGCGGGTCTCGCGTCCAGCAACGGTCGGATTTTCGCTCACGCCAAGCTGCTCCTGCTAGTAGGTCTATCCTGATGCCAAATTTTCAATAAGATTGCTGGTCTACAGAATTACGATGTGCCAAAAATTTACCATCGTTAAGTTAAGGCTAGGCATGGCTCCGATTCAATCTGAATTTCACGTAGGATGGGACCAGTGCGCAAAACATAGGGACTTATCGGTGTGAGTGCGAGGATATTGATTGTCGACGACGTGATCCTCAACACCATGATGCTTGAAGATCTTCTAGCTTCACTAGGAGACGTTGAGCTGATCAGCTTTAACAATCCTATCATGGCGCTCCAATGGTGCGAGACATGCGAGCCCGATCTCATTTTACTGGACTTCGTGATGCCTCAGATGGACGGTGCCGAAACTTTGGCGCGCCTGCGGCAAATCAGGCATATCACAGACATCCCCGTCATCATGGTAACGGCTATCGAAGATCGAGAGTCGCGTCTCAAAGCGTTGGAGGCAGGAGCAAACGACTTTGTCACCAAGCCGTTCGATGAGCTCGAATTGCTGGCTCGGTCTCGTAGCATGTTGAAGTTGCGTGCTGCGATGCTCGAGCAAAGGAGGCTGGCGACAGTGGATGAACTGACAGGCCTTCCTAACCGTCGCCATTTCATGGCGCGACTCGTGACCGAAGCCCAACGGGCCCTTCGTTATCATGGAGATCGGCTATCAATGATCATGATGGACGTTGATCATTTCAAGCATGTCAATGACACTTATGGCCATCTTGTCGGCGATTACGCCCTCAGGAAAGCAGCAGAGATCTGCAGCTCGACAATTCGCCGCGTCGATATGCTCGGGCGCATGGGCGGCGAGGAATTTGCGGTCATTATGCCTGAAACCGGCTTGACCCAGGCACAGCTTGGTGCCGAACGGATGCGTCGCGCCGTGGAAACCACGCCAATCCGTATCAGCGGCGCCTTGTTCAACATCACGATCAGTCTCGGGGTCGCGGAAATTCGAGACGGAGACGATCCTGATAGACTTCGAGCGCGGGCCGACGCCGCACTCTATCTTGCAAAGCAGATGGGACGGAACCGGGTCTGTTCGGAACTTCAGCTGCAAGGGCCCGTAGTCGCCTAGGTGCAAGTATTGCTGTCTGCGCAAACCAGCCCAGTTCGCGTGGGCGATTGAAATTTGCGTAAGCTGGTTAAGCTTCCTGGTCGTTCGTGAAGAGGGCCGACCTAGCCAAAGCGATTCGTCTTTGACCGGCGCACAGCGTTGCGAGAGCTGCCGGGGGCAAGACGCACAAAAGCTTGCGTTGAGATGGGGTGGTTGCCGTCCTCCCCTAACGGCATCGCGAGCGCAAGCAATTCGCCCGTGCCGTCCTTGCGGATGTTCTCCATTACGGATCGGCCGGGCTGACCGTCCAATTGGAGTTTTGTTCCGTCGCGCATAATGATGATCAATCTCGCCATAGACCCTCCCATTCAAAGTGTCTTTTCTTTCAGTCGACCGCTGTCGGATCCCAGTGTCTTCAAACGAGCAAGCTGCCCGACGCGGCATGCGCCATTGGCTGCATCGGCCATAAGGCATCGCTTGGGAAACGGCCCGGTACCGGCGGCTTTCCACGGACGGCAGGCTTTCCAGAGGAGTTTTGGACGCTGCTTCCTTTGCCGCAGGGCGGTTCATTCGGGTGCGGTGACGCGAATGGGACGCGTTCCGACCGGAGCGCCGGTCACGCGGTCGATGGTGACGGGATCGATTTCCGTTCCGGTCTCGGCGTCGAAGAAGCGTGTCACCTCGCCCCCGCCGCGATGCTTGCGTCCCCACGCGCCGATCGCAAACAGAACGGGAAGAAAGTCGTTGCCGGCTTCCGTCAGTACATATTCGTCCCGTGGTGGACGCTCGGAATAGCGGCGTTTCTCCAATAGTCCCTCCTTGGTCAACGACGACAGCCGCGCCGTCAGCATCGTGGGCGCGATACCAAGGCTCCGGCGAAAATCATCGAAGCGGGTCAGCCCGGCATGGGCGTCGCGCAGGATCAGCACGGTCCGACCATCTGGTTGACCGAGTCGGTTCATGTCGCTTCGCAAGGAGGATGTGTTCCGGCGTTTGCTCGAACTCCTCTTTTTCGCATCTTGCGAGTGCGCGCGATCGACCGTCTCGGTCTCTGCTCTGATCGCCATCCCGATTGCCTCCGATCGATTCCGCTTCCGGTGAGCACGCGTGATTTGCGCGTTGCAAGATCATGCCTGGTTGTGAATCGAAGGAGGATGCACATGCTGTTATCGGATTTCGGCCGCATCGGGTTCGACCCGTTTCTGGAAATGCGGCGCATGCAACAGGAAATGAACCAGCGCCTGGCCGGGCTGACGGCCGGCACGGCTCAGGAGTTTCCACCCATCAACCTCTGGGTTGGCGAGGACAGGGTGGCGGTAAGCGCCGAGCTGCCCGGGATCGCGCCCGACGAGGTCGATCTCACGGTGCGCGAGAACACCCTGACATTGAAGGGCGAGCGCACCCCCCGGATGGAGGACGAGAAATTCGTCTGGCATCGTCGCGAGCGCGTCTACGGAAGCTTCTCCCGGACGATGCAATTGCCGTTCCGCGTCGACCCGGAAAAGGTCGAGGCACGTTTCGCCAACGGGCTGCTCGAAGTTGAGTTGCACCGGCCAGTGGCGGATCGGCCGAAGAAGATTCAGATCAAGGGATAAAGGAGGCGAACATGGCTCAGGAACTGAAGACAACCGAGCGCCAGGTCCCAAGCAAGCTTGATGGGAGCGAACGGACCCGTTCGCGTCCGGTGATCGTGCCGCGCGCCGATATCTACGAGACGCAGGACAATGTCGTCCTTCTCGTCGATATGCCCGGTGTCGCATCGGACGGGGTCGATATCACGCTCGAGAAACGGACGTTGGCGATCCGCGGCTACGCTGCCGATCAGCCGCATCAGACCTACCGCCAAGTCTACGCAGAGTACGGTGTGGGCGACTATGAGCGCGTCTTCACGCTGTCCGAGGACATCGATCGTGATGGAATCGAGGCGTCGCAGAAGAACGGCGTCCTGCGTCTGGTGTTGCCGAAGACGGCGCCGGCGAAGGCCCGCAAGATCCAACTCAAGACGGCTTAGCCAATGCAGACATAAGGAGGTTGACGATGCAAATCAGAGACCTGATCCCCTGGGGTAACAACAAGGGTAGTGAGATCGCGAAGCGGGAGGAAGATAACCCAATCTTTTCCTTGCAGCTTGATGTGAACCGGATCTTCGAGGATTTCTGGAAACGGTTCGATCAACCGTTCGGCACATTCGGGCGTTGGGATGCCGGCGGACCACGCACCGAAATCGCCGAAACCGATAATGTGCTCGAGGTGTCGGTCGAGCTTCCTGGACTCGACCAGAAGGATGTCGATGTCTCACTGACGGACAACGCGCTCACCATCAAGGGTGAGAAGAAGAGCGAGCGGGACTAGAGCAAGAAGGGCTATCACCTGTCGGAGCGCTCCTATGGTTCGTTCTATCGTTCGATCCCGCTGCCTTCAGGCGTCGACACGGATAAGGCCAACGCCGAATTCAAAAATGGGGTGCTGACCGTGACACTCCCGAAAACCCAGGAAGCACTGTCGCGTGTGAAGAAGATCGAGGTGAAAGCAAGCTGAAATCGACGCCAACGAAATATCAGATGCGGCGAACAACCTTCCGCCGCATCTCGCATTTATTGCGGCAATTTGCGCCGCGTATAGGCTGCCAGTGCCGTTCGAGCCCGAGCGAGATCTTCGCGGGCGACAGTCGGCATCTCGTCTGTCGTGTTCAGCGCGGCGAACGCGGCGGCCGTCGGATTAGGACGTTCGGCCGTGATGCGGACCCAGGCATGATCGATTTCAGCCAGAGCCGCGCGAACATTGGCGATCGCGCGTTCGATGGCGTCGTAGAGTGCGATCTCTTCTTCAGTCATGGCTTTACCAGCGGCCAAACGCTTCCTGCGCAAGTCGCTTGCCCGACATTGTCTACATGATGCGCAAACAACAGGCGAGGTTTGCCTATAAATCCACGTCCGTCAATGAAAGCGCAGTTCGAACTCCTGTCTGCCTGAAAGGCGGCGCCAACACCTCTTTTCACGAATCCCGTTTGGGTGTGCTACAAAACCATTTCACATGGGCCTATTCGATAGTCTATTGGGGCTGGACAAAGCTAGGTTGGAAATGAAGTATTTGGTCAGCTGGCTCAACACCTGCCGGATGTGCTGGCCCAGCATGGAATTAATGGAACCCAGGGCCTGGCCGAGCAGCTTGCGCAGGGCGGGCTTGCTCAAAAGTGGCTGCCTGGACGGGCAGTGGTCCAAATCTGCCAGTGAGCGCGGATCAGATTGAGCAAGCTTTGGGATCGCCCGTAGTCGCATCTCTCGCACAGAAGTTTGGCGTTGATCCTTCACAGGCAAGCCAATGTCTAAGCGAGCACCTGCCACAGATCATATCGTCGCTTCACGGTGGCCAACCTGCTTGAGAATCGACCAAACGGGCAGCCCGCGGGTGAAATCGCTGGTGTCGATTTTTAGCATGGAGGTCCTTTGGAAGTGAATTTTTTTGCGGTTATCGCGACGTCATCTATTGAAAGCGAAACAGCCTATTTTTATCATTTAGGCTGTCCAACCGTAGTCGTGATGGAGGCGACAATGGCAGCGGTGATCGTGCACAGCTATACTGTTGACGACCAGGGCAAGAAGATCGAACTACCCAGCAAACGAACGGCGCAGTCGATCGCGCAGATCGGTGGTCAGATAATCCCTGAAACCGCGCAAGCGGTTGATGAGAGCGAGCTACGCGATGACGGCCGCTTTCTCCCGAAGCAAAGCGAAGAGGTAAACGGCCAAGCTGCAGAGTAGCGGACCCACTTAAACTTCCTCGAAGGGAATGCCCCGTTCCCGGAGATAATCCAGGAAACGCCATCGTCAGGGCAACTGTGAGCGCTTGGCGTGGCTGGGCGATGGGAAGGTGGTCCGGGGTTTCGGGGCTCGGCCTCGGCGGGTAATGTGCGTTGATGAAGGCGATCTCGTACAAGCGCCACCGCGTCCCACCGGACGTTATCCGCCACGCCGTCTGGCTGTATTTCCGGTTTGCGCTCAGCCTTCGGGACGTCGAGGACCTGCTGGCGGAGCGCGGGATCGAGGTGGGCTACGAGGCGATCCGGATCTGGACCCAAAGTTCGGGCCGCAGTTTGCCCGGAACCTGCGGCGCATGAGGTCGAAGCCGACTGGCGGGTGCAGGGGTGGACGGCCCCCTTGCGGCATCGCTGTGCCAAACTGAGGTCGTTCCAGATCTCAGGTGAGGAGACCGCCCGTGAATCAGATTAGCCGCATCGGTATGGACACGTCCAAGCACACCTTCCAACTCCATGGCGTCGACAACGTCGAGATACCGGTTCTACGCCGGAAGCTGCGGCGCAAGGACATGATCTCCTTCTTCGAAAAGCTCGCACCGACGCGCATTGCCATTTAGGCATGTGGCGCTTCACACCACTGGGCGCGCCTGCTATGCGGGTTCGGTTGTCAGGAGCCACTTTGTAGCGAGAACTGAGGTTGAGTAAAATCAGAGAATTAGCCCTAGCCATCAGATTTGAGAAAATCCATTTTATTTGAGACGCGGCCCTGCTTCAGTCTCAAGCCAAAATGCCCAACGGCGAGAAAAGTCGCGGAGTCTCACGCCAAGATGCCAAGCAACAAACTGCGCCCGAGACATCACCGTCGATCACAGCAAGTTCAGAAGACGAAGGACGCCCTAAATGAGAGGGTTGCAAACATGAGGTTCCGTGTGTGAATGGTGGAGCGGCCGGACACATGCCCTTCAAGGTCTGGCCGCTAAGTACGTCTATGGCAAAGCTAAGGCGGACAGGTTACAAGCGCCCGCCCGCATAGGGAGCGCCGGACCGGCCGGCTGAGGCGTAGTAATCATCGATAGCGCGGGTATGGGCCGGATCATTCCAATCCCATTCGCTATCGTCGGCGTAATGGGGTGCACCCTCGAGCTTCTCCCGGGTCACATCGGTCCGATAGCCGCCGAGCTCCGTATCGTATGTCAGCGAGTTCCAAGCTAGCGGGTAGTGGTCGCTGCCCATGCCGAGAAAGCCACCGAAAGCGAGAACCGCGTAGGAGACTTTTCCGCTGACTTTGTCGATCATCACACGCTCGATCGAGCCTATCGCTTCGCCATCCACGCCATAAACGGCTGTACCTTCAACCTTGTCGCTCCCGATCAGGTTTCGAAATTCCGCATCTTCCATAGCCATGATTGGCCTCCCTTGTTCCAGAAGAAAAAGAAACCAACTCCTTGCTTGCTTGTTCCGACGTGCGTGCCTCAACCGAAATGTTTTCATTTGTCTGCCGTTACAACAAAGACCACGATGGCCGATATAAGGGGACGCGTTAGCACCACACCGATTCCAGCCAGCCATTGTCTGGGAAATCACTGGGTGTTGCGCAAGGCTTGTGCCGTGCTTGCGATTGGCTGCACCGGATCATCGTCTGCGATATCGTCCAGCCGCGCTCTGAGTACCTCGGTCAAACAGAATGAAAAAAGCCGGGCACTTGGGGCGCCCGGCAAGTATTTCTTGGAAGTCTGCCGACAAAGGCAGTGAAAACCCCGGGGATAGGGCTTCCGTCCATCTTAACCAATGCACATCAGCGATGTTCCGGGCGCGCAGCCGATCGCAGTTGCCGATTTCCGGTTCGTTATGAGACTGCCATAGACCGTGAAGCTTTCCGATGATGCACAGCATTGGGATCGTTTCGCATATTGTGCGTTCGCTCAGAGGGAGCAGCAATATGTTCCCGGCCGGCAGTCAATTCGCGCTCTGATCGGGATGTCAAACGCTCTCAAGAGCCCCCAGAGATACAAACGAAGGGGGTGTCCTGCCGGTGCACTTCATATGAAGCTTGCAATCGCCATGATCTCGCGTGAAGGACCATACTCTTGCTCACCTTAAGCGCGTATCACCACGACCTACAAATCGACAGGTGAGGCCCAAGTCTTCTGACTTTTCCCGACCCATTCCGCGAACTCGGCTGGCTTCACATTAACAGGCTAGATCCTGCAGCCTTGTGTTTGGAACCTTTCCCTCGCGTCAAAGTTCTTATCCCCGAGGCAGCAGTAAATTAGTATCGAGCCTCAAGATGCCGGAGATGAATTGAGCGATTTCTTAACAGCGAAGCGCAAGAGGTGATCGGCGCCCGAATGACGAGACTGGCGCTCGGCGGCCGTCAGGCCGAAATCGAATCTCAACGCATGATATCTGAGAAACTTGTGACCATGGTTGAAGCCCTGATCAGCGTAATAACGAATATTGCTACTGGTCGGGGGACATCTTGCCCCAGCACAGGCCATAGCTTTGTTTCAACGCGGGGTTAGCGCAAATCGTCGTCGGCTGTCGTAGCTACCGCTGGAGGGTCGAAAAACCTCTCAGCTCCATTACTATTTCTCTACCAATCCCATCTAACTCTGCTGGATGTTAAGGAGACTACTATGCCTGATAAAAATCTAAATGGACTGCTCGTGCATACCCTCAAAGACGTGTACTTCGCTGAGAATGCTATCCTCAAGGCGCTTCCGAAGATGGCAAAGGCTGCCAAGGAACCGGCGCTACAGAAGGCCTTTCAAACCCACCTCCAGCAGACCGAAGGACACGTTGTTCGGCTTGAAACTGTATTCAAGTTGCTGAAGCTCAAGCCAGAAGGCGTGCCCTGCGAGGCAATCAAGGGCATCCTGAAGGAAGGCGATGAAGTCGGCGAGGAATTTGACGGCGGTTCGGCGCTGGATGCTGGACTGATTGCCGCCGCGCAGGCCGTGGAGCACTATGAAATCGCCCGGTATGGCGCACTCAAGGCGTGGGCTACTGAGCTCGGCCTGGGACAAGCAGCAAACCTATTCGGCGAAACGCTCACCGAGGAAGAGGCCACCGACGAGCTTTTGACAGGGCTTTCGAAGAAGTCGAACAAAATGGCTGTCGCAGCTTAATTAAGTTCTTGCAATCTAAACGAAAAAAGTGCACGGCCCGCCCGACTGCGGAAGTTTGACGGGCCGCTCTTTGCCTAGCCGCGAGGCGAACTCATCGATCGATCATGCCCTTGCCTTGGCACCCAGCACATCGAGGGTGAGCGGCTTGGCCAGTGATCGATGCGCTGCTCAGATTTCAAAAGTGAGATCGCCGGGCGGGCGTCCGATGCTACGCCCCTCATCGAGGGCGGCCCCGAAGCCACAGAACCATCCGTGTGGAGCGACTGCCCTGTTGCGGGAGAAAAAACGGCATTGCCGTCCTGGTCGGGACACCATCCCCGCTCTGTTATTCAGGGCATGCCATCGCGGTCCCACGGCCGTCGTAACATTGTGGCCGCCGCCAAAAAACGCTCCATAACCACGTCCCCCATTTTGGAACATCCGGTCTGGCTCTGCGTTTACCAACAGCAATAAGATCAAGACAAATCAAGGCCGGGAGGTTTGACGCTGCTTCGTTCGCATCGCGCGCAAGCCGGAAAGTCACGTCTACGTTTTCGGTACACCAGATGCCAAATCCTCGATGGGCGACAAGCGTTCGCCCACCGTGAACCTTATTTTCGATTACAGGAAATCAACGCCATCATGCCTTGCGAGGAAGGCCTGCTGGTTGCTTGCCAAATAACCACAGCCCATGGAGAAGAAAATGACGAACGAACAAACGCCTCAGCCTTTCGGCGCTCGCAATTACGCCAATCCCAATCCCATTCCTGACGATCCTGGAACCGATCCAATGGCACATACTAAAGAAGCGGGCGCGAAATTGAAGGAGACCGCCAGCACGGCGATGGAGGACGTAAAGAATCTCGCTTCTGCTGCAACCGACGAGGGCACATCTTACGCCGGAGCAGTTGCGTCGGACGCCTCTTCTGCATTCAAAGAAGCGGTTGAGAGTAACAAGGCTGCTGGTGCTGATGCCATCGTTAATCTGGCGCGATCAGCGAAAGACGCCGCGGACGGTATGGAATCAACATCACCCACGATCGCCAAGGTCGTTCGAAATGCCGCCGACGGCGTGGAAAAAATATCTACGGATATCCGAGATCGCAATGTCGGCGAGCTTTTCGAAACAGTAACGGACTTTGCAAAACGCCAGCCGGCCGCGTTTTTCGGATGCGGCATCCTTGCCGGAATCGTTCTCTCCAGGGTCATGCGTGGTTCCGATAGATCCGCATGAAATGGCTAGGATGATGGCTGACGATACCGATCAATCTTTCCTTCACATCGTGAGGAGTACCCAGGCCGAGTTGGTAGGTCAACTCGGCCAGGATGCACGGCTCCTGCAAGCCGAAGTGAAAGCGAAAGCATCCACCATTGGGTCCGCGGGCCTGCTGGGCCTAGGCGCTTTCGCCCTGCTGGCAACGAGCATGGCGCTGGCGTCGACAGCACTGATATTGTTCTTGATTTCGTTAGGTTTGGCGCCATCGCTGGCAGCGCTGATTGTAGCGGCCGCGTCGGGCATTCTTGGGGCGGCGTGCCTCTTAAGAATGAAGTCTTTGTTGAAGGAATGGACGCCCGTGCCTCATAGGACCCTTACGGCGGTCAGCGAAGATCTCGCTGCTTTGAAAAAGGCTATGGCAAATGTCTCGTCATGAAGTCGAAATGTTAGCCCTGGAAGAAGGTTTGGCGCGCAACCGCATTGTATTTTTCAGGTCCATGTCCGAGCTGGCAACTCGCCTTAGGCCGCGCCATGTCGTCAATGTTGCCATGGACCGAGTGGCTGGGAAGGCAGTCGAGGTAGCAGGCGACCTAATGGATCTCGCCAAAGCAAACGCCGGTAAGGCAACTCTGTTTGGAGCCGGTGCGTTGCTCGCCTTCGAGGTTGGACGTCGAAACTCGCAACCTCAAGACCCTCCCCTGCCAGATGCAACCGCCGGTGCTCCGGACGAGGTCAAGGGACGCCGCCCTGCCTCCGGCGACACGATGCTGAGTGAACTACCGAATATGGCCAAATATTGGGGTGGGGGAGGGGTCGCCGTGCTATTTGGATTCCTCATTAGCAAAGCCATCCCGGTTTCGAAAACCGAAAAGGAATTGCTGGGTGAGATTCCGCTTGAGATTAAGCAAAGCGCGAAGACATTTTGGCGCCAGCACGCACACGGAGCAAAACTGGCCGCAGCCGATATCTTTGGTGTTGCTCGAATAGTTGCCACGGGGCTAGGGCTGATGGGCGCGTTGGCCATGATCGTGGGGCGCGATACCGATGACCCGGCCTGAGCCCTCCTGTTCCGGATCTCGCCGCAGCGGCACAAAATAAGAGTGATCAATTTACGCCAAGCGCTGCTCTTTCCGGCTCTCTCGGGCGGCAAGGGATAGTCGCCTATGTAAAAGACAAACGCAGACGAACTCGGGGGCGACAGCATTGTGCGCTATAGGCGCAGGAGTCTTTAGAAGACGATACCCCGCAATCTCCCGTAACCTGAATACTCGGAGCTCTAGCTTCTCTAATCCCACGCAACTCGCTTTCCATAGCACCGAGAAAGTGGGTAGGGCTTTGGATGCTTATCACTCATCACGATAGCTACATTCCGTTTGGAACCGCTGACGCCTTAGCGACACTAAGGCGAGCAAGATGGCTACCTGGAGCGTCACTGCAAGCATCAAGAGGTTTCCGCCTCGGCGCATGATCAACAAAAAGCCTGCCCCTATGCCACAGCCCGGTGTCAGATCAAGGACGCACTAGAACATCGTTCGGAGGAGTCACCGATTGTTAGGAACAACCTCCCTTGACGCTTGTTTAGGCAGTGTCGGCAGCAATTTTTCGCTGTCCGCATTTTGTGAACCGTTGCAACAAGGAGAGACGAGCATGGGCCGCGGGATTCTATTGTGGCTACTGGGCGTGCCGATTCCGATCATCATTCTCATCGCTTTGTTTTATCACTAGGAGAGGTCAGTAATGGCAATTTCTGATGATGCCATCGCGAGTCCGGTTGAATCATCGCAATCAGCAGTCTCATGGGCAGCAATCATCGCAGGCGCTGCTGCTGCGACGGTATTCTCGCTTGTACTGATTGTGGTGGGAGCAGGCATAGGCCTCGTTTCAGTTTCCCCATGGTCGAATTCTGGGGCCTCCGGGACGACCGTGGGAATTCTCGCCATTTTGTGGTCGATCGCTATACCGCTATTTGCCTATGCGGTCGGAGGCTACCTTGCGGGGCGCCTCCGCACACAATGGGTTGGAGTACATACAGACGAAGTCTATTTTCGTGATACCGCACACGGGCTGCTCGTCTGGGCGGTGGGGAGTTTGTTCTCGGCATGTCTTTTGGCAAGCATACTCTCCTCAGCGGCCAATGGGGTCGTTCAAGCAGGGGCCACCCTTGCGGGTGCTGCTGTTAATGCTGCCGGCTCTGCGGTGGGAGGTGCTGTGGGTAGTCGCGACTTAAACTCCTATTTCACCGATATGCTATTCCGATCGCAAAAACCCCCTCCACAAGGCAACGACGATGCAGCCAGAGCGGAGGTCGGTCGTATTGTTGCGCGGTCTCTTGCGGCAGGACAACTAACAGACGACGACAAAAGCTACATCGCTCAAGTGACCGTCCGTCAGACCGGTCTTAGTGAGGGCGATGCCACAAAGCGTATCGATGATGTGATGACTAAGGCCAAGGATGCTGCGCAACAGGCCGCCGACAAGTCGAAGGCAGCGGCCGATGTTGCGCGCAAGGCTGGCGTATACGCCGCACTTTGGGCCTTTGTGGGACTCCTGGTGGGGGGTCTATCGGCTTGCTATATGGCGACAGTTGGCGGGCGGATTCGCGATGATCTACCGGCCGTTTAAGCCGGCGGCGTCGACGTTGTCAGATCTGCCGCCTGGCGGATTGAGCTCAGGCAGCAGTGAAGAATTGCCCGCGGGCCCTTGATGGGCGTCGCTGGCTAAAGAGCTAAATCTGTGAAGAAGTGCCACGGTACGATGAAAGTGCCGAAACGAGATCGATTGTGGCGCCGCAGCCGTGACGGCGGCGCCAGCGGCCTTCGGCAAGACGGCGCTTCATTTTATTGGTCTCGGCAAGAGACACGCTTGGCTTCAGGTAGACGCAGAGCCCATTTCTTTCCGGCATGAAGGTGGACAGCGGGGGATTAAAGAGGAAGTTTTGGCTGCGCCAGCGCGGGCGGTAAGCGCCGAGCTCGGAACACCCTGCTTCAAAATGCGTTATGCGTAATCAGTGGGAGGAAAACGAGAAGAGACTAACCAATGGAAAAAGATCGCGCTGAAGATACAGATAAATGGAGCGATCAATACGATGCCACTAAGTCTGCTGCGCAAGCAATCATTGATAGCGAAATCGAAAAGACGAGAGCGAGGACAAATCGCTTGCGCGAGCAGCGGGCGCTTCAAATCCCAAATGAGGCTCTTTCCGACAAGCCAAGCGTCGAACGCCGTCGGAGCTGGCCGGACGATCTGAAGCAAGAGATATTGCGAGAGGTTGCAGTGGGTGACACTGCGATTTCCGACATTGCTCGTCGCCACGGTGTTCCACCCCAACGTATCTATGGATGGCAAAAAAAGTTTGGAGGAGGGACGCGACAGCCTGACGTCGCTATGTCGCCGGCCGCCAATAATTCGAAGGCGGAAGGCGCGGAAGCGACACCAAGCGTGCGTGTCGAGACTGCCCGACCCGACATTCCCGTCAAAAACGCTCGTGTGAAGATCGGGTGCAGGGGCGGCCGCATCCTGAAGGTTGACGCGGACATCGCCCCAGCCTTGCTGAAGATGCTGATCCGCACCGTGGAAGAAGCATGAGTGCAGACCACGTAAACAATGGTTGTAAAAGGCCCAGGGTAAATAGGCGATCTTGGTCAAGGCTCGTTTGAGCTTAGGGACAGTTTCTTGGGCAGCCTTACGAATCTTATCTGCTCTAGCACTGAACAGCGATATCTCCACCTCGTCCGAGTGAAGCGCGGTCAAACCCGAAACACTCACACTTGGCTCGCCGTCACGTATTTTGACCTAACCGATGTTCACAAGAGAATCGAGCGACGCGGCTCTTCACTGAGGGCGGCCTCCAGGCTGATCTCAACAAAGCGCTTCTCGGTGCGGTAGATGGTCGAGCCGCTGGTCTGCACCGAGGCGACGATGGCCTCGTCGGCGGCCAGCAGGATCTGCATCCGCTTGAGCCGCCGCACCGGCAGTTTATCGGCGTTCACCAAAGCACGCAGTTCGTCTCGTTCCGATTGGCTGAGCTCGACCCGATATCGTACGTTCATTCCCAAAGCCCTTTTGTCAGAGGACATCTAGCCGCGAGAATCAGAACTGAGCGATATCAATAGTTTAAGTGAAAACAGGTAATTTGAGAAAATCCATTTAATCCAAATACCGTTCATTTAATGATTTTGATGGCATTTCTGAGATCGATGGGTGGGGGAGGTTTGTCGGTTCGGTGTCGGAGGGGGAATTTGCTCATCTTTCGTTTGACGCCGCGTATGTTGCGTCTGGCGCCGCGTTTGGGAAGGCGTTCCTGAAGGATTTCGTCGAGCACGGCGTCATGGAAGGCGCGCTGGTGCCGAGGGGGAAATGGCGGAGAAACGCGGGAGTTTTCGACGGATGACGCGGACGGCGTGAATGAAGGAGAGCCGGTCTGGATCCTCGTCGGCTTTCAGAGCCGCTTCATGCATCAGGCCACGGATGGCGAAGTGGGCCATGATGAGGCCATGGAATTCCTGGCGCACCAGGTCCGGTGTCCTGGAGCGCAGGATGATCCTGGCGCCACGCAGATGGGTTTTCAATTCATCCAGAGCCGTCTCGATTTCCCAGCGCTCATGATAAAGGGCGGCCAAGTGGTCGGCAGGGGCTTGCTGGGGATCGAGGATAGTGGTGATGAGCCGATAGATCGGCTCGGCCCCGGCAACCTCGTCGAGGCGATAGTCGATGACCCGCACCTTGACGCCGTTGGTCTTGTGCCGCCAATCCGGTTCGGACGGATAGATGTGGCTCAGATAGGAGCCGTCGGCCAGGGGTTCTTCGCGCGTCAGGCGCATATTCTTCCGGAGCCGCCAGAGCAGATCGGCTCCGCTGGCTTGTGCCAGGGTCCATAGCTCGAAGCCGAAGAAGTAGCGGTCCGCCAGGCAGAGCATGCCAGGCCGCAATTTGGCGAGGACCTGCTTGGCCAAGCTGATCTCGCCGGTTGCGTCATCGGCCATCTGGCTGGCGAACAGCACATGCGTGCCATTCTCGACCAGACTGACAAAGCGGATCTGGGGAAAGGCGCTGTCGCCACGGCTGGCCGCGGGCCGGCCAAAGGCCGCCACATTGGCGGGCTCATCGGCAACATCCAGCGTGCTGCCGTCCAGGCTGACCAGATGCCAGTGCTTGAACCAGGCTCCACGCGTCGCCCGGGTTGCGATCGGCCGAACGATCTGCTCATGCAGCCGGCGCATTGGCTCGGCTCCCAGCCGGCTGCGCGCCTGCGAGATGCCTGACTTGCCCGCGACCTTGACCGATATCGACGGATCGAGCAGCCATTGTACCCCCTCCAGCAAGCACCGAAGTACCTCGCGCGACGAGGAGTGCATATAAAGCGCCAAAGCGATCACATAGTAGATCACCACATGCGCCGGCAGATCCCGCTCGCGCACGCTGGCTTTGCCCGTCGCTGCCAGAACCGAGCGGATCTGGTCCAAGGGAAACGTCCTGGCGATCACCCCCAGGCTGATGTAATCGCTGATCCGGCTGCCCGCTGGCAGCCCCGCAACCGTTCGGGCCATCTCAAGCCTCCGTTCCCAGACAGAAGCTTGCATTCACAACGTCAATTTTTTCTTAAATGAACGGTATTGCATTTAATCTGAGAAAGAGCTTCGCTAAGGACATCTTATCTGAGAATCAGGACACCCCACGTATTTGGGTCCGCCGCTTAAAAATGCGGGGCCGAAAAGAAGCGGCGTCATCAGCTCTCCGGAGCCTTAATCAAGGCCAAGAAGCCAGTTTAAGACGCAATATTGTCGGTAAGCTTTCTCAACACTGTGCCGATAGAATTCTCAAATATACGGGATATCTGAGAAGATCCTCGCTTACAGATTCTCAGTTTTGATGGATTTTTCGCAACATCACTTCGGGATTCTCACGGCTAGATGTCCTCTGACACTGTCTGACTTTTGCTCCATCGAAGTCGCCGACGGAACTTCCTCCAAGATGGCGCGTTACAGTCGAAGGTGCTCGTTAACCGAATACTACGGCACAGTGAACCGGATTGTTTTTCCGGTCTCTTTCTCTGGCCAGCGAACGGCGCGCCGAGTCCTTGCCCCGAAAATTTGACTGCGAGGAGAGCAAAATGAGAAATCTCATGTGGCCGGTTTATAAGGGTGCCGTCACCGTGACCCTAGCAGTTTCTGTGTTCGTGGGGGGGTCATGGGCGCAGGCGGCCAGCGCGCCTAACGATACGAACCCTCCCGTACCGTTGTTGCTACAGAAGATGGAGGGCAACTGGACGGTAACGGAGAAAATGTGGCCCGGCAGCAGTCAGGAGGCTGTTGATCTTCCGGCAGCCACGGCCCATCGCCGTCTCATCCAGAAGAGTTTTTTGGAAGAGGTCATGGATCCTTCCCAGGCAAACGCTCCAGATTCGTTCAACAGAACTTCTTATTTCAACTTCAATTCCTCGAGTCATAAATTCGAATATTTCTCACTCGACTCCCGCTTGCCGCAAATGATGAACGAACGCAGCGCCGAGGTGGACCCCTCTTTGGCTTCCGCCGACGGCGTTAAATTGGAGGGTAGCCGCTTTGTGGCGCCTATGTGGGGAAAGGGACGCAACGTGCCGTTCCAGTACCGGTTGTTGGTGGGGGACGTCAAAGGTGATCGACAAACGGTGCAACTATTCCTGACCCCAGAGTCGGGAAAGGATCGCAAGGAGTTTCTGGCATTCGAGTACTTGTATGTACGTGCGCCTTGAGCCGCTGAGAATGGTTTAACATCGCGGAGGCAATCCTTAGGCGATGGGCAAACTTACGTGTGCCGGACAATACGGGTAGCCCAATCGCTACTGTGCGCCCACCTATCCCAGTACGGATTGGCCGCGAAGCCGGTAGCCCAGTGCGAGCGCGATATCCGGTTCAACCGTTATCGTGGTTGCGACGCCTGCCCGAGCGATTGGATTGTCAGTGCTTGCGATCACGCTGCCGAGATCGAAGGCCGAGGCGACCGGCTCGACCCCTACGCAAAGATTGCGCCCGTTCCACGGGGGAAATGTGCGGCCTCGATTACTCATCCACAATAAACAGGAGGGTAGCCGTTCCGTGTTCCAGTTGAGATGCCAGGCCACCTGATCATGCAGATCGACCAGGCGCACCTGCTCTTGAAAGCGTTTAGCTTCCTCACGCGTGAGCGGCGGGACGCCGCCACGACACGGTGTGCATGTCTTCCCAGCGAGGGTCTCGGTCATGTTCTTGTCCTCAAGCCAACGCCGGCTTATCTGCGCACTGACGCCCATTCCGGCGTTCAAACAAAACCCCGACGCTGGGTCGGGGCATAGGGGGTGTTTTTGCCACGATCGGACGGTGTTGAGAGATCGAAATTTCCTAGCGCTGGGGGCTGTGTTGCATCGTCAGCGAAAAGCTTCCCACAGTCTTGCAAGGAACCCATGCCCTGCAATTGCAGCGCGGACGCACTGCGCCGCCCTGTTTGATTGCATGGTGGCGCCGACATGGCAGTAGCAAACGACTTTATGGAGTTGATGATCAGTCAGCCCAAAAAATCGCTTTGCTTCGCCGTAGGTGTCGTCCTTCAGTCCTAGTGCGCGGAGAACTGGATCCTCATACGCAACCGATATTGGGGAAGTGTCGCCGCGCATCACATCGCGTTCGCGCACAGCGCGATATTCGGTGCCCCCAAGAGGGCATCGCGTTGGGAGTACGCTAAACAACGCCGCCCTTATCAACCAAAGACCGCAAACTGTTGTAGAATCAAAGAATTAATGCGATTCTGAGGCCTGATTTCGCCGAGGGATTTTGTGATGTCGGAAGCCGTTCGGGCTATGCTGGCCAAGATTCAGACCGTCGAAGAAATGATTGCTGCATTCGGCGACGAACGGCAATGTCGACGCCTTCTCGAGGCTTTGGTTTGGCCAGACGGTCGGATATGCCCCGCCTGTGGCTACAAGAAAACTATTCCCATTGCGGGCCGCGACATGGGGCGGCGCAGAGCAAGACCAGGCCTCTATCAATGTTCGAGCGGCGAGTGTCGCTTTCAATTTACGGCAACGACCCATACGCCCTTGCATTCCACCAAGTTGCCGCTGAGCACCTGGTTCAAAGCCTTGTGGCTGATGTTGCAATCGGACAAGGGCATGTCATCGGTGCGATTGGCTGAAGCATTGGGTGTGAGCCAGCCGACCGCCTGGCGTATGGGACACGCTTTGCGGTTGATGGTGGCGCGGGAAGCGCCGCTCACAGGCACGGTTGAGATCGACGAGTTCTACCTCGGCGGCCGCCTCAAACGATCGCCTGACGCCCCGCCTCCCGGGCGTGGTCGCAAAGGGCAACGCCGGACAATGAAGGCACCGCTGCTGGCCATGGTCCAACGGCCGGAGACAACGACGATTGGCTCGTCGGCAGGGCATGCGCGCGCTTTGGTAGTGGAAGATCTCTCGTTTGCTCAAACCGAACAGGTTCTCGAGATCGGCGTTGACCCGCAGGCCCACCTCATGAGCGATGACTGGACGACCTTCAAAGCGGTCGGCCAAGGATTTGCAGCTCACCAGACCGTTCAACATTCAAAACATGAATATGCTCGCGGTGGTGTTGATGCGAATTCGGTTGAAGGATTTAATTCTCGCGTGCGGCGCACGATTGCCGGCGTCTTCCATCACATCAGCCCACAACACGCAGACCTCTACTTCCACGAAATCGGCTTTCGATGGTCGCAACGCATTGTCACCGGCAAAGCCATTCGCCGATCTCGCAAGGGCCGAGAAAAGGTGCGCATCTTATGGACGAGGATCTCGCCTGCGCTTCAGTTGCCCCAGGTTTTCTGCGCCGCGATCGGCAGGCAGATACGTCGTGCCGGCAACGGCGGCCTCATAATCAAATCAACAGTGGCTGTCTTTGGTTGATAAAGGCGGCGTTGTTTAGCGGGAAATCAACGCGATGCCCTCAAATTGGGACGGGGGCAAACCACCGTTGGCCGCGCTTGTCCAGACCCCGGCCTGTGGCGCCGGCTTTTCACAGATCCGACCAGAGATTTTACGGTCAGCTCATCGAAGACCCAGCGGTCATTCTAACCTGCCCTGATTTTTTGCCATCGATTAGCAAAGAGGCGGGTGCTGCTATCTTTTTCGCCACAACGCAATTGACGACGTACTTGACAGAAACAATAGTGGACGCTTACCATCATTATGCACAATATTAAGTATAAGTCTTTATAGTGTCGGTGTAATCGTCTGCGCCAAACTACTCAATTTGGCGCGAGAAGATGTTTTTGTCTCAGCGAGGACACAGACGCCGTGAGACGGATCGCATGAAGATTCAGGATGCTCCCATTGAACCTTCGCTCTGGTATGCAACAGCAGCGCCGGCTCCTGATACCTTTGAACTGGTGGGCCGCGAAAACGTCGACGTCTGTATCATCGGCGGTGGCTATACTGGCCTCTCATCGGCGCTCCATTTGGCCACGCAGGGCGTAAGCGTCGCGCTACTGGAGGCAAAGGAAATCGGAAATGGAGGATCCGGTCGCAATGCTGGCCATTGCACGCCGACATTCCACTTCTATGAGATTCCAACGATCCGTAAGATCCTTAGAGAGCCTTTTGCTTCCCGGCTCATCCAGCGTCAAACCGATGCAGCCAATCTCGTCTTCGATCTCATCCGCCGCTACGACATCGATTGCGAGGGCGTGCAGACAGGCTATGTCCAGAGCGCCCACGCGCCGGGCTTGCTTGCCAAGATGGAGCGGCGCTGCGGGTATTATCAGTCTGTCGGCAAGTCGACCCGCATGCTCGACCGCGACGAGGTCACGTGGTTGACCGGCTCGCCCCGCTATTATGGCGGTTGGTTCCATCCGGAGGGCGGTCATCTCAATCCGCTGGGCTATTCGCGCGGCCTGGCACGGGTCGTGATTTCGCTAGGAGCTCGAGTTTTCACGCAGTCTTCGGTTACCGCGATCGCCGCTGAGGGAACACGCTGGCGTGTCGAGACGGCCAAGGGGGCTGTCATTGCTGAGAAGGTGATCTGCGGCACCGGCGCCTACACGAACGGATTCTGGCCAGGGCTCGAAGAGAGCTTCAGCCGATTGGGCGTGGCGGTAATGGCAACCCAGCCCATTGGCGACAATCTGCGCAAGATCATCGCTCCCAACAATAATACCGTCGTCGACAGTCGCGGCGATGCAATGGTCTACAAATACAATAAGGAAGGCCGGCTGGTGACCTCCATCTTCGTTGAAGGCCGGCGGGGCGGGGACATTGCCTACACCAAGGAACTGATGGGCAGGAAGCTAAAATGGCTACTGCCGCACCTGACCGAAGTTGATTGGCAATATTACTGGCTGGGTGCGCTGGACATGCAGCCAAAGACGATCCCCCGTCTGTTCGACCTGGCGCCCGGCATCGTCGCTTCACTGGGCTATTCGGGCCGCGGCGTCCCGACGGGAACCATGATGGGAACCGTTTTGGCCGAATGGGCACTGGGGGCCAAGCCAGAGGATCTGGCGCTGCCGCTCGAGCCGCTCCACTCCGCTCCTTTCTACATGAGCTTTGCGCCGCGGCTTTTCCTTTCCTGGTATCGCTTCAATGACCGGCGCCTGGCGCGGGCAGGCGGCGCAATGCCGCCCCCTTTTTAAACGGGTGAGGCGTCGATGTGGCAGGCTGGAAAGGAGTTGCATGTATCATGATCGGATGTCATCAGCAACCACGAGGGCAGTCTCACAAGGGGAGCGGGCGCTGCGATGAGTTCCGGCGATCTGACGCGGCGTCGGCGGGAGGCGCAGCGGCGCAATCCGGCGAAAGTTCCCAAAACCATCGACTACCAGAACATCGATTTCGACGTCTTCGGCTCGTTACTGAGTTTCTACATACGGTCGGTCAATATCGTGGTCAGCCAGGACCTCGATGGTCGGATGGAAAGCTTTGGCCTGGCTGGTGGAACCGGGAAGATCTCCGCGATCCTGCTGACCGGAGCCAATCCCGGCCTGCGCCCCTCGGTCCTGGCGCACTTCATCCGCAAGGACCGCTCGGCCATGGGCAAGCTGCTCGAGCAGATGGAGACAGAAGGTTTCATCGAGCAGAGGGTTTCTCGTGTCGAGCGCCGCGCTCGCGAACTCTATCTGACGGACAAGGGACGCAGCGTCGTCCAGAAGATCCGCGAGGTGATCAAGCGCCAGGACGACGACTTTTTTGCCATTCTCAGCCCAAGCGAACGCGATACCTTACTGAGCCTGCTGCGCAAGGTTTACGAAACCTATATCGACATGGTTCCGAACGTCGATTGATGGCAAGGGCTGTCAGGGGCGGGGGAGGCGCATATGGCTGACCCCCGCTCTCGCGTTGCTATGATATCGGGAGCCAACCGCGGTATCGGCGCTGCCATCGCCGAGCTTTTATCGAGGCAAGGCTGGCGACTGAGTCTGGGCGTGCGCGATCCCTCCCGGCTCGTGCCCCCAGCCGATGAGGGGCAAATCCTGGTTTGCGGCTTTGATGCACGCCGCCCCGGCAGCGAGCAAGCATGGGCGCAAGCGACGGCCGAGCGTTTCGGCCGCATCGACGTTGTCATAGCCAATGCCGGAATCACTATTCCCAAGACGGTCATCGAGGCGAACGACGAAGAACTCGATGACCTTTTCCAAGTGAATGTGCGCTCGCCCCTGCGCCTCGTGCGCGGGGCTTGGCCCTGGCTTACCCGATCGGGGCAGGGGCGGGTGATTACCATCGTCTCATTGTCGGGTTTGCGGGTGAAGTCCGCAAAGGCGGGCCTCTATTCAACCAGCAAGTTTGCGGCTCTGGCCATGACCCACGCCATCCGCCATGCCGGGTGGGAAGACGGCGTCCGTGCCACGGCTGTCTGTCCTGGGTTCGTTGCGACGGACATGGCGGCAGGTCTGACGGACCGATTGGCGCAGGACATGACACAGCCCGCCGATCTCGCCCACCTCGTCAGCGTCATCCTCGACCTGCCGAACAATGCCAGCGTGGCGGAATTACCAATCAATTCAACATTGGAAGAAATGCTATGACCAAGATTGACACTGGCCTCAGGGGCTTGGTCTGAGATGGGTCCACAGGTCGATACCCTCCCTCCTGACGCCGACTTTCCTTCACAGGCAGACGTTGTCATCGTCGGCGGCGGCATTATTGGTACGAGTACCGCTCTTTATCTGGCGCAGCGTGGCATTTCCGTTGTGCTCTGCGAGAAGGGTCATATCGCGGGCGAACAATCCAGCCGCAACTGGGGCTGGGTGCGCAAGGCGCGGCGCGATCCACGCGAAATCCCGTTGATCGTAGAGAGCTTACGCTTGTGGGAAGGCATGAACGAGACCGTCGGGGCCGAAACCGGCTTTCGTCGCACGGGCATCGTCTTCGCGGCCGAGAGCGAAGAGGACGTCGCGCGCTACGAAACCTGGCTCGACCATGCGCGGCCCTACCAGATCGACGCCAGGCTAATTTCGGGGGCTGAGCTCGATCGACAAATGCCTGGAAGCGCGGTGCGTTGGAAGGCGGCGTTATATTGCGGGACCGATGGAAGGGCCGAACCGCAGAAGGCGGCGCCTGCCATTGCTGCGGCAGCACGGCGCAATGGAGCCGTCATTCTTACCGATTGTGCTGTTCGAGGATTGGACAGGCAAGGCGGCACGATTGCCGCGGCGGTGACTGAACGGGGACGCATCCGTTGCAATAGCGTGGTCGTGGCAGGCGGCGCTTGGTCAAGACGCTTTCTCAAGGACCTCGGCCTGACCTTGCCGCAACTCAAGGTCCGGGCAAGCGTCATGCGAACTGCACCCCTGGAAGGGGTGCCGGAAACAGCACTGTGGTGCAAGCAGTTCGCGTTTCGAAGGCGCCTGGATGGCGGCTACAACATTGCCAACGGCAATGTGAATGTCGTTCCCATCGTTCCTGACAGCTTCCGCTTCTTCGCCGATTTCCTGCCGGCGTTACGCTCGGACCACAAGAGCCTCAAGTTGCGGCCGGACGGTCGTTTCGTGCAGGAATGGCGCGAGGCGGCGCCAGTGCCACTCGACCAGGTCTCTGCCTATGAGAACACCAGGGTGCTCGACCCCGCACCAGACCGGCGCTACCTGCGCGAGGCGCTGGCGAACCTGTCCAGGATGTATCCAGCTTTTGCCCAGACGAGAGTTGTCCAGCAATGGGCTGGCCTCATCGACGTTATGCCCGATGCTATCCCAGTGATTTCACCGATCGAGAGCGTTCCGGGCCTAATCGTCGCGACCGGCTTTTCGGGGCACGGCTTCGGCATCGGCCCTGGGGCAGGGCGGCTGATCGCCGACCTGGTCGTGGGGGGGACGCCCATCGTGGAGCCGCACGAGTTCCGCTTCTCCCGTTTCAGTGATGGCTCGAAACCCCGCCCTATTGCGGGAATCTAGGTACCGGGAATGGGGGACCCAAGGCGCGGCGGGTCATTGCAAGGGCTGCGACAAACACAAAAACAGAGGACCATCCATCATGACTGAGCATAGCAAGGACAAGACGGGTCTTCGCGGCACGTCAATTCTCAATCCCTCACGGCGCCAGCTTCTTGCACTGGGGGCGTCAGCCGGCATTCTGACATGGCTGGGCCCGCAGCGGGGCTGGGTCGATCTAGCAAATGCGGCCACGCCGCCGACCAAGCCAACCGGCCAGGTGATCGTCGGTCTTTCGCAGGAGCCCACGGTCTTTCATCCCCTGCTCGTGCATATCGAGGTGGATGAGGCCGTCTACTTCAACCTGTTTAGCGCGCTGTGGCGCGTGGATCCCAAGGGCGCCTTCCAGCCTGATCTCGTGGCTGAGATACCAACAGTCGAAAATGGCGGCATCTCCACCGACGGTCTAAACTGGCATTTAAAACTTAAGGACAACGTGAAGTGGCACGATGGAACGCCATTCACCGCCGATGATGTGAAATTCAATATCGAGCTAATCCAAAATCCCAAATTCATTGCGGGCCGTCGGGCGGGTCACGAACTGGTTCGGGATATTAAGGTCCTCAGCCCCACCGAACTGACTTGGCGCATGGAAAAGGCATATGCGCCCTATCCGGCCATCCTCTCGTGGACCTTCCTGGTACCCAAGCACGTCTTGGAAAAAGAAACCGATATCAACAAGCCCGCCTTCACCACCAGTCCAGTCGGTACCGGCCCCTTCAAGTGGGTCGAGCGGGTGCCGGGCGACCATATCACGCTTGCCGCCCATGACGGCTATCACGGTGAGGGACCATATGTGGAAACACTCTTCGTGAAGTACATTCCCGATCTGACCGTGCTCTACACACAGTTCCAGACCGGTGATATCGACTATATCGGCCTGCAGGGCATCACCCCCGATCATTACGACGAGGCCAAGGGCCTGGCCGATCGCACCGTCATGCCAGTGCCGCAGCCCTTCATCGAAAATATAGCCGTCAATACGGGTCTGTCCGTCTTTAAGGACAAGGCGGTCCGCGAGGCTCTTTACTATGGCATGGACAAGAAGAGCATTATCGAGCAGATCTATTACGGCCTGCCGAGCGAAACGGAGTCCTTCCTGCCCAAGCAGTCCTGGGCCTACAACCCCGATCTTCCCAAGCATCAATTCGACCCGGAAAAGGCCAAGAAGATCCTCGACGACGCTGGCTGGGCCCCTGGCTCGGACGGCGTAAGGGTCAAGCAGGGCGTGCGTCTCGAATTCATCAACTCAACGACGGCCGGCAACCATGTCCGCGAACAGGCGCAGCAATTGCTGCAGCAGAACTGGGCCGATATTGGCGCCAAGATGAACATCAACAATCTCCCCCCGGCGGTGATGTGGGGCGATTACTGGATGCAGTCTAAGTTCGAAAGCGCGATGGTGGGCATCGGCTTCATGATCGGCCCTGACCCCGATGCGACCGACTTCTTCTCCAGTCGATCCATCGGGGCAAAGGGTGGTTCGGGCCAGAACACCACGCAGTTTCAGAATGTTGATGTCGACGGCTTCTTGGCGGAGGGTGCCAAGACAGTCGACCTCGACAAGCGCAAGATCGCCTATAAGAAGATGCAGGAGGTCACGCGTACGGAATTGCCTTATCTGCCGATCTTCCAATACGCGATGGTTTCCGGCGTCAAATCCAAGCTCCAGGGCTTCACCCCCAACGTCAATGTTCAGGAAAATTGCTGGAACGCCAATACCTGGTACTGGGCGAGCTGATGGCACTTGCGTGACGACGGCGCGGGAGGCGGTGAAAACGCCGTCCGCGCCGGGACCTCCTGCTTGGAGAAAGTTCACAGATGGCGAATTTCCTCATCAGCCGGCTCGTGCAGAGCCTCATCCTATTCGTGCTCGTATCTATGATCGGCTTTGCTGTGCTGCATTTGGCACCGGGAGGGCCGCTTTCCCGGTTCGCTCTCGTGCCCGGTCTTTCGCAGGCCGATATCGCGCGCATCGGCCATGAGATGGGCCTCGACCGTCCACTTCCTGTCCAGTATTGGGAGTGGCTTTCGCGGCTGCTAGTCGGTGATTGGGGCCAATCCTTTCGTGATAGCCAGCCCGTCCTGGCAGTGATCGGATCGCGCCTGCCGGCAACGCTGGAACTAATGATCGCCGCGATCCTCATCGCAATTGTGACCGGCATTGCGATCGGCATCATGGGCGCGGTGCGGCGCTATTCCATTTTCGACATGCTTGCAACAGTTGGCGCGATGATCGCCCTTTCGATCCCCACATTCTGGTTCGGACTGGTCACCATCTACATTTTTGCGGTCAAGCTGCAATGGTTGCCGGCCGGCAATCGGGCAACGATCGGCGGCAGCGGCGCTCTTCTCGACTATCTCCACCACCTCATCGCACCTGCTTTGGTGCTCGCCCTTGTCGAGGTGGCGGTCTGGAGCCGTTACATGCGCTCCTCAATGCTTGACGTGATCAATCAGGACTACATCCGCACCGCCCGAGCGAAGGGATTGCCCGAACGCACGGTGCTGTTGCGTCATGCCTTTCGCAATGCGCTGTTGCCGATGATCACTTTGGCGGGACTGGAACTGCCTAACCTGCTGGGTGGTGCGCTTGTCGCCGAGACGGTCTTCACTTGGCCGGGTATGGGGCGTCTGTTTCTCGATTCGCTGGGCTATCGCGACTATCCGGTGGTGATGGGTATCTTGATGTTTTCGGCGATGTTGGTGCTGCTTGGCAATCTGTTGGCGGATCTGCTTTGCGCAGTCGCCGATCCGCGCATCCGTTTGACGTAAGGAGGCTGCGATGTCGACAACCACCACAGCCATGCTTTCCCCCGGCAGTCCAAAAGCCGCGCGCCCACGCAACCGCGCCTTGACGCGCTTCAGGCGCCACAGACTTGCTGTTTTCGGCTTTTCCGCGATCATTGTCCTGGTGCTGGCCACGATTGTTGGGCCGTGGTTCATCCCTTTTGACCAGCTCCATATCGACTTGCGCTACCGCTTTGCGCCGCCGCCAGCGGGCGGACATCTGTTCGGAACGGACCAACTGGGCCGCGACCTGCTGGTGCGCCTTTTGATGGCCGGGCGAATTTCGCTGACCATCGGTTTTGCCGCCATGCTTGTCAGCACGGCCATCGGCGTTCTGGTTGGTGTGACCGCCGGCTATTATGGAAAGGCTATTGGCATCGTGTTGATGCGCTTTGTCGACGCGGTTTTGTGCTTTCCATCAATCTTCCTGCTGCTTGTGCTCGCGGCTTTCGTCCATCCCAATGTCCTGACCCTGACCTTGATCATCGCGGCAACAAGCTGGATGGAAGTGGCGCGCGTGGTCGAAAGCCAGATCCGCACCCTGCGCGAACGCGATTTCACCAAGGCAGCAGAGATGCTTGGTGCATCTGGTCGTTACGTGATGTTCAACGAACTGCTGCGCAACGCAGTCGGACCAATCATCGTGGCGGCGACTTTGACGGTGGCACGCGCAATACTGATGGAGGCCTATGTCAGCTTTCTGGGCTACGGCATTCAGGCGCCGACCGCAAGCTGGGAAAATATGCTGAACAACGCCCAGCAATATCTCGGGTCGGCTCCCTGGCTCGCGATCTTTCCCGGCCTGATGATTACGCTAGCGGTGACGAGCTTCAATTTTGTCGGCGATGGCCTGCGCGATGCGCTCGACGCCCGGTTCGACCTAGCATGAAGGGTGGAACATCCAGCATGATGGCGCCAGCCGAGCTTCCCGCGCCAATCCCCGCCCCTGACCCGGCGGATGGACTTTCCGCCCGCCGCCAGGACCCTGTTCTCGAGGTGGCAAACCTCGCCGTGACCTTTGCCACCGATAACGGGGTCGTGCGAGCGGTGCAGGATGTTTCTTTCGCCCTCAGCCCTGGCGAAACTCTAGCGCTGGTTGGCGAATCCGGTTCGGGCAAGAGCGTGACCGGCCTGGCAATCATGCGCCTGACCCCGCCTGCGCCAAAGGTGCAGCTTGGTGGCTCGATTTTCCTACGCGCCAACGGGGCGGCGCGTGACCTCGCCAGCCTCGACCCCCAGACCATGCGCATGGTGCGCGGCAACGAAATCTCGATGATTTTCCAGGAGCCGATGACCTCGCTCAACCCCGTCCATCGCATCGGGGATCAGATTGCCGAGGCGGTGATGTTCCATCGCCGGGTCAATCGGCGGGTGGCCCTGGCACGCGCCGAGGAACTACTCGATCGCGTCGGCATTTCTGAGGCGCGACACCGGCTTTCATCCTACCCGCATCATTTGTCGGGCGGCATGCGTCAGCGTGTGATGATTGCCATAGCCCTGGCGTGCGACCCGCGTGTGCTGATCGCCGACGAACCGACGACAGCCCTCGATGTCACCGTTCAGGCCCAGATCCTGGCACTCCTGAAGGAGTTGCAGGCGGCCACCGGCATGGCGATCCTCTTCATTACGCACAATCTGGGTGTGGTCGCAGAAATCGCCGACCAGGTGATGGTCATGTATGCGGGGCGCATCGTGGAGCAGGGCGGCGTTGTGCCGGTGATGAAACACCCGCTGATGCCCTATACGCAAGGATTGCTCCGCTCCGTGCCGCGCATGGACCTTGTTGGACCGGGCGCTGCACCGCTTGAAGCCATCCCAGGCAGCGTGCCGGATCCGTTAAATCCGCCACCCGGCTGCGCCTTTGAGCCACGTTGCGTGCATGCCGAGCCGGGCACTTGCAATATCGCAGTGCCTCCTCTCGAAGAAGCAGGCGGACGACATGTCGTGCGCTGCAGCCGGTGGCGAGCCTTGCGTGGGCGGGAGGACTGAGCGTGCAAGCAACTCCTGGTACGGTCATTGCCGAGGTTAAGGAAGAGCCGGTTCTTCGCGTTGAGAATTTGCGGCAATGGTATCGTCTCGGCACGGGCTTTTTCGGCCGGCGGGACCTTGTCCGGGCAGTCGAGGATGTGTCGTTCGATATTGAGCCTGGCGAGGTGCTCGGCCTAGTGGGTGAATCCGGCTCGGGTAAGAGCACGCTTGGACGTGCGGTACTGCGCATGACCGATCCAACGGAAGGACGCATCCTCTTTGAGGGACGGGACACCACCCGCCTCAGCCGACGCGAATTACGCCCCCTGCGTCCACGCATGCAGCTGATCTTTCAAGATCCGTTTTCGTCTCTCAATCCCCGGATGACCGTTCGCCAGATTGTCTCGGCGCCGCTGGTCATCCAAAGGCCGGACCTTGATGGGGGTGCGCGCAACACGCGAGTGGGGGAGGCGCTGGACCTGGTTGGCCTCTCAAGCCAATACGCCGATCGCTATCCGCATGAATTTTCGGGGGGGCAGCGCCAGCGCATCGGCATTGCACGGGCTTTCATTACCGAGCCCACTTTTCTTGTCGCCGACGAGCCTGTCTCTGCGCTCGATGTTTCGATTCAAGCCCAGATCGTCAATCTACTGATCAATATCCGCAAGAAGCTCAATCTCACGGTTTTGTTCATCAGCCACGACCTGGCGGTTGTCGGGCATCTGTGCGACCGGGTGGCGGTGATGTATCTGGGTCGCATCGTCGAAATAGCGGAGACAAGAGCCCTGTTCCGCCGGCCGCGCCATCCCTATACGCAGGCCCTGTTCTCGGCCGTTCCGGTGCCCGATCCCACTCTACGGCGTGAGCGCATTATCTTGAAGGGTGACATGCCCAGCCCTATCAATCCGCCTTCAGGCTGCGCTTTTCGGACACGCTGCCGCT
>Ga0207141_10060_pt1 | contig 37593 bp, 29 predicted proteins | sample Alteio_BWMinHeat_5_FD_153553 | JGI IMG/M metagenome (GOLD analysis project Ga0207141, IMG submission 153553) | Enriched cells from forest soil in Barre Woods Harvard Forest LTER site, Petersham, Massachusetts, United States -... | ecosystem: Environmental > Terrestrial > Soil > Temperate forest >... | reverse complement strand
GGGTTGCCGTTTGGCGGAATTTGGATCTTCGACATTTCGCCCACCACCGAGGGATGCCGCTTGAACATCACCGAGCGAGGAGAGATTTACAATCCGGTGTTCCGCTTGGCCTCGCGATTTCTCATGGGATACAACCGAACGCTGGATACCTACCTGCAGAATGTCAGTCGCAAATTCGAAGAGACTTCACTCCCAGAAGACGGCACGGCAGCCAGTCTGTGAATCCGTGCAGACTTTACCCGGATTTTACAGGTTACAGATATTTCCCTACTCGATGCCCGAATGTGGCGCTTGTGGCAAGCCAGATAAATCTGCGGATAATAGCGCTGCACCAACTCAACCTCGGAAGGCTTCATGATGTGGAATTATGGCGGTCAAGGAATAGTTCGTCAAAACGAAGTATCCAAATTGGGAACTTTTTCACCGGGATTGTGGTTTAATTCGCTTTTCTTTCGCTTAGAGGCGCGTGTATAATTCGGCCTGAACTCATCCTGCCATCACAAAAGGAGCGCCTCATATGGCCGACGAACGGACAAAAGCGATTGATCTGGCCTTTGCACAAATCGAAAAGCAGTTTGGCAAAGGCTCGATCATGCGCCTGGGATCGAAGGAAGCTATCGTCCCTATTGCTGTGATTCCTACTGGCGCGATTTCGTTCGACGCAGCTTTGGGCGTCGGCGGCTTCCCGCGCGGACGCGTGGTCGAAGTCTTCGGACCTGAATCCTCGGGCAAAACCACAATCACGCTGCAAGTCATCGCCGAGGCGCAAAAGATGGGAGGCATGGCCGCGTTTGTGGATGCCGAGCACGCGCTTGATCCCGGATACGCGAAGAAACTCGGCGTCGACGTGGACAACCTGCTGGTTTCGCAACCGGACTACGGTGAACAAGCGTTGGAAATAACCGAGGCTCTGGTCCGCTCAGGTGCCATTGACGTACTGGTCGTCGACTCCGTTGCGGCGCTCGTACCCAAAGCCGAGCTCGATGGCGAAATGGGCGACAGTCACATGGGTTTGCAGGCACGACTGATGTCGCAGGCCCTGCGTAAGCTCACTGGAACGGTTTCGAAGTCGCGCACTTGTTTAATTTTCATCAACCAGATCCGCGAGAAGATCGGCGTGATGTTCGGCAACCCTGAGACCACCACCGGCGGCCGCGCGTTGAAGTTCTACTCCTCCGTGCGCATCGATATTCGCCGCATTGCCGCCATCAAAGAGGGTGACGTCGTCACCGGCTCGCGCACCAAAATCAAAGTCGTAAAAAACAAAGTAGCCGCCCCCTTCCGCGAAGCCGAGTTCGACATCATGTACGGTGAGGGTATTTCGCGCGAAGGCGATCTGCTCGACATTGCGGCTGTCCATAACATTGTGGAGAAGTCTGGCGCCTGGTACAGCTACAAGGGAGAACGCATCGGCCAGGGCCGCGAAAATGCACGAGCTTTCCTGAAGGAAAACAAAGATACGCTGGTCAAGCTCGACGCCGAAGTGCGCAAGCAACTGGGCTTGGCGCCGACGGTGGCTCCGGCTGCTGCCGCGGCGGCGGCTCAGGGTACACCCGATTTGCGGGTGCCCTCGGATTTCAAGCCTGCGGGACGACCGCAGCCCGTTCCCGTTAGCAAGACGGTAGGAATGCAAACCCCGCCCCCGGCTCCGGCGGATAAAGGAAGAATGGAGCCTCCTCCAGAAATGCCCGGGAAGATATCGGGAGGGCGGCGTTAAGAGGAAAGGGAGCATTGTCAAACTCCTCCCTCTTCAGGCGTTGTCATCCCGAGCGACGCGAGGGATCTGGGTTTCGCTCGCGCCACCTTGGTTCCACGATCCGCTAAAACCCAGATCCCTCGCCCTGCTCGGGATGACACCACGTGTATGAGGTGTAGTCATGAGCGGCGACAAGCATTATCAAGCATTATTACGTTTACATCATTACCAATCTCTCACGCACACCTTACACCGGAATAACCAACAATATCCGTCGCCGGCTTGACGGACATAGACGGAAGCTGGTTCCCGGGTTCACAGCCCGATACAACATCAGCCGCCTCGTTTACTTCGAGGTTTTTGAAGACGTACGGAATGCCATCGATTGCGAGTAGAGAATCAAGTCTTGGACACGGGCAAAGCGGGTCGCGTTAGTCGAGTCTGGAAACCCTAAGTGGGACGATTTGAGCCGCGACTGGGATCAGCCCCAGACATTCCGCTTCGTCTCGTAAAAGAGGTAATCTCGCGCCGGCAAGAACCCAGATCCCTCGCTCTGCTCGGGATGACAGCCCGTCTGTGAGAGTTGAAGTCGTTGAGCTTCGACGCCTTGAAGTACCTCACCGCACCAGCCACTCGGTCACGGCATGCATTTGGGTAAGCACGGAGCCGTAGGTTGCAACTAAACCGAGGACAATCGCTGCTGCCGCGGGCAGCGCGTAGAACCATCTTCCCGGGGTTTGCGGCTTTTGCGCCTTGTCCCACGCGACCAGGCGTTTCACGCGTGCACTCAATGCAGTCGAGCTGTGCAGCAGGGCCATAGTCAGTTCACCGGAAGACTCCATCGGCCCCAGTCTCGAGACCTTGATCAGGGCAGCGGCCAGATCGAGGGCATCAGCGAAGCTCGAAACGGCCGCATCATCGGCGGCCATCTCGGTTTCTTCCGACCATGCATGTTCCAACTCCGCCATCGCCGGGAACACAGTAAATCGGAAGAGCAGTTTCTTCAGATTGTCATAGCGAAGGGCATGCGCGATCTCATGCCGGAGTGCGGTCTGCAGTTCCGGCGGATTCAGCAGGGCAACTGCAGCCTCGGATACTAAGACCTTCGGCGAGCAGACCCCTGCGACGGTTAGCGTCGGGGCGTCCTTGCCCGTGCGGAAAACTGGAACGGAGTTACCGGACCGGGTTTGGGATTCCATAAATACAGAGCCGTCGAGCCATTTAACCAGTGCCCGCGAGGCCCTCAGTTGCGCCATCGCTGCCCGCGCAATTCCGGCCCCGAACAGAATCAAGCAGCACAACCCAAGTGCCAGCGGAGCGGTTCCGATCGCCTCATTGTTTGAGCGGGGTTCCAACTTCAAGAAAGATGGCAATGTAAAGGCAAACGTCACCGCAAAAGATAGCACCAGCGGGAGCATGCGCAAAACGAACAACAAATCTGACGTACCGCGGGCCGAGCGTGGCCTGAGCATGCGCCGCGTCAGTTTCCATCCCCGAGAAACTGCCAGAGACAGAAACACATACAGCAGAACGAACACGGCGAGCGAAACCCCGATGCAGCGCGCTGCAAACATCACTGCTTCTCCTTACTCCGGAGTTCGCTCCGAAGCTCGCGACGCTTTTGATCCAGCAGCCGCTGCAAATCGTCCAGCAGACGCGCATCGTGTTCGCTGACTGCTTCGACCAGATACGAAAGCGGAAGCGAGGCGGCCGCGCTCGAGCCAAGCAGTTGCAGGATAGTCTCGCGAACTGCCGCTTTCTCCAGTTCTTCCTCTGTGTATCGCGGAAAGTAGCGGAATGCTCTGCCCTCGGCTGTGCGGTTCAGCAGTTGCTTCTTGAAAAGACGATCGAGCGTGGTCATCACCGTGGTGTAAGCGAGCTTGATGTCGCCGGCATCCAGTATTTCGCGCACAGTGGCGCTTCCACGTACCCACAACGCGTAAAGCAGTTGCTGCTCGAGTGGCCCGAGTTGGTTATTTGAAGACCGCCGAAGCAGGTCTAAGATCCGTTTCATTTTTACTCACCAAACCAATTTACTCTCAAAACGACGACAAAATACCGTTCTCCATGCGGGTCCTATCGGCCCAGTCCAGAAGGTCACGGTACCTGAGAACGAGGCAAATCGCAACACCGCGGGCTATTTTTGTCGTTAGCACATGAAATGTCCGGTGCGAATAGCAGGTGATATGTCCGCTTTGCAGGCGGTGAAGGTAGGAGATCATGCTGCAGCATGATCTTTTACACGAAGGCCGCGATGGAGCGGGCGATGAAAGTAGAGGAAGTCATTTTGCGGGCGCTAGCCCAGGCAAGGCAGTGAGCGTACAGCCAATTCGCGGAGTGGAGAGGCTTAATCGAATCACTATCGGTCGCAGGGAGCCCGTGGAGGAGGGGCTGATAAAGGAAGGCATTAAGTGCGCCGCGTACTTCGCAGCCCCGGGGCAGGAGTTACTTGTAGATTATGAGGATGTCGCCTTGCGTAATGGAGTGGCTCTCCACAACAGGCTCAACGACGAATTGAAGAAGTTACACGTTGACCTAATTCCGCTAATGCTCGTGCAGGTCGACTCAAAAGACAGGAGCGTCGAGCGGGCCAAAGGGCGATTACTTTCGCTGGGGTTCGATGAGGCACAGATGGCCGTTCATACCGCAGATGAACCAGACAGCGGACTGCTCGCACTGGCGAATGATGAGGCACGCGAGGTACTAGTCTTTAAGATGGCTGTGGCGCTTGGGTTCGACGCCCCTCGCGCAACTACTTTGGTGTCGATGCAAGCAGCTCGGGATGAAGACTTCGGGGTTCAGCTCGTAGGTCGAATCTTGCGTGTACATCGCCGCCTTCAGGGCCGAGCCCGAGCGAAAAAACTGCCGGAGGTTCTCCGATACGGTTACGTCTTTCTTGCAGAGGCGGAAGCACAGGTGGGCCTCGATCTCGCGGGGCAGAATCAATTGCTTACAGACCGAATATGCCAAGGCCAGCCCGACCACGGCAGTCGTGTACATCGGCGATCAGGCACACGTGCAAGTGCTCGGTGAGGATGGGCAACTCCAACTTCTCCCAACAAATCCGCCTGCGGGTTTCTACACTTCCCCGTCATCAATAGTATCGGAGGGCGGGGAAGTGTCGGCTGCGGTGACGGGATTGAGGATCGGCGAAGTGCTCGCGTTGCGATGGAAGCGCGTCGATTGGAACAAGTTTCGCATCTACGTGGTCTCCAATTTCGTGCGGGGCAAGTTCGGCGAACCCAAGTCAGCCGCCTCGAATATGGACAAGCGCATGGAGGCTCGGGCAAAGATGATCGAAGCGATGGGCCTGAACGAGGAAACCGCTCAATACCTCATCCACTAGCGTGGGTGATCGACCGTGGGTGATTTCGCCCGTTACGGGTCGCCAGATTTGCGCTAAGTTCTTTGGAATGATGGTGGCCAGGGACGGAGTTGAACCGCCGACGCCAGCCTTTTCAGGGTGTATATAACAAGTACTTCTAACAACTTGCAAGGCCCCGTGAGACTGCCAAGTACTTGTAAAGACGCCAACGAGACGGCAATTGCGGACTAAAAGTGCGGACTGGAAGCAACATCATGAGAGTGGTCTCCTCTGACCGGGGGAGTCCTTCTTGTAGAGTGGGATTCGAATCCGTCATAAAACGTAGTTGCAAGGACATACAGAGCACGGACTGCACTCAAAGTACATGAAAGTGCGTGGTAAGGCGCGCTAACTGATTGCAAAGTGATTGCAGCGCATCTGGGGAGGGGGCGTCCTCTAACAGGTGAACCTAGCGTCTAGCACCCCGGACTCAAGACCGAACATCAGTGAGCTTGCTCGGCCTATTCTTCGAGGGCAGTGGTGGGGCGTGGTGAGTCATTTGCTTCATGGCTGCTGCTTGCGCACATCGCCCCTTACCATGTTGATTACGAAGTTGCCCAATGGGTCTGCGATCGCCGGTGGATACGGATGGCCCAGCGCCCGATACGCCATCAAGAGAATTTTGTTCAACTGCACGGCAGCGTTAAACACGGCCATATCGGCGTTGCTTTGGGCCTCCTGAAAGGGCTTACGTACAACGAAGGGGTCGATAGGCCGTGTGGCGTGGCCGGCGTCCATGCTTACCACCGTGGCGTGCACGTATTGCGATGTCCAGAAATACATCCAGTCGTAATCAAACTCCCATTTCATCGGCACGCCATTTACTGATTCGTATCTGTCCGGTTCCATCGCCATCATCCACACGCCACCTTTGCTTGCCTTGTTCCCCGTATCTGTCCACGACGTGCGTTTAGGATACTTCCGCGCAATCTTGGCGTGCATTTCGTATTTCTTCAACATTTGGCGAAATTCTGCCTTTGTGTAGTTTGGAATCTTCTCGCCCTTAGCATCCAGCACCCAATTGCCGTTGGCATCCGTGCGGTAGAAATGCTTCAAGGCCCGGCGCACCAATTCCATCTTCCAACGCGATACGTAGTGAACAAAACGCTTCGCTCGCTGCTCGGAATTGCGGTTTGTGATGAATCGCAGATTAAGTGCGATTTCCACCATTGTTCTTGACATGCCAAACGCTTCTTCAGGGAAGCCAGCATCAATCAACGCCATGATGCTTTGCGCCACATTCAGAGCTTTAGATACATGGGCAAGCGCAACCTTATCAAGAAACACATGCCCGCGTGGATATAGGGTTTGATTGTCGATGAAAGTGACAATCTTGCGAAGTAACCGCTTCATTTCACGCTTGCGCTGAGGCGTGAGTTCTTCCACAGTTCTACCTTCCTTCTGACTACGGTGCGGTTATAAATCCCACCGCGTGCCTACTTCCAGCAATGCAGGTGCAAAAGGAATGGTCTCTCCATCTTGGTTGTTGGGCCGTTGATGAAGGAGATTAGCAGTATCGTGGCCCTCGCTTGACCCAGAGTGGGCGTGGACGGCGACTCGGCAATTACTGAGGTTTTCGAAACGAAACTATGATCGTGTCGCGCTTCGCAAAAGGTCGGAATCCACGGCTGCTTCCAGAATGGGAGGTTTCAGTCATTATTCCCCAACCCTCGGTCAGCAGCTGTGCAATATGTCCGTCCATGCTTTGCATGCTCGGGAACACCCTTTGCCGGTAGTATTTGCCCGTCCAATTCCTTTCGTACGTATAAGACTTCACTTTCATCCGGGAACTCCTTGGATCCCTTTTGCTGGTGCAATCCCCGATCAGGAAAATCGGCTTGACCGGTTTTCCGAGGGAGGCTCAAATCCTCTCGGCATAGTTTAGGCGAACAGATAGCGAAATACAAGCAGATGCCACTCCAGGCGCTCCAGGTCCGGGAGGCGGAACTACGCCCTGCGGCGCATTCAGCCGAGTTGGCGATGGCAGCCTTTTGCACCTGACTAACACCGGTGAGTGAGAGAATGAAGGCTCACGGGTTCATGCGATTTTCGCTGAGCTTCATATCGCTGGGCGCACCTCAAGATGACACCGGTTGAACTGCGGCAATATCTCGATCGGTTGTTGCGTGACTATCCTCTGGACGCCCTGTATGTCGAAAGACGCTTCACCGCGCTTCCAGAGTCGGGTAACGTGTCTTCCGATCTTGACTTTCGGTCTTACGGGATGTTACGCGAGCGCGAGCCGATGCTCGAAGAGCTTCTGACGCATCCGGCAATTGCTATCGTGGCCGACCCAGGTGGAGGAAAGTCGGTTGTAGGCCGGGCGGCATTGCACCAGCTCGCGGCCAGCAGAGAACGCGTACCGGTTTGGGGAGACGTAAAACAGTATCGCGGTGACTTACAGACATTATTTCGCATCACCGCACCTGCGGATGTACTCGATCCTGCAGCTGCGGTTGATGGCGCGACTCTGAGAAGGACTTATGTTCTCGATGGCATTGACGAGATCCCGACCGAGCTTTTGCAGCGTCTGGGCACGGAGCTGCGGGATTTCATCGCTCGTGAGCCGCAAGCCCACTTCATATGTACGGCCAGACAGGCGTTTTACGTCGCAAATAGGGATTTGTTGCCATCGATTCCCGCTGTCTTCCACATCCTGCCCCTAGCGGACGACGATATTGAGCAATATGCGACCCGAGCCGGCATCGATCCTGACCGCTTCAAGGAGGCCATCCACGCCGCGGGTGCCAGTAATGAAGTTCGGAATCCATTCGTCTTGTCCGTGATGGTCGAACGGTTTCGTGCCGCAGGTTCTCTGAGCAAGCTTCGGTCTAGCAATCTCGGTTACATGATTGGTCGCCTGATTCAGAGCCGGCCCCAAGTGAACGCGCATCGTCAGCGCCGGGCGCTACGCATGCTTGGTATTGCGATGGAGACCTACTCGCGCAATGAGCTTACCGAGGCGGAGGCTCTGCGCGTGATCAGGGACGCGATGCGCATCACCCAAGAGGAATCCCGGGAATTGCTCTACGAGCTCTACGCTTCCATTCTCAAGCGTACAGGCAATGGATTGAGTTTTCAGCTGGCTTCCTACGGCGAGTACCTGGCGGCGGAAGCGTTGGAAGATGCCTCGTTTGTCCGGCTGAAAGAATTGGCATTCTTGGACGCCACCACCCCAAACGACAGCTGGGGCAACGCCGTCAGCTATCTGGTCGAGCTCAACCCTTCGATAAGAAAAGCCTTCGTACGTCAGCATCCTTACTGGACACTGTCCGCGTCCCCCGTGGCATTTTCCGTCAATGAAAAGGACACGGTGGTCAATGAGATCCTGAAAGATGTGACCGCCAACAATCAGTTCGTTTCCGAGCATCCGCGTATTCAGGTCCGGCGGCTGTCGGAATTCATTACCCCACTTACCGAATCGGTACTACAGAAGGACCTCGCATCCAGGAACGATGTTGTGCTCGGAAATGCACTCATACTGTTAGGAGTGCGCGGACACGTAGAAGTAGTGCCTCTGGCGATTGAGATTCTTTCTGATCGCGCAAGAAGCCCCGGCGCGCGCATGTCCGCGGTTCTGGCGTTAGTTAATTCGGGTAGCCCGGCCCTGGTGCCGAAGCTCCTGGAACTTGTTGACGGTGCTGATCCTCTCCACATAAACATCGTGGACTTGCTCGGCGCCCTGACTGATGAAACTCAATTGGCGATCACGCTTCCAGTTATTCTGCGCACGAATGCGGGACTGAGTGCCACCTACTCCCATTTTCGCGAAGTCAAGTCCCGTGTAGCGTTGATCGAAGTCTTACGGTATTTCCTCAACCACCCGAACGATCTAAATTCCATTCGTGCAGAAGGCTACGTAGAACCCATCTTGAAACTTATTGCGCGATACTGGGACAACGAAATTGCTCAACTGATTGTTGACGTCATCGATCTGATTGACACTGGCCACATCTATCCCGACCGCACAGGGCCATTCCGAAAACTCTTTGAAGTCGTAGGCGCCGCCGACGCCGACGGGGCGGTGCCTCGCATGTACTTCGAGAGAATTGCCGCACGCGGAGAGGCGGGGAGGCGGCGCATGTTTTACGTCGATCAAGCCCTTGCGGAGCTAATGAAACCGGCCACGGCGAGGTGGCTTATTGAGAACCGTGCCGCGGATACGATTGAGAGTCTGGCTCCATATTTGCATGGCGAAGTGCGGGAGATCTTGCGATGTCATTCAAATGGCATCATCGACCATCAGGATGCGGCCGCCCGGCGATACAGAGAGGAGCAGGCCGAAGCAGAACGGACCAGGAAGAGCAACATTGCGGCTCTCCAAGAGCGGTTGTTAGGCCGGAGGACGTTGGCAGAGGCGTTCTCTGACTTCGTTGAACTGCGTCAGGAACACTGGCCGGAACTTCCCGATGCTTATCGGGACTGGCTCACAAGAGAGATCTCCGGGCAGTTGGGACGTATGGACTTGGAGAGATCCATTGAATGGAGAGACAACAGTCTTTGGCAGCCACAGGCACTCCCTTTGTTGTTGGAAATTGTGGACCGCTACGAGCTGCACATTGACCCGGATGAGCCGATGGTCTTTGCCGCGATGTCGATGGATCGCAATGTCATTGCGAACCACTACCGGCGTTTTGGGTTCAGTGACCGTGGGACGCAGGCGCTTGAGCGTTTGCTTGGCCGCGCTCCTTCGCTTCAAGCCCTGGCGGAACTCATTAGGTTTGTTGAGGCCGCTGGAGTGTGGTCCGATGGCATCGCTGCGGCGCTACGAGCGGTGGTTGCTGGTCCCGGCGATAGGGGATATGCCCAAATCACCGCACTGAATTTGGTCATGCAACATGCGGCGGATGATGATTTCGTTTCAGAAGTCGTGCGCAATGGGGCAAGCGAGCAGCTGCGGAGCAGCGCCTTCGAAGCACTTATCGAGCGTCAGCATCGCCCGACTATCGAGCGTGCTCTGGCGGGGCTTATGCGCGATGACCAAGAACTGCGGCGGGGAGAGGTTCCTATGCCTGACCGGACTCCCCTAGATTGGATCGCGAGGATCCACGCCGACTTTGCTCTTCCGAGATTAATAGAGCTACGGGAGCGGGCACTGCGCCTGGAGTTGTCCACTGTTACCCAATTGCTCTCTAACACGATCGGAAAGATCAATCGGCGGGAACTGGTGAGAGTCATCCGGCGACAGATGAATATCACGCCAGCCAATTGGCACAGATGGCAGCAGTCCCAGGCCCTTGAGCAGGAACGAACGGCCACAATAGAAGAGGGCCAGCGCACACCGTTTGACGAAGTCCTCAAGAAACTCAGGGGTGCAACGTCATTGAATCGTCTGCTGGTGATGTGCGAAGGATCGACCGATATTCCGGTCTTTGAGGAATTGATCGGACAAGCCGGTGAGGCCCCCGAGATTATGTTTGACAATGTTGGCGGATGGTCGGGGTTGCGCAACAAGGACCCTAATGTTCTTCTGCTCAGTTCGAAGTCAGTGATCGTCGTTATGGACGGCGACGAAGGACGCAAGTTGTCCAAACGGAACCGACCCCTGACGGATGCAGCGCGGGAGCAGCAAAGGCGGTTGGCGAAGCATGGGATCGATCTACGTGTCTTACGGCGTTACGGAATTGAGAACTACTTTCCGCAAGGAGCGGTCGAACGCGCGCTGGGAATGAATTTATCAGGTTACTATCCGGTTCCAGAAGATATCCCGTTTACAGAACACCTTTCACTAGATAACAAGGGTTTGTTGTATCGATTCAGGCGATGGGTAGCCCGAAAACTGAATTTGCAAATGCCCCAACCCAGGCGACCCTTGTACTTAAAGAGTCAGAATGGAGCAGTGGCAAAGTTCATTGCATTCGAGACGGATCTTGCTGGCACGGACCTGTTTGAAATAGTCAATTCGATTGTTCGACGAGCGCGAGATCTCCAGCAGGAGTGATCGGTTGCCGATGATTCGGGATAAATGGGAATACCGGAAGTTGCCGTTAGCTCGAAGTTGCACGGTAGCGTGGGATTAATGCCCAATCAACGCACAAGTTTGGCCCAGCCGCTCCGGCGCTTAGGCAATAGTCCGCCGATGACCGCGCTGAAGACGACGGTAGAAAACACAAGCCGAATCGTGCGAAGACGGTGCCAGTGGTCACGGAACTTCACTTTGTCACGCTCTCCCAGACTGCGAAACTGGTAAGTCCGCCTTCTGCCACCCTTGCGTCGTTTTTGTGCTGGAGTGCTTTCAACCGAAATTCCTTCTGTTGCCTACAAAGCTTCTTCAATTGGCCGGATCAACTGGGCCTTTATTTCAGCTGCTGCTGCATCCGTTCGTTGCTCCGTCGTGTGCCCCCCCCCGATGAAACAATACTCGCGGCTGCCGCCTCGTCCAACCCACGAACAACAAGCCGCAATCGCGCTGAACGCGCCGCCTCAATTGCCTGCTGTTGCACCAGCTCACATCCGTCATCGGGCATCCGAAGGGCCTCTTCGTAGCAGAGTTGTGAAATATGTTCTGCCCGCGGATCGACATTTGGGTCGGTTGCGAAATATCCACCGACGTCCTTAACAAGCTCGCACTCAGTCGCGTCGAGCTCATCCGCGAGGAGCACCGCACTCAAATCCGACCCGCCGCGCCCCAGTGATGCGATCACCCCGCCCTCTTTCGTTCCGAAAAATCCTGGCACGACGACAACGGAATGCTCCTCCAGGGCGCGCTCGATCTGTTTCGAGACTACTTGGACAGTCGGTGGCGCTTGCGCCACCTCATTCAGGTGCACGCCCATTTCATGGATATTGAGTCCAACGACGCGTACGCCTAATTCTTCAAGATGTAGCGTCAGAAGTGCCACCGAACGTATTTCTCCTGTCGACCACAGCAGATCAAGGGTTCTAGGAGTCGGATACCTGGTGATTTCGCGAGCGAGCTTGTCCAGTTCGTCCGTGAGGCCATTCTGAGCGGAAACTACTACTAGAAAACGCTGGTCCGCGCATCGATGCAAGCGACGCACAACAAATCGCGCAGCCCGACGATAGGACTCGTTGTCCTCCAGGACGGACCCACCCAGCTTGATGACGACAATTCGTTGCAATCGACAACCCTGCATGCTTCGATCCCCCCGAACCCGAAATCGTTTTCCGCCCCGTCGGGCGCATGATCGCGCCACGTGGTGCCGGTCAATTCTTTCCAATCGCGTGGGTGGCCTACCCCCATTCTTCGCGCACGGATCATGCGATATTTTCCGACCGCGGAGCTGTGCCAGACATTATGACTCGATAAGTCAGTGCTTTTTTGCGGTCACAAACAAATCCATGCCGAAGATCACACTACGGCCCGGCATGGCTACGCCTTCGATCTCGTGATATTGAGTATCTGTGAGGTTAGAGAACGCTAGATGCGCCGCTAGGTGGCGAAATTCCCGCCCAATACTCGCGTCCCAAAGCGCATAGGGATCGCGAGCATAGCGTTCTGTTACTCCGAGCCGGCTGCGGGCAACCAGATTTCCCGGCAATGCTCCCCGCCAGCTAACCACTACATCATTCACCGGATAATTGAACACATATCTTGACTCCAGCCCGTTCAACGCATTCTGTATGCCGTATAGTCCGGTGTAGGAAACATTAAGTCGTTGTCGATAGGGGAGACGTACCTCAAAAGATGTTTCCACGCCGGTGAAGTTCAGGCGTCCGATGTTTTCCGCGTGCCAGAGATCTGACGATAGAGCCCTGACATAGTCGATATCGTTTTCGACTCGTCGCTCGAAAACGGTTATCTCCGCTTTGTAGTGGCCTCCTCGGTCCCATAACAAACCTCCCTCGTAACTCCACGCCGTTTCCGGCACTAGGTTCGGATTCCCCAATGTGGCAGGGTCGTGATAATAGAGATCCGTATAGGAGGGCAGGCGGAAGGCACGGCTTGCACTAGCTTTTAATTTCCAGCCTGGTTTGAGCCACACACCCGCGGCCACACTGGGACTAAACTCGGTTCGACCGGTATCAAACACCTCTTCCCGTGCTCCCAAGAAGAGAGAGAATCTCCCCAATGCACGCACGTCGTAGACGACATATGCCGCGCCATGGCTACGCGCATGATTGCCTAGATTATTGCTCGCGATTGACTCGTGAAATCCCTCCCCGCCATAGAAGAATGTGGAGTTCTGTCCCAGAGGCTGGGTTCGCCGAAGCGCGGCTTGCCAGCTCTCATCGATGTGGTTGTTCTCGTAAAATGAGGGGTCGTCCCGAAAGAGAACAAATTCGTCCGTGTGCCGGCGATAGCCGAAATCGAACTCCGTCTTGCTACCCAGGTCCTGCTTCAGCCCGGCGAACCATGATTTCGTTCTTTCCCAGGAATCGAAGTTACCGTAGAACTGATTTGCCCCAAATGGCTTGTCACCATATCCCAGCATGATCGAGGTGCGGCCCAGTTTGGTCTGGGCGCCACTGTTGGAAAAGATCGTCAGGCTGCGGTAATCGCGATCTGGCATAAAACCGGTAGAAAAATCCCGGGCAACGGTCAGTTCCTGATCCAACTTGCTGGTCAGGAAGGCAGCGGACATTGTCTGCTGGTTGATCCCAAAGTTGCCGACGGCAGCTCCCACACGGAACGCGGAAATCGCGGGCGGCCCGGTGATGAAATTAATCGTTCCTCCCACGGCGTCCGATCCATAGAAAGTTGAGCCTGCACCTCGCAGGATTTCGATCCGCTCCAGCGACGTGGTGGGTAAAGGCAAGTCCAAGTCGTGATGGCTGGTTTGCACATCGTTCATGTGCAACCCATTCAGCAGCACCAGCGTTTGCTCGAAGGTAGATCCACGAACCGAAAGATCGGCCTGCACTCCGTTCGGTGCGCGCTGTTGCAAGTCAACCGACGAGTCGAGCTGCAAATAGTCAACCCAATGGGTGTAGAGCAACGGTTCTTCCCGCGCATCCACAACGGAAACGGACCGGTCTACGTCTTCCGCGGGCACCGGCGTAAAAGTTCCGGTCACCACGATTGATTCCTTACGCGGCTCGATTGTCTCTATTTGACAGCCCGCCCTTGAGGCGGGCTGTGAAGCATTCTCTGATCCACGCTTATGCTGCAAATCATCCGATGAACAAACGGTTTTTGTCACTTGAGCTGTAGCGTGTCCCAACACAGAAAGGATGAGAAATAGGGCAAACATATATTGGGGAATTGTTTTCAATTGGTCTCCAATGACAAGAGGTCACGCGAATATGGAAATTTACTTCGGAATTGAAGCTAGTTTCTCAATAGTCCTTTAGGTCGCAAATGCTTTCGGGGTAGACTGGGGTACGCTGCGGCAAGCGTTGCAGTTTGACAACTTGCAAAAAGCACCTCGATGTCAAGAACAACAACGGACGTCCATGCCAAGTATCAATCGAATGCTGCCGAGTTTGGTAACTAGGCTCCTATCGACCTCTGCATGAGTTTCATGTAGCTCTCCATCGACTGGGTCAACTGCGCATCCACCTCATCCGCGATCGTCATGACGTCTGGTAACAGCAAGCTGAAATCCAGAATGTTAAGATTGCTTTGCAACATCCCAAAAGTGGTTACCTGCAGTATTCGCGATTCATGCACCAGCATTGAGGGAGTATAGCCTTGCAGGTACCGCAGCTCGCCGTGGGCTACGGCGGCGTCGGAAAAGATGGCATCGCTATCGTTGGCACTGGCGCTGGAGTGGCTTAGGCGCAGGGCTATGTCTTCAACCAACTTCGGAAGATGTCCCGTGCGCTCCTCATCGCTAAGCAAAAGGCAGTTTAGTTCACTGCTCTGCTTCGCCCGCAGCAACCACTTTTCGACGATGCCGGTAACGCACCGCTGCAGGATCACGCCCACTCTCTCCTTTTCCAATCGTTTAGTAGGATTGCGATTGAGCATCTTTTCGGTGACCAGTTTGGTGAGCTGCCCAATTCCGAATGGTTTGGCGATGATTACGTCCGCCTGTAGCAGGATGTCTGCCATGGCGCTTCGCACGTCGGGGTAGCCGCTGACCAGCAGCGTTAGCACACCCGGTTGGGAGTGGCGCATTGCCGAGACTACCGTAAAACCATCCCCTGGGTCGGGCATGTGCAGGTCAGTGATCAACACATCAAAGCTCTCTGTAGCGATCCGTCTCAGGGCTTCTGTCACGCTCGCGGCATCGACTACCTCAAACCCCTTTCGTTCAAGCCCTTGGTTCATTATGGCGCGAACCGCAGCGTCGTCATCCACCAGCAGAACTCGAGGCGCGAACTGCCCTACGGTCGAGGCCATACGACACCGCCCCTCGCCAGGCCCAATGACCGCGTAGTTATGTTTACCTTCGCAAGTGTCTGAATAGGTATTTTCACCTTGAGGGAGATTGTGCAGTGTTGGCATTCCCGGCTACGCTGCAACGTGTTGCGATATTCCCGGCTTTCCTGCGATGACTCAAAATGACTCCAAAATAGGACAAGCAAATCAGAACGGAGGACCAAACTAACTTGCCTGTCCCTCTCAGGCCGGCACCCAATACCGGTTCACAGCTTGATAACACAGGGTGATCCTGATTCCCATTCAATTGTGTTTATGGCTAGCAAAGCTTGACTATACCGGTAGGACTCATGCTGCTGCGCGTATGCTCCGCTCCCGAACTCCGTTACTCCGGTGGTTAGAATCGCGCCTATCCCGAGTACGCCATTAGACAATCTTCACGGTCATGGAGAGCACTCTGACTTGATAAATTTCATAAACGCCTGACAAACGGGTGATGGCTCACGGGTTTGCCGCCGGCACACGACCCAAAGAGTGCGTTCTTCGCGAAACTCCTCAATCGTTTTCACAACCAGTTCGCCGCTCACTTCTTCTTCTCGCACACACATCCAGGGTACGATGCCTACTCCCATATTTCGTGCCGCCATCTGCTTTATCGACTCCAGTGTCCCTGTCTCCACTCGCACATTTAGTGGAATGCGCGAGCGCCGGAAAGTTTCTACGACTCGCTCCCGTAATTCAGATAACGCGCCTAGAACAATCAGGGGCTCCGTGCCAAGTTCCTGGATTCGAATCACATCCTTGCTCGCAAAGTGGTGGCCAGGACTCACAACTGCAACCAACTTGTCCCGCATGAGCAGTTGCCCTCGGACATCGTTATCTCGCGGCTGGGTGGCCACCAAGGCGAGATCGAGTTCGTGGTGTTTGAGTGCTGTAAGAACAGCGTCCGAGTAGCCAATTACAACCTTGAGCTTCACCTCAGGATATCGTTCAAGAAATATCTTCGTGAGCTGCGGCAGCAGATATTCACCAATGCTCTGGTTGGTTCCGATGCGCAGCTGGCCGGATTTGAGATTGCGAATCTCTTCGATGGCTGCCAGCGCCTCGTCCCTGAGCGAAATTAGGCGCTTGGCATAATCCACGAGCACCTCGCCCGCAGGGGTCCGCCGAAAGTCGCGACCCAAGGACCGGTCAAAAAGTGGCGTGCCCATTTCTTCCTCCAGTTTGCTAATGGCAATACTGACGGCGGGGGCAGTTCGGTATACCCGTTCCGCAGCCTTCTGCAGGGTGCCTTCTTCAGCCACTGCTATCAGCATCTGAAGTTGCATTAGTTCCATAAGTGCTTTCGCGGTTCTAAATCAATGGTTGCCCCACCACGTCATAAGCTAATCAACACTGAAGGCACTCAGTCTAAGTCCCTGTTGCTCCTATAAGGAAGCCGTGCAGGCTCCAGTAAACGGACAGCTTTGAGCGCCGCAATCCGTTCTTCGGCCAAACGATCGGCGGCAGCGTAGCAGGGAATATGGTCACGCTCCGCCAAACGGAACACTTCCTCGATCCGGTCGTAGATTTTCCGGACATTTGCGAACGCCCGGTCGGCCTGAAAACCGCCCTTGCGCAGCCGGTCAGTGTCGTAAATCGTTCCTCCGGAGTTGGCAATGTAGTCGACGGCGTACACGATGCCGCGTCGCTCAAGCTCGTCCCCATGGCGTTCCTCGGCAAGAATATTGTTAGCCGAACCTGCGACCACCTTCGCTTGTAGCTGGGGAATCGTTTCGTCGTTAATCACCGCACCCAGCGCATAGGGCGCAAATATATCAACGTCCTGTTTGTAGATATCGGTGGGAGCCACTGCTGTTACTCCAAACTCAGCGATAGCTGCATCAACCTTCTGCGAGTCGAGGTCCGCTACGATAACTACAGCTCCCTCCTCGACGAGCATGCGGAGTGCCTTGTAGCCGACTGCTCCCAGGCCTTGCAGCGCGATCTTGCGGCCCTTAAGTTCGTTCGTCCCCCAAACTCGCTTCGCACAAGCCTTGGTCGCCTCCACGGATCCGAGCGCAGTGGCGGGCGCGATATCCCCTGCACCTCCACAATGTTTGGGCAATGTTACGACGTGATTGGTTTCACTAAAAATGACTTCCATGTCAGCCAGGGTTGTGCCCACATCTTCGCCGGTGATGTACTCGCCGCCCAACTGGTCAACGAATCGTCCCAAGGCGCGTAACAGGGCCTCGCTCTTGTCGCGTTTTGGGTCGCCGATGATGACCGCCTTGCCTCCTCCCAGGTTCACGCCGGCCGCGGCGTATTTGTAGGTCATGCCGCGGGCCAGGCGCAAAACGTCGAAGATCGCCTCCTCTTCGCTGGCGTACGGCCACATTCGCAGGCCGCCCGTCGCAGGGCCCAGGCTCGTCGAATGAATGGCAATGATTGCGCGCAAGCCACTCGACGCATCGTTGCACATGACGAGTTTCCTGTGATCATAACGACGCATGTAATCGAGAATTCGTGCAGACATGAGGCCTATCCTTTTTGTGTAAACCAAACCGCTACTATTAACTCGATCTGTACCTCCGTGCTACTGTGCGGTGTAGCCCCCATCCACGAAGAGGACGGCGCCAGTTACGTATGACGAAGCGCTGGAGGCAAGAAAGATCACGGGTCCGATCAATTCCTCGGGGCGTCCCCGTCTCGCCATCGGGGTAAAAGTTATGACTTGTTTCTGCTTTTCCGAGCGGGCGTGCTCATCGGTGGCGCCCTGCATGACGTTCTCGAAATATCCCGGTGCTATGGCATTCACACGAATGCCGCGCTGCGCCCATTCGACCGCCATCACTCGAGTGAGTTGATTGACCCCGCCCTTGGCCGCGGAATAGACCGTGAGCCCATGAACTCCAATGATGGAGCAGATCGAAGAATTATTTATGATCGAGCCGCCAGTGCCTTGACTCAGCATCTGCCGGGCAGCCACTTGAGAACAAATGAAATACCCTTTGAGATTGGTGCCAATAACCTGTTCCCATCCGTCGTCCGTCAGATCTTCGGCTGGAGCTATAACATCGATGCCGGCATTGTTTACGAGCACATCTACCCGGCCAAAGCGAGCAACGGTTTCGTCGATGAGACGCTGACAACTCTCGCGATCACGGGTGTCGGCCACGGTCGCGGCAGCTTGTCCGCCGTTTCGAATGACGTCGTCGGCCAGCTGATCTACTTCTGCCCGTGTCCGAGAACAGATCATTACAGAAGCTCCCGCGGCTGCGAGGCCGCGCGCGATAGCGGCACCAAGGCCCCGACCCGAACCGGTAACGATTGCGACCCGGTTCGATAAGTCGAACAGCTTCGTAAATGAACTATCAGCGAGCATTCATGTCACCTCCCGTGTCATCAGCGAAAAACATAAGAGGGTTAGACAAAAACTCTGTGATGGTGTCGAGAAAAGCCGCAAGGTGAATGCCATCGTGGACCCGATGATCTGTGGCCGCGGAGATCGGAAGAACTGGTCGAACAACCGGAGCGCCGTCAATGGCCAGAACAGATTGCTGGATTCTGCCGAAGCCCACGATAGCGACCTCGGGCATACGGATGATCGGCGTTCCCAGCCACGTCCCGTAGCTGCCGAAGTTCGTAATGGTGAAGCTTCCTCCTACCAAGTCGCTAGGGGACAATACCTGCCTCCTCGCGCGATCGATTAACTTGGCAAGCGCAAGTGCGATTTCCGAGATGGAGAGGCCCTCAACGTTGCGCAACACCGGCACAGTTAGCCCATCGTCAGTGGCTATGGCAATACCAATGTTGCATTGGCGGCTTTGGATGATTTGCTCGTGGTCCATATCAAGGCGAGCATTGAAACTCGGGTGTCGAGCCAGTGCTGCGGCTGCGGCCTTGACAAAGAAAGGCAAGAAGGTAAGAAGGCTGCCTTTTTGTTCGGCACGAGGACGATGGACTTCCTTGGCTCGTTGGAGTTGTGTCGCATCGATCTGACGGAACTCAACGATGTGCGGCACGTCGCGCCAAGATGCCGCCGTTGAGCGCGCGACGGCGAGTCGGGTCCTGCTCAGCGGGACAGATATATCATTCCCATGGTCCGAGCGTGAACCCTCTGGAGATTGTCGGCGAATGGTTGCGCCCGCATTATTCCCCGCTGCCACCTTGCGAACATCGTCGTCAAGGATGCGACCGTTGGGGCCAGATCCGAAAAGGCGTGCCAAATCAACGTTGAGTTGGCGCGCCAGAAGCCGCGTGCTTGGAGCCGCAGACACGACAGGAGTCCTTACCAAAAGCTGGGAAGCAGTTTTCGTTGGCGACTCGGCAACGCTCGAGGCCAGCCTTTCAGCAGCCTCCGGCGTAGCCTCGATCCGCGCGAGCAGCGAGCCGACGGTCACGGTCGCGCCGATTTGTACCGCTTGCTCGCGAAGGATTCCTGAGGTAGGTGCAGGTAACTCGACTGCTGCCTTGTCTGTAGAGATCAAAACGATCGACTGGTCCTCTGAGACAGCTTGGCCCAAAGCAACCAGCCACTCGACAACCTGCGCTTCGGCAATGCCTTCCCCGACATCCGGCAAAGTGACGTCGACCAGTGCGGTCTCGCTCATTGCACCTCCAACGTCCGCCGTGCGGCTGCGACCACGCTCTCTATACCGGGAATAAACATCCGCTCGGCTGCCGCCAACGGATACGGTGCGTCGGGCGCGGTGACGCGTTCGATAGGCGCTTGCAACGAATAGAACGCATCCCGGGAAATGGTGGCTACGATCTCAGCGCCGAAACCTGCGGTAAGGGAAGCCTCGTGGATGACGACGCATCGCCCCGTTCTTTCGGCCGCCACAACGAGACCGTCAACGTCTAACGGGAGCAACGAGCGAATGTCGATAACATGGGCACTGATGCTCTCCGCTGAGAGAACGTCCGCTGCCCGCATCGCAAGATCGACGGCCGCACTCCAGGCGATCAAGGTGACGTCGCTTCCTTCGCGGACGACGTTAGCCTTTCCGATGTCGATCACGTAAGCCGCCGACGGGACTTCGCCCTTGATAAACCGGTAGCCGTGTAAGGGCTCACAAAACAAGACCGGATCGGGATCGCGTATGGCTGAGAGCAGCATTCCTTTCGCATCGTACGGGCTAGACGGCGCAATGACTTTCAGACCCTGCGCTTGCGCGAATTGAGACTCAATCGCATCGGAGTGCAGCTCGGGTGTTCTAACCCCACCTCCGAACGGTGCACGGATAACCATGCTCGCGGCGAACCGCCCACGGGAGCGGTGGCGCATTCGAGCCACCTGCTGGGCAATCTGATGAAACGCTTGCTGGGCGAATCCCAGAAACTGTATTTCGGCGACAGGCCTTAATCCCGATAGTGCTAGACCGAGCGCGGAACCAATGATCGCGCCTTCGGCCAGCGGCATGTCGATGACCCGCTTGTCGCCAAATTTCGCGAGAAGGCCGTCCGTTGCGCGAAAGATACCGCCGAATTTTCCGATGTCTTGGCCTAAGAGGACTACGCGATCGTCGGCGTCCATCTCAATACTGAGCGCATCCCGTATCGCCTCAAGCATGTTCATCAGGCTCATTCACCAGCCAATCGTCCTTGCCGTCGTTGAAAAGGTGTACTCTCGCAGCTGTCGAGCCTGGCGCTGGGTCAGCTTCGCGTGTGTGTGCTTAAAGAGATCCTCGGCCGTGGGTTGCGGTACGGCACGAGCGGCGGCCAGCGCCCGATCTATGGTCTGGGAGATATCGTCGTCAAATTCGGATGCCGTATGGTCATTCCAACATCCGCGGGCTGCGAGGTAGCGTTGAACCCGAAGTATGGGATCGCGATCGCTCCAAGTATTGAGAATCTCTCGTGAGATGTAGCGCGTCGGATCGTCAGCCGTGTTATGCGCCCCAAGACGATAGGTTTGAGACTCGATCAATGTCGGACCAAACCCGGCACGGGCGCGCTCAACGGCTACTGCGGTTACCGCGTAGACTGCGAGAAGGTCGTTCCCATCGACTACGACACCGTTGAATCCATAGCCCGGTGCGCGTTCCGCAAAACTTCGCGCAGCAGACTGTCGGGAGCGTGGCGTTGAGATGGCCCAGGCATTATTCTGCAAGAAAAAGATGACTGGTGCTTTGACGACGCCGGCGAGGTTGCAAGCCTCATGGAAATCGCCTTCCGACGATGCGCCGTCACCGAAATAGGTGAGCACAATCCCGTCAACGCCTTGTAACTGCAGACCCCAAGCCAGCCCCACGGCGTGGGGCAAGTGTGCCGCCACGGAGATTTGAATGGGCAGGAGCCGGACACCATCGGGAATGTGACCCCCAGCGGGGTGCCCGTTGAAATAAAGAATGAAATTCTCCAGTGGTAGACCGTGATGGAGAAGCGCCGGCAGCTCTCGATATTGCGGGACAATCCAATCGCGGGCTGGGTTGAGCGCGAAGGCTGATCCCACGACTGACGCTTCCTGACCCCGCACCGGCGAGAAGGTCCCAAACCGACCCTGGCGTTGAAGGCTGACCCCCTTGAAATCAAATGCCCGTGACAAGAGCATGAGCCTCAAGGCGCGGAGCATTTGCTCGTCGTCCATTGGGGAGGTGCTACCCTCCACCAATTTGCCATTAGGCTGCAACACTTGCAAAGGCACAACCGGATCATCGTGATACGGGAACTGCGGTGTCAGCGGACAGCCCACGGTAAGCGCCCTCGTCAAAGAGAAGCTGGACATCTGGCATGCAATATAATATTCTGCACTGTATACAAAGACGCATACCAAGTCAAGTGTTCGTTTTTAAGGCGCTTTGCAAGATTCGAATTTCACAGGACTTGGCTGGCGGCTCATTACCGGCACGCGGTTTTCGTCATGCGCCTGCAAAACTGAAGGGAACACATGCGAACCAGCAAGCAATACATTGAGAGTCTCCGCGATGGTCGCGAAGTGTACTTCAAGGGACAGCGTGTCCCAGATGTCACCGCACATGCCGAGATTCGCCTCGCAATCGATCATGCCGCCATCGATTTCGATATGGCTGAAAGTAAGGAATACCGCACTATGGCGGTTTACCAGGAAAATGGCGACGAATTCAGCCGCTACTTCAAGTTGCCCCGTACGACTGAGGATCTCCTGTTACGTAGCCAACTGATCGAGACTGCTACCGCACTCGGTGGCACGCTCGTGGTGCTGATCAAAGAGATTGGGAGCGATGCTCTCTTCGCTCTTCACCTCGTGGCCCATGAGATGGACCAGCGCAAGGGCACTCGATATCTCGATCGCGTACGTAAGTTCTATGAATACGTTCGCGGCAATGACCTTGCCCTCTCGGTCGCCCAAACCGATGTAAAGGGTGATCGGAGCAAATCACCCTTGGAGCAGGAACACCCTGACTATTACCTTCGCATTGTCGAAGAAACGCAGGATGGAATCATCGTACGGGGAGCCAAGGCGCACACTTCCGTCTCCGTGAACACAAATGAAGTCATCGTTCTTCCTACCCGTGCCATGAAGGAGGATGAGGCTGCGTACGCGGTGGCCTTTGCAATTCCCCTGAACACAAAGGGTCTAAAGCTGATCTCCAGTTCCTATGGAGCACATCACGGAGACAGCGAGTTTGATTTTCCCTTAGCCTCTAAACACCGCATGATAGAAACCCTCACCGTCTTCGACGACGTACTCGTGCCACATGACCGCGTGTTCCTCAAAGGAGAGTGGGAATTTGCCGGAGAAATTGCCAAGACATTCGTGGAATTTCACCGATTTACTGCCATCTCCTACAAGCTTCCTCTAGTTGATGCGCTGATCGGCGCCGCTCTTCTCATAGCGGAATACAATGGCCTGGAGCGAGCGAAGCACGTCCAGGAAAAACTGGCTAGGCTCATCAGCTACGCCGAAACGTTGCGTGCTCTCGTGCGCTTAGCGGCCCTCGACTGTGAATCGGGAGCCCTCGGCATTGCACTCCCCCGTACACTCACCGTGAATATGGCGAAACTCCACTTCGCCACGAACTTCCATCAGATGCTGGCGTACGTGCAAGACATTGCGGGTGGTCTGGTCGTGACGGGACCCAGCGAAGCTGATCTGACGAGTCCTGATATTGGTAAGTACATCCGCAGGTATCTCGGAGGACGAGCAAGCGTGACGGTCGACAATCGCCTCAAGGCCATAAATCTTGTGAAGGAACTCACCGCGACAGACTTTTCCGGTTATCAAGCAGTTTTGGCGATCCACGCCGAAGGTTCCATCGAAGCCGAGAAGCTAGCTATGGTACGGGAACATGATTCGCTTCGGTGTAAACAACTTGCTAAGCGGTTGGCAGGAATTGTCGATGGTCACTAGCGTTTGTGTGATTCGCCAATCATGCCGTGAAGTTGGAAACCACGCATGCGTTCGAGTATGCAGAATGAAATATTATGGAGGATCCACTGAATGAAGACGGAGGAACTGTTAATGCCCGATTTGCACGTCGAGAGAGCCGTAAGCGCTACGCGTTCCGACGACGTCTATGAGCGCCTCAGGGAGGCGATTGTGACTGGCCGCGCGCGGCCGAATGAACGGCTGATCGAATCAGAGCTCGCCGTGCGGCTCAACGTAAGCCGAACGCCCATACGGGAGAGCCTCCAAAGGCTGGCTGCTGAAGGCCTTGTAGTGAGCCGCCGCCATGGTTGGGTCGTCCGGGAGCATACGGGCGCCGAGATTCGCGAAATCTACGAAGCACGGGCTGCGCTGGAGGGCTACTGCGCACGTCTGGCGACCGCGCGAGCGACCGAAGCTCAACTAAAGGAGATCGCCTCACTCCATCGCGGTGACCCCAAACGTATTTTGAAGTCTTCCCGACAGCGTCTTGTCGAGGTCAACGATCGCTTCCATGATGCAATTATTGGGGCAGCTCAAAATGAACAAATGTCTGAAATGATTCGAAGGAACCGAGCCTATTATTTCAACTTCAGAATCGCCGAACTTTATAGTGATGAGGAAGCCGAGACGTCGATCAAGGGCCATCAGGCAATCGTGCGCGCACTACTCGATCGCGATCCGAATCGTGCGGAGCGCGAAATGCGCGCACACATCGATCTTGCCCTTACGGTGATTCTGGCCAAGTTGCGCTGAAACTAAGTCCCATTCGCGTATCGATAAGAACACAATTTTGGTCATCATAAGCGCAATTGAATCGCTTTTTGCCGGTTGACCGTGATAGAAAATCCACCAACCGGTCGTGTCGATGTTTTTGAAGTTACGACAAAGCCCCAGCGATTCTGCTCGGGCTCATCCTAAATGGCCGTACAAACGCCCTCGGGCTCTTGGAGACTTTGATGTACCCCGAATTGCAGAAAGAAATTTCAGTCTTTCAACGGCGCACGCCCAAATCCGCCGAATCGCATAAGCGCAATCTGAGGCGAATCCCGCTGGGCGTTGCCAGCAACTACCGTGCATACGACCCCCACCCGATCTTTGTCAAAGAAGCGCAGGGTTCGCATTTCCGCGATCTCGACGGCAATGATTACATCGACCACAACCTCTGTTTTGGCGCAAACATCGCGGGTCACTGTCATCCTGCGGTTATGAAGGCCGTCGAGAAAACCTTGAGCACCGGGACGATGTTCGGCATGCCACACGACATGGAATGGGAGCTAGCTGAGGAAATTTGTGATCGATTTCCGGTCGAGATGATTCGCTTCGGGTCGACCGGTACGGAAGCTACGATGCACGCAATTCGGTTAGCCCGTGCCGCCACAGGTCGCGATAAGATCATGAAATTTGAAGGCGCATATCATGGAGCGCACGATTCCGCGCTCGTTAGCGTGAAGCCTCATGCCCCAGAGTTTGGCGACCTGAGCGCTCCCGATTCGGTTTCCAGCGGCCTGGGAGTGCCCAAGGCAGCCATTAACAATGTTGCGGTGGCCACGTTCAACGACCTAGACAGCGTCGCGTTGCGCTTTAGACAGAATTCTGGCGAAATTGCAGCGGTCATTGTCGAACCGATCATGATGAACGTCGGCCTCTGCATGCCGCAACCAGGATTCCTCCGCGGCTTGCGCGCGCTTTGCAGCCAGAATGACACGTTGCTGATTTTCGACGAAGTCAAAACCGGGGCCAAGCTTTGCTGGGGCGGTGCTTCCGAGCATTTCGGTGTGGCCCCCGATATGATCTGCCTCGCCAAATCGATTGGTGGAGGCTTGCCCCTTTCCGCGTTCGGCGCGAGCAGATCGGTGATGGGCCTTATTTCGCAACGCAAGGTGTTCCACGGTGGCACGCCAAACACAAATCCTGTTTCCATGGCCGCAGGTCTTGCCACGTTCCGTGCCGTACTCACGTGCGAAAACTATGCTTACGTCGAGCGGCTCGGTGAAAAGCTCGTGGATGGCTACCGCAAGACTATTGCAAAGGTCGGGCTGCAGGCTTATGTCGCCAGTGCTGGTGCTAATGGCGCCCTAATGCTCTATCCGCAACAGATTCGCAACTACCGCGATTGGATCACCATCGACGCTGATCTCTGGCGCCACTACTGGTTCGGCATGGTGAACCGTGGCGTGATGCCGCAGCCACATTGGTGGGATGAACAGTGGACCATCTCCGTACAGCACACAGAAGCGGATATTGAAAAGCATCTCGCGGCTTTCGAGGATGTGGCACCTGCCCTGGCTAAGGCACAGCAAGAACGCGATGTGGAAGTAGTGCTCCGCTAGGAGTGGGCCAAAGGAAGACCATGGGGCCAGCCAGACTCACCTCAAGCGTGCTCTCGTTATCTCGGACCTAGTTGCGTTTTCGCGATCGGGTCGTCAGGTCCCCCTCTTTGGCTTGTCCCTATCCAACGGAGCCTCCGTCTAGTCCCGATTGGCCGGATGAATGTGCTCAACATCAACCTCACCAGAAGCTCATTGCGGAAGGAGAGACGGAGTGTCGGAGAACAGCATTCAACCCATGAAAAAGTGACACGGCGGGGCGGCGAGTGCAAAAAAAGAATCAGAGTTAAGGGTTTGAAGCAGGTGCTGTCTTGAAAAGCAATAATACGATGATCTATGATGGTAAAAAAACGCAGCGTACAGACCGTACGCTGCGCCGCAAATCAAGGCACTATTGCGAACACGGTTCCACATCCCTTGCCGTCCGGAATTGTGCAGCTAGTGACGTTTCCAGCTGCGGTAGTGGTCCCATAGAGGGTACCTTTCGCGTCCCGAACTAGCCCTCCCGTCGGCCACATGCCGCCCGGCCCGGGGCTAAAGTTGTACAGCACCTGCTCGCCCTTCCCCGTCTTATCGATTTTGTACACCGTACCGCATCCAAATCCGCAGGCGGGATCTCCACCAATATACGTCTCGCCATAAAAAACCTTGCCTCCTGGATCCATTAACAAACCGTGTGGTATCGCTCCATCCGACGAACATTTAAAGCTATACAGCACGGTCTCTTTGCCTCCGGGCGTCCACTTGAACAGTGTGCCGGGCCTGAAGGCCCCGCAATCATTCGCGCCGCCCTCATTAGTAGGGCCATAGATGTTGCCCTGTGCATCTTGAAAGACACCTGCGTGGGGATATAACCCATCGCCCGTGGGGTGATTTGGGTCCCCGGTAAAGGCGTACATAGTTTCTGTGCCCTTTGCATCCAACTTGAACACCACTCCGCAGCCCCACGGGTAGTAGCAATTTAGGTCGCCGCCAGAAACCGTCGTACCATAGATGTTGCCCTTTGCATCCCGAAGCAAACTTCCGGACGGACCGTCTCCGTCTGTGCCGGTGAATCTTTTCAGAACGGTCAATTTCCCGGCCTTATCCAGCTTCCACACCGTTCCCCCACCGTACGCATCGCCACCACCCGTAGTTGTGCCGTAGAAATTACCGGCCGAGTCTTGAATTAAAGGCGAATCGGGCCCTGCGCCGTTCGCTCCGGCACCGAAACGGTAGAGCACGGTCTCTGTGCCGGCTTTGCTTAGCTTGAAGATAGTTCCACAGCCCCAGCCGCCGCAGTTCGTACTATCTCCTCCTTCATGCGTGGTACCATAAAGGTTGCCCGAGGCGTCCATGAGCAAACTTGAAACGGGTCCTCCCCCATCGTTTCCTCCCCTGAACCGATACAGCACGGTCTCCTTGCCTGCCTTGCTTATCTTGAACACAATTCCGCAGCCAACTTGGGAAGAGCATCCGGTGCCGCCCCCCCACGGCGTCGTACCATAGAGGTTGCCTGCGGTGTCCACGATCAAGTCTGAAGCTGGGCGAGCGCCATCTTTCCCGCCCTTAAATTGGTAGAGTACTTTGAAACTCTGCGCTTGCGCTACTGCGCTAGCAACGACCAGTAGTACAAACACAATCGACAATGCTAGAGCGCAAGTTGCTGCGCGCCGGCATATTCCCGAAGCTAAAGCCGCATCTTGCCATATTCTTGCCATACCGCTGCCTCCTTATTTATTCTGTACAAGTCTCTTTGTGTCACTTAACTCTCCCGCTCCGTCCTAGCGTGTGCCAGGTACCGTGGCGCCAAGTGCGGTGCCGATCTTATCTCAACCCTTTGAGCAGTCAAGACAATAAAATTGTTGTCGTCGTAAGCACAATTAAAAGCAGGCCCCTCGGCCCCCCCCGTCAACAACTGCTCATTACTCGACTAACCTTGAGCTTCTCGGCAGGACATCGTTGAGAAATACCCTTGTGATCTGTGGCAGCAAATATTCGCCGAACTCTGAAGTTCAATAAGTTTTTCAATATGCGCAGCTCGCCGCACTTCACAGGGCGAATCTCCTCGACCGTTGCCAGTGCCTCGGTCCCAGAGTGGCGGAGAGTATATTGGCGGGAGGCAGATGGCTGGCGGGAAACGTCGAAAAGATAGGAGGCGACGCTCACAAATCTGCACATTGGACGGCAGGGCAGGGTTTAACTATGCGCGCGGTTCAATCACCGACAGTGACTCAATTGGTGTGGACAATAGGGGGAACTCTACACAAAAAGGAAGCCTGCCAAGTCCGCCACACACCGCACCGCTGCGGATGTTCTCACAGTCGCAGGAATTAATAAAACTTTGAAAGCACGGACGTCTCGAAAGAGAACCTCTCGCTTCGCTCCGGCCGGCCTTGACACGCCTACCGCCCCCCTAAGGAGTCAGCTTGAACACCGTTCCGAGGCCGGAAGTGCCACCCCAGAGGGTAGTGCCATAGATGTTGCCGGCCGCGTCGCGCACAAACCCTGCCGAGGGGTTTCCCCCGTCAGCCCCCCCGAAGTTGTGCAGCACGGTCTCCTTGCCAGTTTTATCCAGCTTGAACACCGTTCCCTGACCGGAATTGCCACCCCGGTAGGTAGTGCTGTAAACGTTGCCCGCGTTGTCCCGGATTAAACCTGCCAGAGGAATTGCTCCGTCGGTGCCACTGAAGTTGTGCAGCACGGTCTCCTTGCCGGTCCTATCCAGCTTCCACACCGTCCCCGATCCGGAAGCACCGCCCCCGAGCGTAGTGCCGTACAGGGCGCCTGCGTTGTCACGAATTAAACTACCGTACGCTGGACCTCCACCGTCCGTCCCCGATTGGAAGCTATACAGCACAGTCTCCTTGGCGGTCTTGTTCAGCTTGAATACCGCTCCCTGGCGGGAAGCTCCGCCGCCGTAGGTAGTGCCATAAAGGTTGCCAGCCGCGTCCGACACCAATCCTGTGTAGGGATTTGCACCGTCATTGCCCCCGAAGCTGTGGAGCACGGTCTCCTTGTCGGTCCTGTCCAGCTTGAACACCGTTCCCAGGCCGGAAGCCCCACCCCCCCAGGTGGTGCCGTAAAAGTTGCCTGTCTTGTCTCGGATCAAAACTGCGTAAGGATTTGCCCCGTCTGAGCCAGCAAAGCTATACAGCACAGTCTCTTTGCCCCTCTTGTCCAGCTTGAACACCGTTCCCATGCCGGAAGCCCCACCCGCCTCGGTAGTGCCATAGAGGATGCCAGCCGCGTCCGACACCAATCCTGTGTAGGGATTTGCACCGTCATTGCCCCCGAAGCTGTGGAGCACGGTCTCCTTGCCGCTCCTGTCCAGCTTGAACACCGTTCCCAGGCCGGAAGCCCCACCCGCCTCGGTAGTGCCGTAAAGGTTGCCTGCCCTGTCCCGGATCAAAACTGCAGAAGGATTTGCCCCATCTGCCCCAGTGAAGTTGTAGAGAACTGTGAAAGTCTGCGCTTGGGCCGGTAGCATGAGCCCGGTCATTAACGTTAGCGCGGCAGGCATCGCTCTACGTCGTATCCTCGAAATCCAATGCCAAACGTGGCTCCCCATGTGGTTCTCCTTCAAACTTAATCCGCGTGATATTAATACGCGTGCGCTCGAACATTCCAAAGCTGGGCGCTCAACCAAGCGAGGGCGTTTTTACTACAGACGAACAGGGAAAGCAAAGCAATTGTGTTTACGGTCTCATAAATTAGATTTCTAGTTCGTGGCAAATGAAATGCGCTAGATACGCGGTAAGCGTTGCGTTGGCCACTGTCGTAAACGTAATCTTTGCGCAGAGTCCTGGGTCAGAGGTCGCTCGACAAATAGCTCCGCGTTTAGAGAAGCCGGCCATCCGGGGTAAGCTTTTGCCAGTCACGGATGGAAGTACCTAAGTCGATGGTATAAGGCGTAAGATGTTTGTCCTACTTCGACAGCATTTCCTATTGACGTGCCCCCAGACATTAGTCCATTGAAAATGTGACTTCTCCATTTTCTCTGACTGGACGAGAGTCGCAGTCAGTTCTGCTTACGCTAACTTAAATACTATTATCTTGACGGTTAAAGGGGTCGAGATAGAATCCAGCTCTGCTGGCACCGTCCCAAGTGCAGGAGAAAAATGAGGAATAACATGAGAAAAATGACAGTGCTATTGCCGCTAGCCAGTTTAGCGGCCTTGACGCTAGGCTGCATCACCCTTTTGGCCGCAGATTCAGAAGATCACGGAGTCATTGCGTTCCCGGGTAACCCTAGTTGGGCGTGGGCAATGAGACCGTCTGCGACTACGACTCTAGCCAATATCCCCAACGTGACGAACCTTTACACAATCTATAGCAACCTGGGATCGAAAACTCACGCATACAATGACCAAACAGGCTACAAGGTACACGGGCCTGACTCGGGCGAAGGGCACGAGGAATGGATAGCAATGCCGTTTACTCCCAACAGCAACGCTCTAGTTACGACGATCGAGGTCGCGGTCCAATACAACAAAGCCGGTACGAACGCCGTTACCATCAGCCTCAATGAAGATGCGGCTGGGTTGCCTGGAAAGGCGGTCCACACCTGGAACCTGACCAACCTACCAAAGTTTGGTACTTGCTGTAAGCTGGATGTTGTGAAAAATTCGAGGGGGCTGAAAGTGATGAGGAGTGTTCAGTACTGGGTGGTTGCAAGTACAAATGCGAACGCTCAAAGGACCGAGGACGTTTGGGACTTTACATACAACGGTGCGACAGGCCAGTTCGCTTTCAATCAAGGCTCGGGTTGGCAGTCTCAAAACAGCTACCTCTCCGCCTTTGGGGTCTTCGGGAAAAAGACCAAGTAAAGAGGGTTTCCGCCGGAGTCCAAGATACTTCGAAGGTAAGCTTCGGCGGTTTTCTTACTGGAATAAGCTTTAAGCCGAAACAGTCAACTCTGATGCCAGTGATGCTCCCGCATCACTTCGCTTTGACCTACACCTTCGGCTTCGTCCTTGAATTGAAACCCAGACGTTTCGTCTTCTGCTCAGTGACTTGCTACCAGAACCTGGAGTTACATCAGTTCTCCAATCATTCTCCCAAAATCCCGGAGTCTCTCTACGAATCACTTTTACGGCCGTGCATAAATCAAGGCGATTGAAACCCGCTTCTCCTATGTTGCCTGTCAGGATAAGGCAGCTGAAAGGAGGGACAAAACCAGCTGTGGTACCCAAACCGTTCCGATGGATATGCAGCTCAAGGACCAGAGACCAGCGCCACGAGGTGTCGTATGACTTCGTGAGTGGCGTTACCGCAGAGCACTGGCAGCGACATCCGAGATTAACGCTATTACGAGAGATGCTTCAGCAAGTCGTGCATGGCCCTCGTCGCAAGTCTTCAATTGCGACAATTTTGTTCATTGTTGCAAGCGAGCATTTCCGACCTCAATTTTTCCATTTTCGGTCCATTCCGGGGAGTGTGTAAAAAATCGCGCATTCAACGTGTTCAATAGTCAGTAAGCGCAGTTTTGTGCGTCGTAAGCCGAATTAAGTGGAGTGCGGCACTTCCTTCGAATATATTCGCTTCCTAATATTTTCGGCTGAGATAGCACGCTCAGCTCTTGTGCCGGGCAGTGATCATCGTACGATCAACTATGGATTGGACTACAGGTGGCTCAAGCGCAAGTTGAAGCCGAAGGTTAACTAGAGCTCAACATGTCGGTGGCGGCCGCTCGGATCTGTCTTCTGCCTGAAGGTGGCGCCGTCCATCACAGCGAAGGGCGGCGTCACGATTCGGCTGTGGATTATCTGGCTTGAAACCATCTTTACGCGGGGTATCTCCTTGAGACCATATGAGCCAGCGCGGCAGCAGGAAGCCTGCGGTACGCCGGCGCGAACACTTAATGCTGCGGGACCCTATCTGATCCAGCAGAACTACGAAAGGTACACAGCTGACAAACATGCAATATGGACTGAACTTGTGCTCCAAAGGCTTCCACAGCTTGAAACACGTGCGGCACAAGAATACTTAGATGGCTTAGATATCATAGGATTGCAAGCCGATCATTTGCCAAACCTTTATGGGATCAGTGATCGGCTAGATAAGAAGACTGGTTGGAATACAACACCGGTGAGTGGCTTTCTTCCTAGCGAAGCCTTTTTTGAAATGCTTGACGTGCGTAGGTTTCCGACGACAACTTGGCTGCGAAGCCGGGATTCCCTCGAATACATCCCCGAGCCGGATATCTTTCATGATGTTTTTGGGCACGTACCGATGCTTGCGCACCCGGTATTTGCAGATTTCCTTCAGCACTACGGTCAGGTGTGCGCTCGGGTGAATGAACAGGAGATACGTGAGCGACTGGGCCGCCTGTTCTGGTACACGGTAGAGTTTGGCCTCACCTGGCAAAAGGGGCAAATCAAAGTCTACGGTAGCGGCGTTATCAGCTCCCATAGAGAATGCACCAATGTCATTGAGGGAAAGTGTGAGATTAAAGATTTTGATCTGGATGAAATACTAAACACTCCCGTACAGGTAAATGAGATACACAAATTGCTCTTCGCAATTGAGAGCTTTGATCAAGTCTACGAGGCAATGCACGAGGTTGAGAAACGCGCGGAGAATGGCACCTTGGCCGTCTAACCAATTTTACTACCTGAAGACTACGAACAGAGTCACCATTGGCAAATCGCGAACGTCAATTTAATTGTGCTTGCCATGGCAATAATAGAGCTAATAGATAGGGCGGACCTGGCAGGGGCTAATCTCCCCAAGTTAGATACGGCCACTTCCAGTAAATGCGAAATGATTAGCCGCTTAGTCACTTCTCGACGCCACAAAGGGAAGAGACGTTGTTTTGTTTAAGCCAATCATCTGAATTACAATACTGTTTTGTAGCCATTCGATTTCTTCAAAATGAGCAGAGCTGCTCAGAGGCACGGGTGGATACGGGATGGGCGGTACTCGGCATACTCCGAGCACCGCCACAAACAGTCCGACCACCACGATTGGGTTCACTACGCGGGTTTAGTTGTTTTGTTTAACTACTTCCCTTTCACGGCAAACGCTGACAGCGTACCATTGTAGAGGCTCCAACCTGAACCCTTGTTGAACGCGAAGTTGCCCGTGCTGTCGTTCCAAGTATTGGACCATCCGTCCACGGCGGTCGTGCTCTTCGAATCAGTCTGTGAGACGACCCAGTACTGCGTGCCCTTCTTCACCTTGACACCTTTCGCATAGTTTGCGATGTCAAGCTTGCAGCAGGTGTCCTCGAGACGCAGATTCTTCAAGTCCCAGCTATGCAGGGGCTTTCCAGGCAGACCGGACGAGTCGGCCGCTAGAACCAAGTTAAAGCCGTTGATACCTCCCTGGTTGCCGTACGCTACCGCACTCTGGATCTGGGTAACTGTGGCGTCCGCCCTGGGAGTAAAGGGCATTGCGATCCATTGTAGACCGCGCGACGAGTTGGGCCCGGCTACCAGCCATCCGTTAGTGCTATCGTAGGTGTCAGTCTTCGATCCCAAGTTGCTAAAAATCGTCTTGAGTTTCGCGTCGTTCACGACATTGGGCTTGATGTCCCCGGATGCCAGCGTGATCACTCTATCTGGAACGCGCTGATCCGCGGCAAAAAGCGTTCCGCAGGCCAGGGTCAACACGGTTAAGCAAAGCAATGTACGTGTGCCTGTTTTCATTTACGTTATCTCCATGTTTTAGTCTCTTGACTGGCATTAGGTTCTAGCAGCGGTGCACCCATCCTACACGCCAACCGAGGTGCTGAAACCGTGCGGAGGAATCTTGATGGCAGTCATACGGAAAGTCAATTTAGTTATGTTTACGCTAAACAAAAAGCCGCTATACCGGTTTACCAACCACTCCGATTCAGATCGCCCGCATTTGTACGCCGCAGTGCAAATCCCCCGCAAAATCAGCCGTGCCCCATGAAAGTGTGGAGACCAGACTAAGGCTGATCGGCACGAGTTCAGCGGGCAGACGCATGGAGGTGGAGGTTTCAAAGAGTGCAGACAACGCAGAGATAACGCAGCCATTCGCTTTACGCTATTCCACCTAACGTTCGACGGCTTCCGTTATGGCCTTCACTGCCCTGGACAAACGTGCGTTTCGTGACCTTTCTGGAAGCTGTACCACCCATGTAACGAGGTTTTCTTGGGAGCACCAAAGTAAGGCAGGAACACAAGGTCCTGGACATGATATTTGAACCCGTTTACGGGATACTCATAGTCATGAAGTACCAAAGGATCACCTACTTCTAAAATGCGTTGTCTTGGCAGCCCGCGTTGTTTTCGACGAACGGATCGTCCATCCATTCGCCGATCTCATGCGAAAAGGTAACCGTATCCTCTCCCTTGACATATTGTGCATGGTACTTATGGAAATCAATGCTGCCTGCGTAGATGTAAGCCTCCCGGCTGGCCGCCATTCGCGTTGTGGTAACCACCAATGCAGCAACCACCCGACGTGGTCGCGGTCTTTGAGCTGCCGCTCGCCGCCGGATTCTTTTAATGGCTTGGAATGGCGGGGCGTGGCCCGCACCTCATACTCAAGGAGTCAACTTAAATACCGTCCCGGCGTTTGAGCTACCACCCGCCGTGGTAGTGCCATAAAGGCTTCCTTTCGCGTCCAAAGTCAATCCGTTACTTGGATTTGCCCCGTCCGAACCTCCCATAAAAGTGTGCAGAGTAGCCAATTTTCCGGTGCGACCCAATTTGAACACTGTTCCACACTTGCACGTGGGGTCACCGTACCGATACGTGGTGCCATAAAGATTTCCCTTCGCATCCCAAATCAAACTTCCACCGGGAAGCGCGCCGTCCGCCTTCCCCGAAAAGTTGTAAAGTACCGTCTCCTTGCGTTGCATTGTCAGCTTGTACACTACTCCGCCACCAAGATTGCCACCAGTACCGGTGGTGCCATAAAGGTTCCCCTTCGCATCGAAGATCACACTGGAATAGGGGGAGCGCCCGTCCGCCTCAGTGAAGCTGTGAAGCACCAGCTCCTTGCCTTTGCTACTCACTTTGTACACTGTGCCGTAATTAGAGGTTCCGCCACTTTGAGTAGTGCCATAAAGGTTGCCCTTGACGTCAACAATCAAACCTCTACTGGCTAATGGATTTGCACCGTCTGAACCTCCTGTGAAAGTGTGCAGGGTAGTCAGTTTTCCGGTGCGACTCAATTTGAACACTGTTCCACACTTGCACGTGGGGTCACCACCGAAACCGGTAGTGCCATAGAGGCTTCCGTTCGCATCAAAAATCAACTTTGCGAGGGGATTTTGCCCGTCAGTCCCGCCACTGAAGCTGTAAAGGACAGTCTCCTTTCCTTTGCTACTCAGCTTGTACACGACGCCGCAACCGCCGCTACAGTTAGAACTGCCGCCACCACCGGCCACGCCATAAAGGTTTCCCTTCGCATCCCGAATCAAATCAATAGGGCTTGCCCCGTCAGCGCCGCCACTGAAGCTGTAAAGTACCGTCTCCTTTCCGGCTCTGCTCACCTTGAACACAGTCCCGCAGCCGTTGGGCGGGCTGCATGAGAGATTGCCGCCCGTAAGCGTGGTGCCATAGAGGTTCCCCGCTGCATCCTGAATCAAATCTGCCTGAGGATCCGCTCCGTCGCCCCCCCCGGTAAAGCTGTAAAGAATGCTTTCCGTACTACTGTTGACACCGCCGAGAGCCTGAGCTCGCGCTGACAGGGGGGTGAAGAGAGCTGGGATGAGCACTAGCAGGAGGCCTGCACCTCCCAGATGCCTTCTCACGGACTGCCCAAAGATACTCGATGTCATATACATTTACATTCCCTTCTCGCTGTTTAATCGTGGGCTCACCACTTGTACTACCTCCTTTATAGTTAAGTTCTAATCAGTCCATTTATGAACAACCCGTTCCACTGCCGCTCAAATCTCCCTATTCAGAGAACTCCCTTGGCGAGTCTTTGCAAACAGGGCTGACCGATATTCGAGTTAGCTTCGATACGCCCCCGCGCAAACTCCCTCGTACCAAAGTCGTACTTGGTTTCAGGCTCCGCATTAAATGTCTCCCTAATTTGCTTCGAGAGTTTCAATCGGATGTCTAAATGTGAACTGCCACCCACTGAGCACGAACTTGTATCACAGAAGGTCAGGAAAAACGATTGAATTGTGTTTAACGTGTATTAAATGGCGATGCTACCGCCGTGGGTTCATTGCTCCCCGCCGCGTGCTGTTGGCTTGTTGTCCAAGCATGGCAAAACCAGAGTGCCAGCCCGCAGCAGACTTCTATCACGGACAGGTCATGACGGCCATTCTCCGCTTACAATCCTGAAATAGCTTTACTCTTGCACCTTGATTGGGATTGGTAGTCGGCTCAGTAGAGTCGAACCTTCAGGTCCAGCGGCCCGGTTGAAATCGGCCTTGGGTCAGCTTCAACAATTACTATGTGGAATGTGGTCGAGGGGGAAACGGTGACTCGCCATCGTATGGCCCTGTAGTTCTCGAGTTTCGGAAGACTCGTCAAGTGAGTTCTCCGAACGAGACCTTTGCTGCGTAGCTCCGACCGCCAATTCTGCATAGCTGTCGACAAAACTGAGTTCCACCTAACCCTCCATCGCCGAGTCGAAAAGCGGAATTCCGTAAGCCAGAACCATGATTCCCATTAATCACATGGCTTGACCCAGACTTTTCGGGCGGCAGACCTTCGCCACCTTGACTTGCTCAACGGCCGCCAGAGCTTCGCCCTGAAGCGAAAGCAAACGTCTGGCATAACTCACCAGTTCTTCTCCAGCCGAGGTTAAGTAGAACTCGTGCCTCTTGGACCGTTCAAACAGTGTTAATCCGACTTCTTCCTCTAACCTGCGGATCGTCACACTCACCGCTATGGTTGTACGGGACAGCCTCACTGCTGCCTTGTGTAGTGTCCCCTGCTCAGCGACCGCTACTAGAACCTGGAGTTGTATCAGTTCCATACATTCTCCTTGCTTTTTCGGTCGGCACAATCAAGGAACTTTCTGAACACGTCGCTAAGTCACAACCTATATCAATCAACTTGCAAGACCAGACAATCTCGAACGATTCGCACTGGGCAGGCAACTCGAATCGATTGCGCAGATCTCCTGCCTTTTTGTCCCTTGATCTAGAGTTAGCACACAATTGCAAAGCTTGAAAGGTTGCAGGATCGGACACTTGTGACCTATCAAGCGTTCCACGGGCTTGTCTCGGTTTGGAGAATGCTGTCCAAGCAATCCAAGGAAAGTAGCACGCTGAGCCACTGAACCACGAAGCGGCACGGCACTGATCTTACTGTCCTGGACAAACGTGCGTTTCATCGCCTCTCTGGAAGCTGTACCACCCATGCAACGAGATTGTCTTGGGAGCGCCGAAGTAAGGCAGGAACACCAAATCCTGCAGATGATATTTGAGTCCGTTCACAAGATATTCATAGTCATGAAGGACCAGAGGATCACCTACTTCCAAGATGCTGTTGTCTTGGCAGCCCACGTTGTTGTCGATGAACGGATCGTCCATCCATTCGCCGATCTCGTGAGAAAAAGTGACCGTATCCTCTCCCTTTACAAATTTTCCCTGGTATTTGTGGAAGTCGATGCTGCCAGCGTAGATGTAGGTCTGGCCTCCCGGTTGGCCACCGTTGGCGCTGTGGTAGCCGCCATAACAGCAGGCTCCGCCCGAAGTCAGATATATGTCATGCGTGAAAA
>Ga0207141_10059_pt1 | contig 38165 bp, 42 predicted proteins | sample Alteio_BWMinHeat_5_FD_153553 | JGI IMG/M metagenome (GOLD analysis project Ga0207141, IMG submission 153553) | Enriched cells from forest soil in Barre Woods Harvard Forest LTER site, Petersham, Massachusetts, United States -... | ecosystem: Environmental > Terrestrial > Soil > Temperate forest >... | reverse complement strand
GCCTGCGAAGAGAAATTCATAATCCAGCTCCGCCGGTCATTCTGAATCTCCGATTGCGATTTCATTCCGCTATTTTCGGCAGACGACGCCTCGTTTATCTCAATGTTTAATGGCAGGTTTCAGGAAACTGCTATGACCGCTTGGGGTCGGGTCCGGTCTTTCAAAGTTTAGAAAGCGACCATTCAAACGCAGTGACGCCAAAATGTTTGTTGTTTGAATCGGCGAACGGCAGCTATTTGAAGTTGATCCGCCGTTCAGAATTACATCCGAGACTGGTAGATACCGCCGATATCAATAACCACGTTATATAAAACCAATGGCCGCAACCGCTGCATTGCAGACGCTCAAGGAACCTGCTTGACCATCTGATACGGGCGCTTGCTGCTCGTCGCAACACGCATCAGGCGGTCATTCATGAACCGTGAGGTCAACGCCATCAGGATGGCGCAATACTACGATACTACGCGGGCGCCGTGAATCAATAATGTTCGCAGGCAAGTGTCACCGCGTTTGCTGACGCCCTGCAATCTTGACTTACCCCCCAGAAAAATATTGTCGAGGAACCAAGCCGAGCCAAGCGGACAAGTGACAGCCATTCTTGAACTCTTTGGCCTCGCCAACGGCGGCTACCGTTGCCGTAGCGGTGATCGGTCCAACGCCACCTATTACCTGAATCTTCTGACACAACACCGAATTCTTCACGAACGCTGCGATCCACTGATTGATACGGGCTATCCGTTCCTCCAAAATACGCATCTGCTCTAGCAATTCAATCAAGAGCGCCTGGAAGGTACTGCTCATGTCGCCTTTGCATTTGGCCAGGATGGCTGGCAAGGCGCGCTTGAAAGCAGCAGGTGTCTGCGCAATGATCCCCACACGTAAATTGGATGAAACGCTAGTCTGATCCTATTAGTGGTGTCGGGTCCATCTCAGTAAATCAACAATTAGCAAAACGGAATACATGCGATCTAAGTGCGTACCCGAGATTTGTTGTTTTTTTCTGATATGTACAGGATGTTTTGCGACGGTTTATCAAACTATTACGACAGATAGCAATAGTTTGAGTCAAGCCAACTGGTCTCGAATATTGTGCTGTGACATGCTGACGCTAACCATCACCAACCGGCGCAGTTTTGATCGGAGAGCGATGGGGGGAGGGCCAATCCTAGTAATGCGCATTGTTGTGCGGTTATGGTTGGTAACGGTAAAAAAATAGATTTTTCCAATCATTAGGAATCAGACATGAAGAAAATAATTCTGACTGCAGGTTTGCTGAGTGGCATTGCTGGCATGGCACAAGCCCAAACCAACGTCACAATCTACGGCGTTATCGATTTGGGCATGAACTACACCAATAATGACGGTGGTAAAAGCGTAGTTCAACTGCAAAGCGGCTACGCACAAGGTAGTCGCCTTGGTTTCAAAGGTAACGAAGATCTGGGTGATGGCTTGAGCGCTTTGTTCCAGATCGAAAACGGTTTTTCTGCAGATACCGGTAAGCTGGGACAGGGAGGCTTGCTGTTCGGACGCCAGGCATTGGCCGGTTTGTCGAGCAAGACTACCGGTACCATCACACTGGGGCGTCAATATGACTCCGTGGTCGATTATCTCGCTCCAATGACAGCGAATGGCAACTGGGCTGGCTATCTGTTTTCGCATCCGCTGGATAACGACAACACGGACAACTCGTTCCGCATTAATAACTCGGTCAAGTACGCCAGCCCAACTTTTAGCGGCTTCCAATTCGGTGGCCTGTATGGCTTCGGCGAAGTAGCCGGCGACAATACTAAAAACCGTACCTACAGTCTGGGGGCAAGCTATGCTAACGGCCCATTGTCTGCTGGCTTGGCGTACATGAATCTGAGTCGTGTCGGGACTACTGCCAACGGCTCCATCACGCCAACCGACGCTAACTTCCTGGCGGATAAGCAAAAGATTTTCGGTGCTGGCATCAATTACACAATTGGCGCGGCAACGCTTGGGTTCGTGTATACCAGCACTAATCTGACCAATCCAACTGGCGGCAATGCTTACATCAACTCGTTTGCACCAGTCCTTGGCACGCTGTCTTCGCTCAAGTTCCGTAACTACGAAATCAATGCCAAGTATCAATTCACGCCAGCATTTTACGCCGGCGCGATATATACCTACACGCAAGCCAAGTACGATACAACGGTTGGTAATGCCAAACCGAAATGGTCTAATCTTGGCCTGATGGCTGATTACAATTTCTCCAAGCGGACTGACGTTTATCTGCAAGGTGTTTACCAAAAAGTTGGTGGAGATCTGACTGGATCGTCACTTGATCAAGCCTACATTCCTGGTTCTGGTGGCCTTTCGGGTAATGACAAGCAGTTTGCCATCCGGGCAGCATTGCGTCACAAGTTCTAAGCAGCATCCGGGTAATGCGGACTGTCACGCTGCTTGAGCTCGCCGCGCCAGTCTGCAATATCTTGTAATTTTTTCGATTAGTGGCAGTAGCGAGACGTCCCTGGGGAAACTCTCTGTTTGGCTCATTCGTAGTTGAGCGGCCATTTTTATGCAAGCCATATCCGCCGGTGTTGCGCATCTAGGCATTGATACCGGCGTCGCATTTTCTCGAAATTTCGTCGTAAATGACATATTTTTTTTTCGTCGATAGACGATGATAAAAATAGAAAAAGGTAAATGTGTTGCATTACTTGTTTCTGTATAAAAAATCCATCCTCTTACCATTTCACTTTTAAGAGATTCGCGATGAAAATGATACCCAGTTCTTTAGCAACCAAGTTGTGCTGTCTGAGCGTCGGTTTAGGAGTCACCCTGGCATCGGGTTTTGCTGGCGCAGAAACAAAGCCCATCATCAGCATCGGCTATGTCGAAGGTTGGTCCGACAGCGTCGCCACCACTTTCGTCGCAGCGGAAGTGATGAGAAAAAAACTTGGTTATGAGATCAAGCTAGTCCCTGTTGCTGCCGGTCTGATGTGGCAAGGTGTCGCTCAAGGTGCGGACCATGGCGGTCTGGACGCCACCATGTCGGCCTGGCTTCCCGCCACCCATGGTGCTTACTATGACAAGCTGAAAGATAAGGTGGTTGATCTGGCCGTGAATTTTCACGATGCTAAGATCGGCTTGATTGTGCCGGATTACGTTACGGCAAAAACTGTCGGTGATCTGCAGGCACAAAAGTCGGCTTTTGAAGGGCGCATCGTTGGCATTGATGCAGGTGCCGGCGTCATGACCAAGACCGCGCAGGCTATTAAAGACTACGGTCTGGATTACAAACTGATGTCAAGTTCCGGCAGCGCCATGACAGCAGAACTGGACCGCTCAATCCGGGCTCACAAGCCTATCGCCGTGACCGGCTGGATTCCACACTGGATGTTTGCCAAGTGGAAGCTAAAATTCCTCGAAGATCCGAAGAACGTATACGGTGATGCTGAGCATGTCGACAGCGTTGCCAATCCTGGCTTGGCAACCAAGGCCAAGCCTATCAATGATTTGCTGAAGAGTTTTTCCTGGAAACCGGGTGAAATTGATAGCGTGATGCTGGCAGTGGAGAATGGCGAAAAGCCGGATGTTGCGGCAGAAAAATGGGTTACCGCCCATCCTGAGCGGGTCAACGAGTGGCTGCAGCTGCCGAAGTGAGGCATTTGATTTCAAAATATCTCCGGCATTTGAGGTAGCCTGACATTTTCGGACACTCCCGTTTGATAAACTTATCAAACGGAAGAACTGAAATGAAATTGAAGACATACACGCCGGAATTCCGGGCTGAAGCGGTCAAACTGGTGCTGGCCGGGAATGGCCGGCGCCGGCCAAGAGCTGCCTGTCGACAATATCGCCGTTAGCTGTCATTCATGTTTCTCAGGTTGTCCATTGATTGCCGACAATGCAATCTTCACCTACACTTGGTGCTATATGGACTGGTGCCAAAGGTGTCCGTCTTTCCTGGATTTTTATGTTTCCTGTTAAATCGGCCGATCTGCACGAACGCCAATCCCCTTGCGGCTTTGCCGCCGGTCGGCGTCCGTGCATAAAGGCTCGCCGCTGTGCATAACGGACAGGCCAAGCCTGTTAAATATTCAGTTATGCAGTCCGCGTAGTGGCCATTAGCGCTTAGATCCTCGCTCCTTCAATTTGCGCTGCGCTAATCGGAGCTAAAGAATTGCTACTGGACGCCTCACGGGGAAGAATGCGATTGTGATATGGCTGAAACAGGGGCAAAAAATAGTTTGCCCCTGATACCGAAAATTACGCGTCAACACCACCTAAAATATTGTCTAGTTGCATTTCTTTCAAAACATGGTCTTGAATGGGTTGCTTCGCAGCGTTAATTTCATTAACACCCCAAACCATGCCGACCGTTGTGCGTGTAGGACGTTTGCCAGCAGGCATATCCGCTAGCGCTAAATAAGCATCTACAACCAACTGTGGATCTGGTGCTTGGTCAGTCTGCATAAATTTCGCGAATTCCTCGAACATAGCGGAAGGAATCTCTGCCAATTCACCATAGCTGTCCAGCACGTCAATACGTGTAGGCTCTTGCCCTCCTGCACTTAGACCTGTAGGAAACGGGCCTGGTTGCACTATGGCGACATCAATACCGAAGGGCGCCACTTCGTAACGTAAGCCTTGGACGTAGCCTTCCAAGGCATGCTTGGTGGCGGCGTACGTAGAGAAATAGGGGGCCGAAATCTGGCCAACCATTGATGAGGTGTTAATGATCAGACCGGACTTAGCCTCACGCATAGCGGGCAAGACAGCCTGTATAGTGCGCATAGCGCCATAGTAGTTGGTTTCCATCTGTTCCCTAGCTTGGGCAATGCTAAATGCCTCCGTAATACCAAGGTACATTACGCCTGCATTGTTAATCAAAATATCAATCTTGCCCGCTTTAGCCAGCACACTCGCAATGGCTGTTTTGACGGATTCGTCGCTAGTGACATCCATATCAACGACATGGATATGTTGGCTATGCGCTTGCAGCTCGGTCTTGACTGCGGCGTTCTTGCCTTCTGGACCGCGCATGGTGGCGAACACTCGGTAGCCTTTATCTGCAAAGTCTTTCACTGCTTTTAGGCCAAATCCACTGCTGCTTCCAGTGATAACTACGTTTCTTTTTGCTTCACTCATATCTCTTTCCTATTAGGTTGCGAATTAAATACCAGCTGGTATAATAAATGGCAATGCATTGCGTGTCAAATTAAAATACCAGGTGGTATAAAAATGAGTTTAAATCCAACCAAACCTTCAAGGGGACGACCTAAGACCCTAGACCGTGATCACGTTTTGGATGTAGCAATGGATGCCTATTGGAAAGAGGACATAGGCAACTTATCCCTTAATGAAATTTGCAGAAGATGTGATATATCGAAGCCAGGTCTTTATCGCGAATTTTTGAATGAAGATGGCTTGATGAAAGCTGTAATTCTTAAGTATCAGGAACAGGTGCTAAATCCTGTACAGCATATGTTAAACAGCGAAACTCCGTTTCGAGAGACACTTGATAACCTAGTGTCATTTGCCACCTCAGTTAGTGATAATCAAGAGGCTCCAAAGGGATGTCTTTTGATAAAAATGCGCGAATCACGAATGCATTTGGGCGAAGCAACACGAGCACAACTCGATTTCATTCAGGAGCAGGCATTAACTGCTTACAAGAATTGGGTGGAGCTCTCAAAGACCAAAGGTGAGTTTTCTGCAGACATGTCATCAGAGTTTGCAGCCACCTATATCGATGCACAACTAAGTAATGCATCGTCACAGCTCGCTCGTGGCGAGGATCCACAAATTGTGAAGAAGATATTATTAGTCGCTTTTTCTATGTTGGGATGAGTATGCCTGTCAGTTCAGTATTTCTGCAGGAAGCAGGCATTTGCTCATCTGGGGTAAAAAAGAGAGCTTATTTAAATTCTGTTTGGTATTTACAGAACAATGCATAACAATCCACTGCACACGGAAATTTTACTCGCTTCGCTCCCAAAATTCCGGTGAGTGGGGCATTGAACGACCGCTTCCCGACTTGCCGAACGGCAGCTTGGGGTCGAATTGAGCCTGTCGCGACTGGCTCAAAACGGCCAGAAGCGGTCACTGAAGATATTTCCCCAAAGCGGCCAGTCAATGTCTGTGGCTCTGCATATTGGGAGTGCAATACTTGCCGTCGCCACGGAGTGCGACCAAGAGATATACCAGCTTCTGTTGCAAGCGGCCCTGAACAACGCTGCGCCTGTACGTGGTTCTATCGCAAAGGCACAGCTACCTGTCGATGAGGCCGACGCGGTTGTCAAGTTACTCTTCAACCACTGTGGCAAGGTCGACCGGAAAGAAGTGGACTATCTGCTAGCGCACGTGGCAAAACTCGCGAATATCGACCAGAACCGTTCCTGCCCACGTACGCAATAGGGTGCTAAAAAAATCGTTGGCGCACGGAGAAAATTGCCCAGGCTGTTTGAATTGCTGCCCGTTTCCCGGCCACGGGTTTGCTTACGCCGGCGCCAGCTCGCCATACCAATACGAGGCCGTGACTCCGCCATCCATGAGGAAGTCGCTGCCGCTGATAAACGCGCCGTCCGGCCCCATCAGCAGAGCGCCGACGTTGCCTACCTCGTCCGGCGTTCCTGCGCGCCCGGCCGGCGACAGTTCCAGCATGCGGCGGTAACCCGCGCCGCGCGGACCGGAAAGCTCATCCTTGGCCAGCGGCGTGATGATGATGCCTGGGCTGATGGTGTTGACGCGCGCGCCGCGCTTGCCCCAACGCACCGCCTCGGCCATGACGCGCAGGGCGTTGCCGCGCTTGGAAATCTGGTAGGCATGGAGTGGGTCCGTCACCTGGTCCGGCTGCAGCATGGGAAGCGGGAGCAGTTGGTCGGCCGGCGTGGTGGCCAGTGCCTTGTTCTGCTCCGGCGGCAGCGCTGGAAGGCGATGCCCGGACTGCGAGGCGATCACCACGCACGAGCCGCCCCGCGCGATCACGCTGCCGAACTCTTCCAGCACCAGCGCTGTGCCGTACAGGTCCACCTTGAGGATGGTGGCGGCCGACGCCTGCGTCGGCGAAACGCCCGCGGCATGGATCACGCCGGTGACAGGGCCAAGCGAGGCTGCGGTCTCGGCGAGCGCGTGGACCGAGGCACGGGAGCTTATGTCGACGACAGCGGTACTCACCTCGAACCCGGCTTCGCTGAGGGTCTTGGCGGCAGCGGCGGCATTCTCTTCGCGCAGGTCGGCGAGAAGCACTTGTTTTCCGGCGCTGATGCGGCGCGCGATTGCCTGGCCGATCGATCCTGAACCGATCACGACGATGACTTCTTTCATTGCTGTTTCCTTTCTTGGCTGGTTCAACAGGTTTGCAGGGTGGGGCGGTACAGGATTTCGTCCAGGTCCACCGATTGCATGGTTTGCCGATCAGCGGCCAACCAGTTTTTGCCAGGCCGGCGAGTAACGATCCCCTTGCACCTTGATGCTGGAAAGGGCGCCGTCAATGTCGACCAGATCGCTGGACGTCAGTTCGATCTCTGCCGCCTGGATATTCTCTTCAAGGCGATGCATTTTTGTGGTGCCGGGAATCGGAACAATCCATGGCTTTTGGGCTAGCAGCCAGGCCAGCGCGATTTGCGCCGGGGTGACACCTTTTTTCGCCGCGATCGCGCCAAGCAATTCCACCAGCGCCTGGTTTGCCTTGCGCGCTTCGGGAGTGAAGCGCGGCACGGTATTGCGATAGTCGCTGTGGTCGAATTTAGTGTCCTGGTTAATGGCGCCCGTGAGAAAGCCCTTACCCAGCGGGCTGAACGGCACGAAGCCGATCTGCAGTTTCTCGAGGGTGGGCAGGATCTCTTGCTCGGGCTCGCGCCACCATAGCGAATATTCGCTTTGCAGCGCCGCAACCGGCTGGACGGCGTGGGCGCGGCGGATCGTTGCCGCACCAGCTTCGGATAAGCCGAAGTGCCTTACCTTGCCTTGGCGAATCAACTCCTGGACGGCGCCGGCCACCTCTTCGATCGGCACGTTCGGATCGACGCGATGCTGGTAAAACAAATCGATGCGGTCGGTCTTGAGCCGCTTGAGTGATTGCTCGGCGACTTCCCTGATGCGTTCAGGGCGGCTGTCCAATCCATCGCCGGCATTGCCGTTTCGAAAGCCGAACTTGGTGGCGATCACCACCTGGTCGCGTATCGGCGCCAGCGCTTCGCCGACGACTTCCTCGTTCACGAACGGGCCGTAGACTTCGGCGCTGTCGAAGAAGGTAACGCCGCGTTCGGCGGCGGCGCGTATCAGCTTGATTGCCTCCTGCCGGTCCGTTGCAGGACCGTAGCCATAACTCAAGCCCATGCAACCCAGCCCGAGGGCGGAGACTTCCAGATCGGTATTGCCAAGTTTGCGTTTTTGCATGCTCATTTCCTGTTCATTTCCTTGTATCAAAGCGGTTTAGACATTCCCGGGCCGCGTGACGGCCCCTGCATTGATGCACTTTACGCGCTGAGCAGTCATTTGATTAGAGGCTATAATCGGCATATGCTTATTAGGTATGCTAATAAATGATGAGAGAAAACTTTTACGACCTAGCGGCCTTTATCGCCGTCGCCCAGGAGGGAAGCTTCACGCGCGCCGCGGCACGGCTCGGCGTGTCCCAGTCGGCCTTGAGCCAGACCATACGTGCTCTGGAGGAAAGGCTGGGCATACGCCTCTTGACGCGTACCACGCGCAGCGTATCGCCGACCGAGGCTGGCGAGCGGCTGCTGCGCACGGTGGCGCCCAGGTTTGAGGAAATCGAAACTGAACTCGTCGCCTTGAGCGAACTGCGGGAAAAACCCGCCGGCACGATCCGCATCACCGCCTCCGATCACGCCGCCAGCACCGTTCTCATGCCGCAGCTGGAGAAATTGTTACCGCAATACCCGGACATCAAGGTCGAGATCAACTCGGACAGCCGTCTGATCGACATCGTCGAGCAGCGCTATGACGCCGGCGTGCGCCTCGGCGAGCAAGTGGCAAAGGATATGATCGCCGTGCGCATCAGCCCGGATGTAAGGATGCTTGTGGTCGGCTCGCCGTCCTACTTCGCCAAGCGCGCACCGCCAAAGACACCGCAGGACCTGACCGATCACCTGTGCATTAATCTGCGCCTACCGACCTTGGGCGGCTTGTATGCCTGGGAACTGAAGAAAGGCAAGCGCGAATTGAACGTGCGCGTGGATGGCCAGCTCATTGTCAACGGCATGCCGCAAATGCTCAATGCAGCATTGGCCGGTCTGGGTTTGGGCTTCATGCTGGAAGACGTGGTGCGGGAACACATCACCGCAGGGCGACTGTTGCCTGTGCTGGAAGACTGGAGCCCGACCTTTGCCGGGTATCACCTGTATTATCCGAGCCGGCGCCAAGCCTCGCCCGCATTTGGCCTGTTGGTCGAGGCCTTGCGTTATCGCGCCTGAACAGATGGATGCGCTGAATGCGAGTTTCTGAATGTTTGCTTTGGGAGGACGGGTAAAGCTGACCGGCACCGACGCGCAATCGCACCGTTCAACGCTGCGTTGAAGGCCCGCTTTTCGGCAATCGCTATGTTTCTTATGGGACGAATCAGTCTGTCGCGACTGGCTCAAAACGGCCAGGAGCCGCCGGTCACGGATGTGACTCGAAAGCGGTCAATCAGACGCCTCAGGTGTATGCTCATGCAGCAAATCCTGATTTGCTGCTTTTCGGGGAAGTCAGGACGGTACAAAATAATATCAAGGCACTGGGACGCAGACGGCATGCTGTCTCAGACCTTCAATCGGGGCGGCGTCATATAACAGTACCCGTCCAGGTCAACCGCGTGCGTCGTGTCGTCTGATCGAACAACTGCACGGCCAAGTGGGATTCCAGTTCCTTGATAGCCGCTACAACGGCGACTGCTCGATGTGCAATCGCTCGGCCGCATGGGCGAAGTGTAATTCTTCAGCGACCGTGGCAAAGCAGCACAGGTGGCGAAGTTCCATATGTTCTCGTCCGTCTCCGTTGGCGCGTACTGTGCTACCTAATAGCTACCGCTTCGGATTCCTGAGGTTGCCAACCGCCGCCGAGCGCCTTGAATGCCGCGACTGCCGCGCGTGCGGATTCGGTTTGCGCTTGCGCTCGCATATCGGACGCACGTAGCAAATTCTCGTCGGCTTGCAAGACTTCGATAAGGCTGACGACCCCTTTCTGGTATGCCGCAAACGAGGCCCCTCTCGCTCGACTGAGCGAATCCACACCCTGACTGAGTATGCCGGCCTGATCTTCGCGTTTTACCAGGGCCGAGAATGCGTTTTCCACGTCTTCTGTGGCGCGCAGCACGGCGAGTCGATAACCGGCTAGTGCTTCGGCTTCCTGGCCTTTGGCCAGGTCAATCTGTGCGTTGATGCGGCCGAAGTCGAACAGACGCCAGCGAAGGCCCAGCACGCCGGCGGCTTGACTTGCGCCACTGGTGAACAGGTTGCCGCTACCCAGCGATGTCGCGCTGCCGATCAGTCCGCTAAAGGATAGCTTGGGGTAATATTCGGCGATTGCCATGCCGATACGCGCGTTCGATGCAGCCAGACGGCGTTCGGCCACGATCAGATCGGGCCGGCGCCTGAGCAAATCACGCGGCGATCCGGTTGATGCGATCTGCGGGGCGGCCGGAATAGCGCCAGCATTCGCCAACTCCTCCCGGTGCGTGCCGGGCGATGTACCCAGCATTACGTCCAGCGCATTCATGGCCGTATCCAACCCTGCTTCGAGGACCGGTACCGATGCCCGCACTTGGGCGAGCGCGCCCTCGACCTGCCGCACTTGAAGTTCGGCAGCCAATCCCTTGCCATAAAGCAGATTGATAGTTGAGAGTAGTTCCTGTTGCGTCTGTACCTGCTTGCGGGCAACGTCAAGGCGAGTTTGCAGTCCACGTATACTGATGTAGATGTCGGCGGTTTGCGCCGCCACCGCCAATCGTGTCGCCGCCGCGCCAGCCTCCGAAGCCTGATACTCGGCCAGTGCCGCTTCCCGTCCGCGACGCACGCCACCAAATACGTCTAGCTCCCAGCCTAGGCCGAGGTTGGCCTCATAGGCGTTGCCGTAACGATCGAAATTGGGCCTTGAATTCAAGACTTGCCCCAATGGCGTTTCAACCGACTGGTAGGCTCGTGCACCCTGGGCATTGATGTTGCCGGAAGGTAGCAGCGCGGCATTCGCGGCCCCGAGTCCTGCGCGCGCCTGAGCGACGCGAGCGGATGCCTGCGCAAGATCCAAATTCTGCTCCAGCGCAAGGGTTACGAAGTGGGTCAATTGTGGATCGCCAAAGCTTCCCCACCACACAGTGAAATCGGCAGTGGCGTTGGCATGCCGTTGCTCAACGGCCGTTTGACCAAGGTAGCGATCTGGCATGGGCGTGTCGGGCCGAATGTAATCTGGCCCGACAGCGCAACCCGCTGAAAGACTGGCGGCGACTAACATGAAGAGAGTGCGTTTAAGTAGCATGGGTATCTTTCTCGACGTGAAAGGGAAAAATTATGAAGTGACTATATCATGAAATAGTCACTTGTTGTGCAAGTCGAATATAAGAGGTAAGCTGTTGAATATGAGTAAAGCAACCACTAATCCGGGCTCAGCCCGAGGCCCGGTCGATCACGAAGTGCGAGATCAAATTGTTGTCGCAGCTACCGAGCACTTCCGCCTGTATGGCTACGAAAAGACCACCGTCTCTGACCTTGCCAAGGCCATCGGCTTTTCCAAAGCCTATATTTACAAGTTCTTCGAGTCCAAACAGGCCATTGGCGAATTGATTTGCGCAAATTGCCTGCACGAGATCGAAACGGATGTCAGGGCAGCCGTTGACGGAGTCGACGGTCCGCCAGAGAAACTTCGACGCATGTTCAAAACAGGCGTCGAGTCATGCCTTCGCCTGTTTTTTGAAGATCGCAAGCTCTATGACATTGCGGCCTCCGCTGCCACCGAGCGTTGGGAGGCGGTGCGTGTCTTTGAGGAGCGCGTTCAGGCAATGCTGCAGGACATCCTGCGCCAGGGGCGCGAGACAGAGGAGTTTGAGCGCAAAACGCCGCTCGATGAAACGGCGACGGCGATTTACTTGGTCATTCGCCCCTATCTCAATCCGTTGCTTTTGCAGCATAGCTTTGATTCGGCGGATGATGCTCCAGCACAACTATCTAATCTGGTGTTGCGCAGTCTATCGCCATAAATGCCAAATATCGTTGTGACTATTGACTTAATAAGTCACTAGTCCCAAAATAGAAATCCTGTTTAGTTCTTTATGGGATTTCTATGCTCCGCCGCCTCGTTTTCTCTGCCGCCATATCTACATTGCCGTTTGCACTGGTCGCTTGTGGCGAAAAACCGCAAGCCGATCCACGTACCGAAGCGCCGTTGGTACGTGCGGCTAACATTCAGGGCGCGGTCGCCTCATCACGTACGTTCACCGGAACCGTAGCTGCTCGGGTACAAAGCGATCTTGGTTTCCGGGTCTCTGGCAAGGTATTGGAGCGGCTCGTGGACGCGGGGCAAACCGTTAAGCGTGGGCAACCGCTCATGCGCATCGACCCTGTCGATCTGAAGCTTGCCGCACATGCTCAGCAGGAAGCGGTCGCCGCAGCCCGAGCACGGGCGCAGCAAACGGCGGACGATGAAGTCCGCTACCACGACCTGCGCGGAACCGGCGCGATATCGGCTTCAGCCTACGACCAAGTCAAGGCTGCGGCAGATAGTGCCAAAGCCCAGCTCAATGCAACCGAAGCCCAAGCCGAAGTTGCTCGCAACGCGAGCCGATACACGGAGCTGGTGGCGGATTCCGATGGCGTCGTCATGGAAACGCTGGTCGAACCCGGTCAAGTCGTCAACGCCGGACAAGTCGTGGTGCGTGTAGCCCATGCCGGACGCCGCGAGGCCGTCATCCAATTACCGGAAACCTTGCGCCCTGCCATCGGTTCAGTCGGCCAGGCCACGCTCTTTGGCAAAGAGGGCGTTACCGTTCCGGCCAAACTCAGGCAGCTCTCGGATGCCGCAGACCGACTAACCCGTACTTTCGAGGCGCGGTATGTGCTGGACGGGGAGATGTCTAACGCCCCATTGGGCACAACAGTCACCGTTCAGATCCCGGACGCACGTCCCGCTGAGCAAGGCGGCTTGTGGGTACCGATTGGCTCCCTGTTCGACGCGGGAAAAGGGGCGGGAGTCTGGGTCATCGAAGGCAAGCCAACAAAGGTTTCCTGGCGGGCAGTCGCGGTCCAGCGACTGGACGACGATGGCGCGTACATTGCAGGTCAACTCAGGTCAGGTGACCGGATAGTCGCACTCGGCTCTCACCTGCTGCACGAAGGCGAGCAGGTCCGGGTGGCTGACCAAGCTGCCGCCGCAACCGTAGGGGCGCGGCCATGAGCGAAGGTCGTTTCAACCTGTCAGCGCTCGCCGTACGCGAGCGATCCGTCACTTTGTTTCTGATCTGCCTGATCTCGTTGGCCGGGCTCATCTCCTTCTTCAAACTTGGACGAGCGGAAGATCCCGCGTTCACGGTCAAGGTAATGACCATCGTCACCGCCTGGCCCGGCGCCACCGCACAGGAAATGCAGGACCAAGTCGCCGAGAAAATCGAAAAGCGCATGCAGGAGCTACGCTGGTATGAACGTACCGAGACCTACACAAGACCTGGCTTGGCCTTCACCACCTTGACCTTGCTCGACAGTACGCCACCTTCGGAGGTCCAGGGAGAGTTTTACCAAGCCCGAAAGAAAGTCAGCGATGAGGCAAACAACCTTCCGTCTGGCGTGATCGGGCCGATGGTCAACGACGAATACGCGGACGTCACCTTTGCCCTATTCGCACTCAAGGCCAAGGGCGAACCACAGCGTCTACTTGTACGCGATGCTGAGACGCTGCGTCAACGGCTGCTGCACGTACCGGGCGTAAAGAAGGTCAACATCGTTGGCGAGCAGTCCGAGCGCATTTATGTCGAGTTTTCGCATGAACGCCTGGCAACGCTGGGCGTCAGCCCACAGGAAGTGTTCGCCGCACTCAATAGTCAGAACGCGCTAACGCCGGCTGGCTCCGTGGAAACCAAGGGGCCGCAGGTGTTTATTCGCCTGGACGGCGCTTTCGACGAATTGCAAAAGATCCGCGATACGCCGGTCGTGGCGCAAGGTCGCACATTGAAGCTGTCGGACATCGCCACGATCAAGCGTGGTTATGAGGATCCGGCGACTTTCATGATCCGCAACGGCGGCGACCCCGCGCTTCTGTTGGGCATCGTCATGCGCGATGGCTGGAACGGATTAGACTTGGGTAAGGCGCTGGATAAAGAGGTCGGTGCGATCAACGCCGATATGCCGCAGGGTATGGGCCTGACCAAGGTCACAGATCAAGCCGTCAATATCAGCTCGGCGGTCGATGAGTTCATGATCAAGTTCTTCGTCGCGCTGCTGGTGGTCATGGTGGTGTGTTTCGTGAGCATGGGCTGGCGTGTGGGTATCGTAGTTGCTGCGGCTGTGCCGCTGACGCTGGCGGCAGTCTTCATTGTGATGGCCGCGACCGGAAAGAACTTCGATCGCATCACGCTGGGCTCGCTGATCCTGGGACTGGGACTGCTTGTGGACGACGCCATCATCGCCATCGAGATGATGGTGGTAAAGATGGAAGAAGGCTACGACCGTATCGCCGCGTCTGCCTATGCGTGGAGCCACACTGCCGCGCCAATGCTCTCCGGCACGCTGGTCACGGCCGTCGGCTTCATGCCCAATGGCTTCGCCCGTTCCACCGCCGGCGAATACACCAGCAATATGTTCTGGATTGTCGGCATCGCACTGATCGCGTCTTGGGTGGTCGCCGTGGTATTTACCCCTTACCTTGGTGTCAAGCTGCTACCCGATCTCAAAAAAGTCGAAGGCGGCCACGACGCACTCTACGACACGCCGCGCTATAACCGCTTCCGCCAAGTGCTGGGGCGCGTTATCTCACGCAAGTGGCTGGTCGCCGGTACTGTAGTGGGCCTTTTCGTTGTGGCAGTGCTAGGCATGGCAGTGGTCAAGAAGCAATTCTTCCCGATCTCTGACCGCCCAGAAGTGCTGGTCGAGGTGCAGATGCCCTATGGCACCTCGATCGGCCAGACCAGCGCCGCGACAGAAAAGGTGGAAGCATGGTTGGCTAAACAGCCGGAAGCGAAAATCGTCACGGCCTACGTCGGCCAAGGTGCGCCGCGCTTCTTCTTGGCAATGGGACCAGAACTGCCTGACCCATCGTTTGCCAAGATCGTGATCCGAACTGACAACCAGGATGAGCGCGATGTGTTGAAAAAGCGGTTACGCGAGGCAGTCGCCGCTGGCCTCGCCCCTGAGGCGCGCGTGCGTGTCACCCAGCTCGTATTCGGTCCGTACTCGCCGTTTCCGGTCGCCTACCGGGTCACTGGCCCGGACCAGGACAAGCTACGCAGTATCGCGGCTGAAGTGCAACGGGTCATGGATGCTAGTCCGATGATGCGTACGGTCAACGCTGACTGGGGCGCGCGCACGCCTATGCTGCACTTCACCTTGCAACAAGACCGATTGCAGGCCGTCGGGCTGACCTCCAGCGCCGTGGCGCAGCAACTGCAATTCTTGCTCAGCGGTGTGCCTGTCACCGCCGTACGTGAGGACATTCGCACGGTGCAAGTCACGGCCCGTTCGGCTGGCGACAGCCGGCTCGACCTGGCCAAGATCGCGGACTTCACGCTGGCTGGCGCCAATGGCCAACGCATCCCGCTGTCGCAGGTGGGTAAGGTCGACGTGCGCATGGAGGAACCAATCATGCGCCGTCGCGACCGCATGCCGACGATCACCGTACGGGGCGACATCGCCGATGGCTTGCAGCCGCCGGACGTGTCAGCAGCCATCACCCAGAAGCTCCAGCCCATCATGGACAAACTGCCTGGCGGCTACCACATCGAGCAGGCCGGCTCCATCGAAGAGTCCGGAAAAGCGACGAAAGCAATGTTGCCGCTATTCCCCATCATGCTCGCAGTAACCCTACTCATCATCATCTTCCAGGTGCGCTCGATCTCCGCGATGGTCATGGTCTTCCTGACCAGCCCGTTGGGGCTGATCGGTGTGGTGCCAACCTTAATGCTGTTCCAGCAGCCATTCGGCATCAATGCGCTGGTCGGCCTGATTGCACTATCGGGCATCCTGATGCGCAACACGCTGATTCTGATCGGGCAAATCCGCCACAACGAACAGGCGGGACTGAGTCCATTCCATGCGGTTGTCGAAGCAACCGTGCAGCGTTCCCGACCAGTGATCTTGACGGCATTGGCGGCGATCTTGGCTTTCATTCCGCTTACCCATTCAGTGTTCTGGGGCACCCTCGCTTACACGCTGATCGGCGGCACATTGGCAGGGACGATTCTGACCCTCGTGTTCTTGCCAGCGATGTATTCCATCTGGTTCAAGATCAAGCCGGTTCATTCGCAAAGCTGAACTTCCGCTCATCCCAATTCACCCATGCAAAAGGAACTGTTATGTCGAATTCTAAAGTAGTCGTTATTACCGGCGTGTCATCAGGCATCGGGCGCGTAACCGCAGAGAAGTTTGCCAAGCGTGGTTGCCGAGTATTTGGCACCGTACGCAGTATTACAAAAGCACAGGCAATACCCGGTGTTGTACTGGTCGAAATGGATATCCGCGACGAAGCGTCAGTTCAGCATGGAATCCAGGCCATCATCGCTGAGGCAAAGCGCATTGACGTGCTTGTCAATAGTGCAGGCGTGACCCTGCTCGGGGCGACTGAAGAAACGTCGATTGCCGAGGCTCAGTCGCTGTTCGATACCAACGTTTTTGGCATCTTGCGCACAACACAAGCGGTGTTGCCGCACATGCGCGAGCAACGTTCGGGAAGGATCGTCAACATCAGCTCAGTGTTGGGCTTTCTTCCGGCTCCGTACATGGGGCTCTATTCAGCATCCAAGCATGCCGTTGAGGGGATGTCTGAGACCCTGGATCACGAGGTGCGCAAGTTCGGAATTCGCGTGGTGCTTGTCGAGCCTTCCTTCACAAAGACCAATTTGGATCTCAATGCACCCCATGCGGCTTCCCAGCTTTCAGCCTATGACGGTGAGCGCAACGACGTGTACCGCGCAATTGAAAAAAATGTCAAAGGCGCACCTGTACCCGATGGTGTCGCGACCGCGATTGTCGATGCCGCTTTGGGTCCTTGGAGAATGCGGCGCACTCCGAAAGGCCAAGCCTCTCTTCTGAGCAAATTGCGCCGCTTCATGCCTGCTGGCCCCGTTGATGCAAGCCTGAGGAAAACATTTGGACTCGCCTGAAATCGGTTCCCTACTTTCACGTCAAGGCCCGAACTCAACGGGCTTTGCTTTGCCGAACCTGGCATACCAAATTATGGGATTTATTTTATGACCATAACACCGACTATTGATTGGGGCACTCAGCAAGAAATTGCGCGGCAACGCTCGATTGCAGGTGGAGGAAAACCCGGCCTCGCCCGAATGGAGCAACTCGCGGGTAAGAGCGGGCGCGAGATTCTCGAAGCCACAAAGAGTTGCTACTTGTATGCCGTAATTCAAATGTAAGAATCATCAACCCGATTGACGGGCTAGTCGGTGATCTGCGTCAGCTTGTGATGCAACCAGGTTTTAGGTCTGACGACAGCTGCCCGATATCAACGGTGCGCTATTTGGCGGAGAGGATTTGCGGCAGCTTCTGCACCCGAAATGCCTCGACAACAAAATCGACAAAGGCGCGCGTCTTCGCCGGCAACAGTTTCTGACTGGTGAAATACAACGAGATTGCTCCGACATCGCCATACCAATTTGGCAGCAACCGCACCAGGGCACCACTTTTCAGATGTGGAGCAGCGTGTGGAACTGGTATCAACCCGACGCCAAGCCCCAGTACCACGGCGCGACTGAGTGCATCCGGATCGTTGACCAGCATTACTGGCTGCTGTTTTGCCGTGACTTCGACGCCGGCGTTATTGCGCATGACCTGCGTCCGCACACGACCAGTCAATGAGGAACGCATCACCACACCGGGGAACTCAGCAAGTCCAGATGGATCTTTGGGACGACGCTTGCCCTGTAATAACACCGGCGATGCCACCGCAATCAAATGTATTCGCGCCAGTTCGCGCGCCACCGTACCCGGCGGCAGCTCAAAGCCAGCACCGATCGCCGCATCAAAGCCGCCTGCGATCAGGTCCAGCGGACGACTATCGAAAACCCAATCGGGAGTCACGCCCGGATAACGTTCGAGAAACGCGGGCATGAGAGGTAACAGATAATCCATGCCAAATCCCGGTGCAGCGCTCAGCTTCAACACGCCGGCCGGTTGCCCGGCATTGACCTTTATGTCGGCAATTGCTCCTTGGATGCTGTCGAGACCGCTCTGTACTGATTGCCGAAAACGTTCACCCGCTTCACTTAGCGTCAGGCCACGCGTGCTGCGCTGGAAGAGTCGCACGCCAAGGTTGCGTTCCAGAAACGCAACGTTCCGACTCACTGCTGCCGGCGTCAAGCCGAGCCGACGTGCCGCAGCAGAAAAACTGCCGCTCTCGGCACTGCGGACGAAGGACTCCAGATTGGCGAGAGTTTCCACGGTTTTACCTTCAAGTAATGATTGAAACTGATTATAGTCGATTGGTACTAACGCCAGAAACAACAAGGCCCTAGAATTCAACTCAGCAAACAGTTTATTCACTTAATTTCAAAGGAAACATCATGACTATCGGCATCATTGGCTCGGGCGCCCTCGGCTCCAACTTCGCCCGTATTCTCGCCAAAAAAGGGCTCTCGGCCACCATCTCCAATAGCCGTGGACCAGCTTCGTTGGCTGACCTGGTCAAAGAGCTAGGGCCATCCATCAAGGCTGGCACAGTGGAGGAGGCGGCAAGCGCCGACATGGTTCTGGTCGCGGTTCGCTGGGTCGACGCAGAGAAAGTACTGGGCAGCCTGCCGGCGTGGAACAGTCGCATCGTGATCGACGGCACTAATCCGGTGGAGTTTTTCGATCCCGCAACGTCGCCGGATGCGAAAGACCCGAGCAATCCGCTCGCAGCTTATGGGATCAAGGCGGTCGATCTTGGTGGAAAGCACTCGAGTCAGATCATCCAGCAATTCGTTCCTGGCGCACGCGTCGTCAAGGCATTTAACCACAACGACGTCAATGTTCTGAGGGAGCCAGAGATCGCAGGCGGCAAGCGCGTATTGTTTTACTCGGGTGACGACGCTGCCGCAAAGGCAGAGGTGCGCGGCATCATGGAAGCCGCCGGATTCTTCCCGATCGACCTGGGCGCGCTGGACGTTGGTGGACCGCTGGCCTCGCTGCCCTTCGGGCCGCTGTCGACGCACAACTTCATCAGTATCTAATCGTGACCTGGAGGCGATATCAATGCGATGAAAAGCAATGTGTCGCTCCCCGGAGACAGACAACATAGCCATTAGTCGGGACAAAGATTTGCCTCGAAAGCATGCTTATTTGGAGGAAAAGTCGGAGGGTGTTTGGGTCGTATCCCGACAGACTTTATTGTTCGTGATCACTATGGTTGCTCAGAACAAAGATGCTAACTGATCCTGAGCATCCACGGCGTTCCGCAAGCCATATTCCTTTTCAACTACACCTCATAAAGATGCTAACTGCAGCGATTTCTTTCTACTAATTTGGATTTTCTTAACAACAAACTTGCTAACCTGGACGCAGTGGGCCGGTTGCCGTGTCAGTTACCGTGTGGATCGATCAGAATTGGGAAACCGAGCTTATTATCTCTGATCGACTTACGGCTGGTCGGTGCGGTCTGCATCGGAATGGCGACTAGTTGTGCGCCCCGAGCCGCAATGTCGCTGCGAGCCTCTTCCAGCGCCTGAAGTTCCAAATTGCAATATGGGCACCAGACCCCGCGATAGAAGGTCAAGACCACCGGCCCATTGGCCAGAAAATCTGCAAGATTGATCGTTTGGCCGTCGGTATTTTCGAGCGCAAACGTCGGCGCTCTGTCGCCTGCTTTTTTTGCTCGCTCCGCTTGGCCTGAGGCGATGAGTTCCTCGGTTGACCTGTGAAGTTTCTCCACCACGGAACTTGGAATTCTCGTACCAGATTCAACGTCTGCCCTGAAGGCGTCGAGCTTTTCTTTCAAAGGCATAGTGATTTCCTTTTTGCTGTTACTTCGGCTGACTCGGCGCTTCGTGATCGACAGGATGCGACTGCGAGGAACCCCGTTCTCATCTGTAGCAAGAGCTCCGTTAAAAAGCTCAGTCCGGACGAACCAACTTGACGTTGCCTAGCAGTACATCCGAAAAATCTTCTACAGCCCCTCTGATATTCACCTGCTCAAAGTAGTCATACCAGCCGGACGCAGCAATCCGGCGCTCGAATTCGCGCTGAAACTCAACGCTCGGCACGCGATAGACGCAAAAGAAATCGTACGGCGCACGATGATCCGTTTCGCCGGCGTTCTTGCCATAGGCGATGACATCCACGCCGGCAGCTTTCATCCCATCCACTGACGCGATGATTTTTTTAATGAAATCGGCTCGCTCATATTCGGAGCATTTTGCCCAGGCAGGGCCGTAGTTGTAGAGTTCGATAAATATCTGTTGCACGGATGTTTCCTCCTAGTGCGCTGAATGAAACCATTCCTCGGTGGCAAGGATGGTTGCAGCAAAGTTAAGGTGCCTTCTTTCGCGACAATCCCATGCCGCCCCTTGATATATGAGGTATTGGCGACTCAATGGGGGACGAATTGTGCAGAAGATCAACTGCATACATACGCTTAAATTCCGACACGTACTTCAACCCATAGTCCCCCACTGATTGTGGAATTTTCGAGATCACAAAATTTGTCCGCTAAGCGCCATCGTGCACTGCGTCTTGCACCATCGAGCCGAGGCGAAGCGGACAACCGCCCACGCCGTCGTTGCGCATGGCGACGGCCAACGGCCAGCGAAGAAACCCGCAACCCGTTCTAACCCGCCGCCTTGACGCGACAGAATCTCTCAACTGTCGAATGGAGCGGTGTTGATGAGGTCGCATAGGTTCGTGCAACTGAAGCCATGAACATGGCGATGTCCAATATCGACCAATCCGGTGTTAATAGCTGTATGGGGCTTTTTCCTGACGACTTCAGCTAACGCTTCTGTAAACGCAGCCTTCAATCCAATCCTGGGGTAAAGAGCGAGCACGTCATCAATTAGGGATGGCGTAATTTCATCCAGTCGAAGCCCAAAAAGGTCGGCATAGGCTCCGACGTTAATAAGTGCAACTTCGGGTTGCTTGCGGTCGACGATGCCTGAGGAAGTGTGGAGAGCGATGGCATCCCAGACAAGCTCGGCCTTGGATTTTGGATAGTCGTTCTCGATCAGGAACCGGTTGGCAGCATCAGCGCTATCAACTTCGAAGCGCTGGTCTGCCGCGAACTCGTCGGAGAGACTAAGGTCGTGCAGAATTGCGGCGAGATAGACAAGCTCGCGGTCATATACTAACCCCCGCCGCTTGGCTATGAATTCAGCAAACCACCATGTCCGGTGCAAGTGGTTAAGCAGTACTTTTGAATGGACCCGTTCGACAAGCGATACCGCTTTCCGGGTGAGTGCAGAATCCGGGGGGGTAACGCCTCCGATAGTGACTAATGTGTTCATATGTTCTCCGCGAACGTGAAGTTGACGAGGTCTTCAGCTTAGGTGTTCTCGGCGTGGCGTAAATGACTGTTTTCGGTCGATTTGTGCCAAAATACGATCTAGCGCATGGGCGAGGCGAAAATGGGTAAGCGGACGGAGGTAGGTAAGCAGCCTAAGGCTGGACGGCATAAGCGAATCGTGATTTTGGGTTTGCCGCCGGTGGAGGCGATTGATGTGATCGGGCCAGCCGAGGTGTTCTCCTTTGCGAACCGGCTACTCGATGAGCCCGCTCCCTACACGATTGAATTGGTATGTTGCGGTGCGGATGTGTGTCTGGAGAGCGAAGTCGGCATCGGACTACGGGGGCACAAGACGCTTGAACAGGAGCGGCGTGCCGACGAGCCAGTCGACACCTTGATCGTCGCTTCGGGCTTTAGGTCGATCGAACGACTTGATCCAGAAGCGATTGAGTGGATCCGAACCAAGTCACCATCGGTGCGTCGAGTGTGCTCAATATGTGTCGGCGCGTTCGCATTGGCGGATGCGGGACTATTGGACGGTCGTAGAGCAACAACTCATTGGCAGATGGCAACACAATTGGCTGAACGTTACCCAAAAGTCGCGGTCGATCCGACGCCAATATGGGTGAAAGATGGCAATGTGTATACGTCGGCTGGCACATCCGCAGGGATCGATTTAGCGCTCGCTCTTGTATCCGAAGACCTAGGAGATAATGTCGCGCTGGAAATTGCGAAGACTTTAGTCCTATTCCTTCGACGGCCAGGCGGGCAGGCGCAGTTTAGCGTTGCTCTTCGGTCGCAGCGGTCATCGAGCTCGAGCTTGGACGAGTTGTGTCTTTGGATCGGCGAACATTTGCATGCGGAGCTTACGGTAGAGATGCTGGCAGACAGATTATCGACCAGTGTCAGGACGCTTATCCGTACGTTTCAACGGGAATTAAACGTCACGCCCGCCAAGTATGTCGAAGACGTGCGGCTTGAAGCTGCCTGCCGGGCGCTCGAGTTGGGGCGGAACTCTATGGAAGAGGTCGCACGTCGATGCGGTTATCGTAGCGTCGACGTGATGCGAAAGGCGTTCATAAGACGTATAGACGTGAGTCCCAACGAGTACGCGCGACGTTTCAGGATGCAGTAGCAGAGCCGGGACACGGCGGTTTTACTTGAGCGTCGATCAGCCAGGGCATGTCGATCAGTTCGCGCCTCACGCTAGCCGCTCCGACCGTCACGGCCTGTCCGTATGCGCCGTCGGGAAGAATCGCCAGTTGGTCGACAAGCCCAACCCCCAAGGCCCAGCCACGCGTGTGCGCACCAACACCAAACCGTCGGCGCAGACCGCTTTCAACCAACCGTTCAATGCCTGCATCAGTCCATTATTGCAAGATGAGACGAAGTGATATGTAGTTGCGCGATATCGGCATGGATCATCTTCCTCTAATCGTTTCTAATGAGGTTCTTTCAAACCTTAGAGGCCAGATATGGAAGCTAGAGACCACATCAAACAAGTGATAGAGACCATCTACGACAAAGTCTTCAATCAGGGACAAGGGGACTTGTATCCGGGCCTCGTGGCTGGCCCGTACATTCAGCACAACCCACTATTCCCGGATGGGCTGGAGGCCATCGTGGGCTACATCAATCAGGCCGGGCCCATCCCCTGTGAGGTCAAGCGCATCGCGATCGATGGCGATCTGGCCTTTGTGCACGTGCGCTACTTGAACTGGGCTGGCCAAGAAACCGCAGGCGTCGACATCTTCCGTTTCGATGCCGACGGCAAGATCGTCGAGCACTGGGATGTGCTGCAGCCGGTGCCGAAGAACGCAAACAACGCGAACACGATGTTCTGAGCGAACAGAAAGGATATTGACATGACGAAACCGATAGATATGGGTAACGTGGAATTCATCGAAGTCGATGGCTTGACGATCCGCTTTCAACGCCACCGAGCCGGCGAGGGAATTCCCTTGGTGCTCACCAGCCCCTGGCCGGAAAGTCTCTACGCTTTCCACCGGGTTTGGCCGATCCTCGGGTCCGAGGCTCCCCTCATTGCCGTTGACCTCCCAGGCTTTGGCCAATCCGAAGGCCGGCCGCAGTTGATGTCGCCCCGGGCAATGGGGGCATTCATTCCCAAGGTTCTGTCTGCACTGAGCCTTGACCGCGTTCATGCGATCGGGCCCGACGTCGGCACCTCCGCCCTTCTCTTCGCAGCCAACGCCCACCCGAACCTGTTTGAAAGCCTGGTGGTTGGAAGCGGCGCCACCGACGCCGCGCTCGCAGCGGGGACGTTGAAGGACTTGATCAACGCCCCATCGACCGCGCCCTTCGATGAGATCGGCGGCGACGTGATTGCCCTCGGCGCCATCGACCAGCTGATGAAGTCCAAACCGGACCCTGATGTGCTGAAGGACTATCAAGCATCTTCGGCCGGCCGTCGTTTCGTCGAGGCGATGGCCTACGTGCGCGCCTATCCGGCGGATCTTTCAATCCTGCGAGCCGCGCTTCCCAGCATTCGCACCCCTGTTTTGAGCATTTGGGGCGCACAGGATCCACTGGTGCCCCCTGAAAACGCCGAGGTTCTGAACCGAGCGTTGCCTCGAACGCGCTCGCTGCTGCTCGACTGCGGTCACTTCGCCTGGGAGGACTGTGCGGACGAGTACGCAGCGGCGATCCTTGAATGGATTCGAGGCGGCTACAAAACAATCTAGGGCGGCATGTGGTGGTGTCGTCGCCCCGCACTATGCGTTGTCGCTTGTCGGCTGCAATCAGATAGCGGCGAAGCAGCGTGTTCGATAGCGCAATTTTCGGCTCGCTGGAGGTTGCGTCAGCGTTTTCTGCCGGCAACGCCTTGAGCGCTTGAGCAATAGTCCATGGATCAACGTTGCGCTCTACACGCAGCCGTGAAGTCAGGGGGATGCTTGATCCAGATGGCTGCGTCATGGTTTCACCTCTTGGTTGTGGTGGGCTGTATTTAATCAGCCGCGAAGAAGATGAACTATGCAGAAAATTCGCCAAAGCATATCAATTCGTCTTATTCTGGTAATGTAAAATAATGGACGCATTAAATGGTTGGTTGAAAGTAGTTCGGGCCGATGGCTTGGTGCTGGTGCGCACTCGCGTGGCCGGGCCATGGGGGTTTGCGGCGCAAGCTCGCGATGCTGTGGTGTTTCATTTCGTCGCGGAAGGACGAGCCTTCGTCCGCCAAGTCGATGCAGAACCCATCGAGCTTCAGGCTGGCGAAATGGTCATATTTCCGCGTGGCAGCGCGCATGAGGTGGCATATTCGAAGCGCGGCCGAGTCATGCCGCTCGAATCCTTCCTCGCCCTACGCGATGGCGTCCTCGACAGCGTTCCAAAGGCCACCACGTTAATTTGCGGCCAGTTCGACCTGGATCAGCACCTGACGCTTCCTGCCCTGCGAGCATTACCGCAAGTCGTGGCGTTGCGCGCTGGAATGGAACCTGGCGATTCATCGCTGAGCGATACGCTGCGCATGCTGCGCCACGAAGTCGAGACGCCGAACTTCGGCAACCATATCGTGGTGCGCAACCTACTCTCGTCCCTGTTTGTTTACTTCATGCGCGGGTGGGCCGATGCTTCCTCGCCGGAGGCGAACGACTGGTTTTCAGCTTTGCGCTCACCGCACATGACGCGGGTTCTCGCGCGCATACACGAAGCACCCGGCCATGCTTGGACACTGGAGCAACTCGCAAAAGAAGCTCGCTTGTCGCGCGCTGCTTTCGCCCGCAACTTCTGCGCTTTGGTCGGCGAACCGCCGCACCAATATCTGACGCGCTGGCGCATGGGAATTGCCGCGCAACTATTGGAGGAAACCGAGCTGCGACTTGGCGAGATCGCCTCGCGCGTTGGCTATAAGTCGGAGTTTTCGTTCAGTCGTGCCTTCAAGTTGGCGCGCGGGATTTCGCCGATCCAGTACCGCCGCGCACCACGGCGTCATGCTCCTACCGGCCAGCGTGATCCTGGATCAGCTGCGACATAGTCCTTCGTACGAGTGCATTCAGGGACAGACGCTGATTACTATGGCCAAGACAGATATGTTCAAACTGACGGTCCACGCTTTCTGCCAAGCTCCCAGGACACGCCACCACCGCGGACTGTCGCGGCAAGTTGCTACCCCAGTCGACGTTCAAGCACCAGCTTCCACGGCACCAGGCTGAATACCATGCCGTCATCAAGCGTGCTACCGCTTACGCAGAAAGTAGCGCGGGCACGTACTCATCTAATTTGGCGAAGTGACGCTCGATCGGCCGCCCTGGATACGCTACGGGAGAAATTACAACGCAAGGCACTTTGAACAAAAATACCTTGCGCATGGATTGCGAGAATGAATAAGGCCATTGCAGCAATCGCAATTCGTTTATGTTTGTCGACTTCAGTTCATGAGACAGAAAGTCCGTGCTGGCGCCCAAACTCCCACGAAACTCGGTCACCTCTTGTCGTCGCAGAAATAGCTTGTCCAAGCCGCTGATCGAGCACTGGCCGGTAGTAGCAAGCTCCCGACCACGTAGCGTCGCCAACGGGTTGCGCGCCAAGACCACGCGCTCACCGCGCCCCTGTTCAGTCAGGAAAGTGACGCGCTGCTGTAGCGCGTCCTTGATCTAGCCACCAAAGCCCAGATCGCCCAGCCCCTTGCCGTCACCGATCAACTGCCGATCCAGCCAGGTCGTACCAATCACACACACCTGCCGCTCAATGGGTAAGTGTGATTTCAGCTCCACTGCCACGTCACCGCCCAAGCGTTGCGCGTCGTACTGGTGGCCCCGCTCGACCAAGTCTTCAGGTACGCGCCAGACGCCTTCGGCCACCCGCTCCACGATGTCAGCGCAACGCAGGGCTTCGAGCCTACGGACATTGGCAAACTCCCTGAAATGCTAGTGTTTACGCGGCTTCCCGAGTATGTCCATACGATGCTAACTGACCCCTAGCATCCACGGGGTTCGCAAGCCATATTCTTTCTCAGCTACACCTCCTAAAGATGCTAACTGCGGCAAATTTCTTCTACTAATTCGGACTCTCGTAACAACAAACTTGCTAACTTAGGATAAAACTTTTGGGCGTATGTTATTAAGAGCCGCAAATACGTGTTCTGCGCGGCTCACGTCGGGTGGGTTCGACGCATGTCGGATACCCGCAATGAGGTACCGTAGCGGTGAATTTTCGAGTTCGTAAGATCCAATATTGGTTAATAAAATTGTGAGGTCACTTACCATCACCTCTTTGTTCGCGTCTTCGCCGGCGGCGAGTTCCGCCTCGAAATGGAGACTTTGCCCTGAGCTATAACCTCATTTCACTAACGATCCTCATAGCATCCCGCCCCGGGGCTTGACCAAATTCGCGCGCATATTCTCTGCTGAATTGGGTAGAACTTTGGTAGCCAACTTCATGGGCGGCTGCGGTAACACTGTAGCCGGAAGCTATTAGTAACGTGCGGGCATTGAGTAGTCGGATTTGCTTTTGATATTGAACCGGACTTAGCGCGGTGACGGATTTAAAGTGGCGGTGGAATGCCGATACGCTCATGGCTACTCTGGCTGCCAAGTCCTCAACACGCAGCGGTAGTGCATAGTTGCGGCGGATTTGTTGAATGGCTTGGTTGACGCGTGCTAATGCCGAATCGGGTAAGGCGATGTCGCGCAGCATCCAGCCCATCGGCCCTTGCAAGACGCGATAGAGAATTTCTCGTTCATAGCCTAGCGCCAGCGCTGGTATGTCTGATGGATGGCTCATCAAGCGCAGCATCCGCGCCCAAGCATCTAGTAATTCCGGCGTCACAGCTGCGACCGAAAACGCGTGTTTCTCGTCACCCCATCGGCTGCCAGTATTAGGCAGATCACTAAGCAGGTTCGCGATAATGCCGGCATCCAAAGTCAGGCTGACTGCGAGGTAGGGTTCGCCCGCTTCAGACGGCCGCACTACCCCAAGAGCAGGCAGACCAACGGACATGACGAAATAGGTTGCTGGATCATAGTGCAAAGTCCGTCCGCCAACGGTCATGGTCTTGCTTCCCCGCAGAATCAGATTAATCATTGGCTCATAGTCGGCAGCCAGTTGATGTTCCGGGATGGTTCCTTGAACCATCGTGACGCGCGGTATACCCGTCTCGGTGCGCCGGTTCTCTGCATGCGCGGCAAGCGTACGAAGTTCATTGAGTTGTTTTTCCATGCCAATGATTAAACACCATCTTGCCAATCTCTAGCAACTAGAAAGCAGGAATAGGCAGGATTGAGGTGTGAAATGGCAGGCCAGATTTGGCGTCGAGGAATACCATGAGGACTCAATTAGCCGCTTAACGGAGTCACAAAATGAATATTGTCTTTATCACCGGCGGTAGCCGCGGTATCGGAGCAAGCACTGCACTGGAATGCGCGCGTCGCGGACTGGGCGTCATCCTTACCTATAACAGCAAGCCGGATAGAGCCAACGAGGTGGTGCGTCGGATCACCGAGGCCGGCGGCAAGGCCGCCACCTTGAAACTAGACGTCGGCGTGTCCCGCGCTTTCGACGACTTTCGCAGTGAAGTGTCGCGCACCTTGTTCAGTGTCTGGGGCGAGAGTGAACTGAGTGGTTTGGTAAACAATGCGGGCTACGGCCTATTCAACCTCATCGAAGCCGTCACCGAAGCTGAGTTCGACGGCCTGATGAACGTACACCTCAAGGGCCCGTTTTTCCTGACCAAGGCGTTGCTGCCACTGATGAAGCAAGGCTCTAGCATCGTCAACCTGACCAGCGCAACGACGCGCGTTGCAACCGCCGGAGTGGCACCGTACGCGTCGTTCAAGGGTGGGTTGGAAGTGCTCACGCGATACATGGCCAAGGAATTCGCTGAACGCCGTATCCGCGTGAACTCCGTTTCTCCCGGTGCGATTCGTACCGAACTGGGTGGCGGCCTGAACGACAAATTCGAAGCCATGCTGGCAGCGCAGACCGCGCTGGGCCGGGTTGGCGAACCTGAAGAGGTTGCACGCGTGATTGCCACGTTGCTGACCGAAGATGGTGGTTGGATTAACGCGCAAAACATTGAAGTTGCTGGCGGCTATATCATCTGACCGGAAGGGAGCAAAGCCGTGCGGGATCATGTATTTCTATCGGCCAGCAACATAGACCGTTCTATCGGTTTCTATGCCGCCGCTCTGGCACCGCTGGACAACATCAATCGCCTTGACTACGAAGGGAAGGATCGCCCGTCTGGCCATTCTGACCTAAAAGGATTTGGTGAGAACGGGCGTATGCTTTTCTGGCTGAGACATGGCTCGGTTGCGCCCGATGCCTTGCATATCGGGTTCGCTGCTGATTCGAAAGGTACGCTGAACTTCGCCTATGCCGAAGCATTGGAGGCTGGTGCTACCGTAATCCATTCGCGTGGACCGCAACCTAACTACGATTCTCGCTATTGTGCGGCGCAGGTGAGGGGGCCTAGGTGGCTACAGCATTGAATTTCCCTACAAAAGCTGGCAACACGGGAGCTGATGTGATGACCCAGAAAACGAGCAATCTACGCAAGGCCGCCGATGCGTTCATCGCTGCAACCAATTCCTATGATATGGAGCGAGTGTTAGCATTGTTTACGCAAGATGCGGTGATCGACGACCCGTCGACCGGCCATCGTTTCGATGGCCATACTGGCATCCGCGATTATATCGAGCAGTATTTCATCGGGTATCACACGGTGACTCGCTTCCTCTCGATGGAGAGCCTTGGCGACAACCGTGCGCGTGTGCGGGTCGATTTCACAGGCGATTTCGGACACGAAATCGGTTTGCTGACAATGTCCATAAATACCGAAGGCATTTTCGTGCGAATCGATGCCAACCTTGAATAATATCAGGCTGGCATAGGTGCGCGGCTTTCCACACGTCGAATCTCCGCCGCTGGCCGGTAGCGGCGCTGAAAGAACTCCGACTCATCTGACAATCGCCGTCAGTTCAAGTTTGAGCTACTACATTTTAAACTTGAACAAAATGATTACTCAACTCGATTAAGGAATGGCCGCTTTGGACAAAGTCGTATGTCTCCTTGGGGTCGAAATCTATCTTTCGCAAATGGCCCAATTCGACCGAGGCTGTGTAAAAGCGCAAAATAATTTCATCGAAAGAAAAATCGACTTCTTAAAACGATCGCTATGCGATTTTCTCGATCTCGGCAAGGGTGTCCCTACCCACAGATTTTTGTCAGACTTACGTTTTTACACAGCCTCGGCCACAAGCAGACATCCGTCAGCAGCATTGAATTAAATTTTCATTATTTTGGCAAATATCGATGATTTCACCTCGAATAAATAATTCGAACTCCGATAACGATGCAAGTTGCGAAACTAGGTTTGGTGGAAAACCTAGCGCTCCAGGCCACGACTTTGAATGGCCCACCTGAAAAACGCGTCACGGAAATATGCAATTCCTTGGTCAACTTCGGTTGAAAAATCAATTTGATGGAGAGCCTTTACTACTCTTATTCATGTGTCAAAATAACCCGAGCCTATGCGATGAGTGGGACGCAAATGCCGATGGCAATAAGGTCGTCTCAGTTGCCGTAGACCTTTCTAATCTAATTGACCTGATTGGGTACGCAAACATGCGAAAGATTTTTCTCTCCGTTCTTGTGCTGGCGTTGGTATCACCTATTGTGTTCGCCGAAATCGAATGCACGGATCGTCCTGAGTGCTGGCCTGAAGGAAGCTCTATGCACACCGGGCTTCTACTAGTTCAGCAACAGAAGGCGGTCGACAAACTTTTGGCCAGCAAGCACGACGATCTGATTAAGCTTGTTTCCTCTTCATCGAGCGGTGGAATTCCAGTAGATGGAAGGCTTTTGGCCGCACTCAAAACTCAGCAAGCCGCGTGGCTGAAATACCGAGCCGAAGAGTGTGAGTTAATTGGTTCTCTAACCGGTGCCGGTGGCACATGGCCTTCGACCTATGCCAACAAATGCGAGCTCAACCATTCCGAGCAACGTCTTCGCCGAGTCCGTTCAGCCATTCGGTGTATCGAGAAAATTCCTTTAGAAAAGCGGTCGTTCGAACAAAACAACTGCTTGCAGCAGCTTGCTCCGCTTACGAACAAATAGGTCTGACACCTCATTCCACCAGACCTGCCGTGGCAAGCCGCGACAGTCTGGCGAATTTAACGGTTGAGCATTGCATTGGAAATCGTCTGTTGACCGCGCTGTCCAAGCTCTTCGGCCGCGCTGGCGCGATCGCGTTCATCTCGATTCTGGCTGAGCTTCGACTTTCCGACAATTCTGATAATTTCAATCTCCATACCGACGATGGCCGGCAGTGATCGGGGCACTCTGGTTGTCGGACGATCCCAGGTCGTCGAGGAAAGCGACGGTGTCAGGGATCTTCAGATCGGTGAGTAGCTGGCGTGTGGCGGCTTGGAATACACGAATACTCATTTGTTTTCTCCTTGTTTAAAACTCATTTATTCAAACTTATTCAAACGGTCGCCAACTTCTCTTTCAAGTAAGGCGTGATATTGTGCATCGCACGCGATACGTAGTCTTCTTTCTCTCCCACCGGGGCGACGTAGTGAAGTGCGCTTTCCGCCGCTTCGATACCCTCCAGGCGGGCAATGATCCAGGCAGCAAGATAAGGTGACGCAAGGCATCCGCCCGCAGTGGCGACGTTGCCTGTGGCAAAAAAAGGCTGGTTCAGCACATCGATGCCGGCTTCCTGGACCCAAGGTTTCGTCGTCAGATCGGTGCATGCCGGCACTCCGTCGAGCAGGCCGAGCTTGGCAAGGATGAGCGTGCCGGAGCATTGCGCAGCCAACAGTTGTCTGGATGGATCGAGCTGCAACTGCGCCATCAGCGCCCCGTCAGCGACGACTTCGCGCGTTCGCATGCCGCTGCCGACGATGACCGCATCGGCAGCGCTTGCCTCGCGCAGGGATGTCTGAGATTCAAGCACCAACCCGTTCATCGACCGGACTCGCTCAGTGGGACTGGCAATCGACACGCGCCAGTCCGGCTTCTTGATGCGATTGAGGACGCCGAGCGCAATGAGGGAGTCGAGTTCGTTGAAGCCTTCGAAGGTGAGGATAGCGATGTGCATGGTGTCGTCTTCCTGAGTAAATAAGGTTGAGAAATCAGTACTGCTTGTAAGGGAGGAACTTGCGATGAGACATCATATGACCGACAATCGATACAATCAAATTATTGTCATGGATACATTCTCGTATGGCTCGTTCTCGCTACAAGCAGCTGGTTGACACATTTGCGGCCGATATCCGTGCAGGACGCTTGCCGCCGGGTACGCGCTTGCCGACTCACCGCCAACTGGCGGCCAAGGAGGGGCTAGCCTTAGTTACCGCGACGCGAGTCTATGCAGAGCTTGAAGCCATGGGCTTGGTCAGCGGGGAAGCTGGCCGAGGCACGTTCGTTCGGGAAACCTCGTTACCTCTCGGCCTAGGCATCGACCAGCATGCGACCGCTGCGGGCATGGTGGATCTCAATTTCAACTATCCATCGCTACCCGGTCAGGCCGAGTTGCTGCGAAATGCCTTGCGCCAGCTCGCGTCTTCCGGTGACTTGGAGGCACTGCTACGCTACCAACCCCATGGGGGGCGCCAGCATGAGCGGGCCACGGTGGCGCGCCACCTTCGATCCCGGAGACTGGAAGTTGGTGCGGAACAAGTGCTGATCGTGAATGGCGCGCAGCATGGGTTAGCAGCGACTGTCATGGCGCTGCTGCGGCCCGGTGACCTGGTCGCGACCGACGCACTGACCTATCCGGGGTTCAAGATACTGGCTGACGCACATCACCTTGAACTGGCGTCGATTCCGGCTGCTGACCAAGCCCCTGATCTGGATGCGCTGGAGCGGCTGTGCAAGAGCCGGCGGGTGCGTGCTGTGTATACGATGCCGACGCTGCACAACCCGCTGGGATGGGTGATGAGTGCGGACTGGCGGCAGCAGTTGGTGACGATCGCCCGCAAGCACGGGCTCCTTATCATCGAGGACGCGGCCTATGCCTTCCTCGCAGAGGAACCGCCGGCGCCACTGGCGGCACTTGCACCTGAGACGACTGTGTACGTGTCAGGGCTTTCCAAGAGTGTGGCTGCAGGGCTGCGCGTCGGATTCGTCGCCGCACCCGCTCAATGGGTGTCCGCGATTGAGCGAATGATCAGAGTCACTACCTGGAACACGCCCGGTGTGATGACCGCGATCGCTTGCGGTTGGCTGGACGATGGCACCGTCACGCGGCTGGAGGCTGAGAAGCGCCGCGATGCGAGTATCCGGCAATCAATGGCCAGCGACATCCTGGCTGGGCTTCGATGCGTCCGCCATCCGTCCTCCTATTTTCTCTGGCTCCCCCTGGCAGAAGAGGTCCGAGCCGATCAGGTAGCGATGGCGCTCATGCGCGAGCACGTTTCGGTGTCGACTGCCGAACCGTTTGCGACGTCTGTCCATGTGCCGCATGCGATCCGCCTGGCGCTCGGGTCCGTAGAGCTGGATGCTCTCCGGGATGCGCTGGAAAAGGTCAAGCGGGTGATCGGCGATTGGTCGTATTGAGGCAATTCACTGCTGGCGCCACCCAACTGCCGGTTTCGCTGCATTCCCGGCAGCGTTGGCGCTTGCGGCACAGTCTGGTAAGGGCTGTATTGTGGACATTCGACAAGATAGCCTGGCAGTCAGCAACGGGGCGACTTGAGCCTGTCGCGACCGGCTCAAAACGGCCAGCAGCGGTCGGTCGAGCTTGATATTCCATTGGGCTTACGGCACGATGCCAAGATGATGATCATTCCGAGCATCAAAGAAAGTACACGAGGCCTGAGTGCATGTTTGTCATACTGTTGAACTACAAAAAAGCCCTGTCTGACGTTGACCGTTTCGTCGACGAACATCGAAAGTTTTTAGAACGCTACTATGCTTCTGGCCACTTTCTGTTATCGGGACGCAAGGAGCCACGCACTGGTGGTGTCATTCTCGCCAAAGCAGAAACGAAAGCAGAGATCGAAAGCATCGTTCGGAGTGATCCCTTCTACCGAGAGCAAATCGCGGAATACGAGATCGTTGAGTTCTTGCCGTCTATGTCGTCGCACCTTGTTGATCTTAAAGCGCTTAATGCATCGTAGATCTGAGACCTGACGGAACAACATAATTCGAAGATTGACGTCCTGTTTCCAAGGACGTAGCCCGGCTGGTTTGGGTCGAGCTGACCTTCTCGAATGCCGCAATTCGGCCGGAAGCGGGCGTTCAGTTATACGGCCATTCATGTGCGTCGGTAGGCATAGGGCAAGACCGGAAAATTTCAGGGGGAATTGTCTTATGTTCAGTTTATTTAAATCGCGAAAAATTTCTGATGCTCATTTCGGAGAACTCTCCCGGTCGAGTGGTTTCTGGAGAAGCACAATAAAACTTGGTTCATGCGCGGACGTTCCATTGGCGGTCGCAGGACCTAAAGATGGTCCGGATGCTAGTGCACTTGCTGAAGCTCACCAAGTTGCTTCACTATTTCCGGAGTGGCAGCCGATTATCGAGCAAGCGCTCTTTGAACACTTTGAGCCATATTTCGAGGCAATAGCAGCGGGCGAATATTCTGTTTCAAATGAAAATCTACGGAACATTAAATCGCCAAAGGACGTGTTGTCCGGGGCAAAACTACAATTTGTCGCCGTCGGTCCAATAGGCGGGACAATGACGACTGAACTTGGCTATGAAACCGAATGGGATGAGGAACATTTGCTTGGTATACGATTTCAAGCTGGAAAATTTGTTGAGCTTTGCGGAAGCACAGTGGCTAGTTAGCGCCATCGCTCACCCAAGTTCTTCGGTCAAATGACGAAAATCGGCCCGGAGCGGACCTTCAAGCCACTTTGACTCAAGAGAGAATATGCTGAATTTGTTTGCCATTGAAGATGTATTCGACATCACTGGAAGAGGATGCGTACTTGCTCCAGGCATTCCTCATTCGCTCGGGCTGAACATCAAAATTGGAGCTCACCTTCTCATAGTCTCTCCCTTTGGAGGTCGAATCCGTACTCAAATCTCTTCCTTTGAGATGTTGCATACGAGAACACACGGACTTAGTCATGCTCCATTCGCAGTGTCATCCGAAATCAAGAAAGAACAGTTGGAACTTGGCTCCAAGGTCTTCCTGATTGAAGAGAGCGGCATCTAACGGCTGTGGATTCAACCGGTGGATGCAACAGATTGATGAAATCGATACCGGGAGACAGCGCGCGCCGCTTTCGCCCGCCGCGGTGACCTGTTACATCTTCATACGTTTTTTTCAGACGAAAGTGTTGCCACCGATACATACCGCGCTAGTATTCGTATGAAAATGAAGCCTGACAGGAGTAGTTATGCATAATCGATTCATTCGAATGCTGGGCGCTGTCTCAGTGTTGATGCTCATGAGTCTCGGCATTAACCATGCCGTCGCTGCGTGTACCGTACCGGCACCGGTGAAGTCAATCGATCCAGCGGGGTTTTACGACGATCCGGCGGCTTATGCGCAGGCGGTCAAGCCGATGCGGGACTATATCTACCAGCTCAACAAGGCTGCGGAATCGAAGCAATGGACCTGCGTTCTCGCACTTTTGGAAGGTTGGGCCCGCGCGGATTCCTTGATGGGTCCGATCAGCGGGTACCAGGGCTACTACGAGCGTTCCTGGGCCGGGACAGATTTCGCGCTCGTGTTGCTGCGGCTGCCCCGGGAAGTCAGCGAGGCTAATGCGGACCAGCTGCGCGTCATTACACCGTGGCTGACCCGTATCGCCATCGCCACGCGGGACGCGGATGCGATCAACCATTTGCACAATAATCTGGTCTATTGGGCGGGGCTGAATCTTGTCGCTACCGGCACGCTTGCGCAGCGGCAGGAGTTGATCGATGCCGGACTCGCACGTGCCCGGGAGGGCATTCACGATATAGGTCTGTACGGCGAATTGGAGCGGGAGATCAAGCGCGGCGATCGCGCTCTCCATTACCACACGTTCGCGCTGATTCCGCTGGTCTTCACGGCGGAACTGGCCGAGCGGCAAGGTACAAATCTCTATCAGGAGAATCACGGCGCAATCGGCCGGCTGGCGAATCTGGTGATCAAGGCGGTGCAGAATCCCGACAGCTTCACCGAGATCACACCGGTCAAACAGAATCTCTTCCCCTGGACATTTCAAGACGAGCTTTCGTGGATGGAGCCGTATTACGCTCGCACGCGCGACCCGCGACTTCCCGCACTGATTGCTCCGCGCCGTCTGTTCAGCGAATGGCGTCTTGGTGGCAACGTCACCGTCGCGTGGGGAGTTGCGCTGCCGCAGTGAGCGTTGCGTGGATATATGCCGCAGGTCATAACCGTCCCGGGGCCGCCAACGGGAGTTTTAACATTTCGCCAAGATCGTCGACAATTGACTCAATGCTCAACACAGATCGATTGCGGCTCGTGATGCACTACTAAGCTCTCCAGGTCAGTAACACCCAGAACTTATGGGCTTTTTGAACGTCTGCTTTGGGCGTGTCAGAAGGCCTGCAACGGGTCGAAGTTTGTCTTTCGCAAATGGCCCAATTCAGCCAGAAGGAGACACTCGTTAAACGCCATGCCGAGCAAGTGCATCGCATCGATACGGCGCTTTCAGTCATTCTCAAGCGGCCGGCAATCACACCTCCATAATCGTTTCAAAGCCGCCGTAGATCAGCCGCTTGCCGTCGAAAGGCATCGGATTCTCTCCAGGCTGCATCCGCGGGTCGGCCATGATCACTTTCCAGGCTTCGTCCCGTTTCTCACGAGAAGGCCAGGTAATCCAGGAGAACACCACCGTCTCGTCATCTTTGCGCTGGACGGCCATTGTAAAAGACGTCACTTTTCCCTCGGGGACGTCATCTCCCCAGCATTCGACTACCTTCAATGCGCCATATTCCTTGAATACGGCCGCAGCCGATGCGGCATGTTTTATGTATACTTCACGATTAGCTGTAGGTACGGCGACTACAAATCCATCTATGTAAGTCATAACGATCTCCTCTTGCGTTAAAAAGATAGGGGGAAATGCGAAGGCGACGCAATTCGCTAGCGCATCGCCGCATATCGGCCCCTGTACACTAGACGAACGACACTTAAAGAAATCGACATCGCTCGTAACATAATAGTTCTGAACGCCGATTTCGCTCTGATATCGTACATGTCCGGCTGGAAGATTCGTCGGGTTGACTAGGTTAGATGCATTCTTTCAGCCATAAGTAGTCATTTTCCTGGTTGCCGTTTCAGTGCGAGCATCGTGGCCAGCCAGTCCGGACTTGGCGCGCAGATCTGCGATGCCGCAAGAATGTCGCGAAATGAGCGTTCAATTGATTACGTCAAGTAATAACAATAAATCCCGGAGCGACCTTTATCAACGTGGATGGTAGAAGTAAAGTTGAATACCACTGGAACTTGATGCAAGACCGGATCCTGCTGAAACCTATTATTTTGGAGTCCACATGGCCCAGCAGGATGGTGGCGCTCACAAAGGCAAATGGTAAGGCTTGCTTCTTAACTACATCTGCAACACTTCGACGGAGAAAATGATGAAAAAGGGATATTGGGTAGTTGCGTACCGGTCGGTGTCGGACGCGTCTGCAATGCAGGCCTACGCCACGCTGGCTAGACCGGCGATTAAGGCCGCCGGCGGGGCGGTACTGGCTGTGCCCGGCGCTACGGTCGTGACGCACGAAGCGGGCGTTGCGCAGTACACGGTCATTGTGGAATTCGCGAGCTTCGAACTGGCGCAGCACGCCTATGCGAGCGCGGACTATCAGGCTTCGCTGCGTGCGCTGGGTAATGGCGCCGAGCGCGATTTCCGCATCGTCGAAGGCGCGGCTTGAGCGCGACGGGGGAAGGGTATGACGCGGCCAGTCCTCCTTCACTCATCGGGTAGGTTGACGAAAGTTTTGTTGACGATGCTCCATTTGCTGTCCAACCGGCGCAGCGTCAGGTACAGGTGGTAATTGAAGCCCAGCATCGGCGAATGCAGCTTGACATTGGCGATGCTGCCCAGGCTGTCGACAGCCAGGATCTCCATGCGATAGGGCTCGCCCAGTTGTTGCGCACTCTGGCGCGAGGCCACGCCTTCCAGGTAGGCGGCGATAGTCTTGTGATACGGCTGGCCGTTGATCTCGCCATACACCTGGGCGTTGGGATCGAACAGGCTCGCCAGAGTGACGGTGTCACCGGTGTAGACGCCATGCAGATAGGCATCGGCGATGGCGGTGATGCTGTCGTGGTGATCGGTGTTCATGTCAGTCTCCAGAAAAGGGAGGGCTCCGGCTGGAACCTCGCCACAGGGTTTATTTCCGGTACTCGGCGGTAGCGACGGCGCCATTGATGGCGACGACGGATGCGAGACGTTTAAAGATGGCTTTCATGGTCAGCATGCGTCAGCAGTTGAAGCGCTGATGCTCAGGCGGTTACACGGGCGCTGACCGTGCGCAGGCGGTCGCCGAACTGGCGCGCCGTGGCCAAATCGCCGGCCGGGATTTCGTCGACCGAAGCGTCCGACGGCGAGGCTGTGGCCAGGCCGGCAAACGAGGACAGATAGTTGATGTCGTCACGCTTGGCGGTCTTGGCGTTGCTGGGCATCATGCCG
>Ga0207141_10058_pt1 | contig 38229 bp, 32 predicted proteins | sample Alteio_BWMinHeat_5_FD_153553 | JGI IMG/M metagenome (GOLD analysis project Ga0207141, IMG submission 153553) | Enriched cells from forest soil in Barre Woods Harvard Forest LTER site, Petersham, Massachusetts, United States -... | ecosystem: Environmental > Terrestrial > Soil > Temperate forest >... | reverse complement strand
AGTAATGAAATGGCGGCGTTTTTTCTTTTCTTCTAAAACAGAAAATAATATTGGCGAAGGCGGGATTCGTCCGATTTGGGTTTTTTTGTTAATTGTAGTTGCTATATATGTAAATATTGATCTGTTCCTTGGAGAATATTTTCGGACTGATAAAGTAAGTATGGAACAACTTTGGGCCGAATTTCATAAAATCCAACCGTTGCCAGAAAGCTATTCATATGATTTAACGATAACCGACAAATACCTTGTGCAGTCAATAGGCAGTAGCTATGTTGCACGTTTGTCACAAGAAAAGATTTTGTTTTATTACAAAACACAACTCTTAAAAAATGGCTGGAGATATCGCGGAGATATCCGAAGAATCTACGAGGGTACCGCTAGAGGTGAAAATTTTTGCAAAGGACGAATCCTCGGCAGTATTGAATTTGTTCCAGGTGAAAATGCCAATGAGACCGAATATGACTTTTCAGTAGCGGTATCAAGCAGTGACTCTGAATGTAAATGACAGGCGCGGATAGCGGTGAGCCATCGCCAAAAAATACCGCAAGTATAAAAAAATGGTTCCACGCACCTACGCACACAACTATAAAAGATACCGGGAGGGAGAATAGTGAAGTGGTGGCAGTTTTTCTTTTCTTCTGAGGCGCCAAATAATATTGGCGATGACGAACCCGATCGTGTCTGGTATTTATGGCTCATTGGTATTTTTGCTGCGTGGGGTTTGTTTTTATTATTTGGACCAAATTTAGGTGCTGATAAAGTAGTTCGGGAAGAGGTCCTGGCCGAATTCCATAGGATTCAAGCTTTGCGGGAAAGCTATTCCTATGGCCTAAAGATCACTGACAAAATCGGCGTGCTTTCTATCAGTACGAAGTATTTTGCGCGCGTGCCGAAGGAAACGGTTTTATCTCATTACAGAGAACAACTTTTAAAAAATGGCTGGATTTACCACAGTGATATTAGAACTATCTACGATAACGACATTCATGGCGAAGATTATTGCAAAAGAGGAGTCCTCGGGAGTATCGAATTCATGTCAGATGAAAATCGGAACGAAAGTTACTACACGTTCTCTGCAGCGCTAAGAGATGGAAATTCTGGGTGTAAGTGACAACCGAATAGTGCTCGTTGTGATCGAGGTCAGGTCATGCAATAACGCACAAGATAGCACATACCTGGATCGGATTTTGCAATCTCGCGTTTCAGCACACTGTCATTTCAGCCCTGATCCTAGTTTTCCTTGATAGAAAAGGAAGTAAAACGATATGTCATTAAAAAAACGCTTAGAAAGCAAATTTCCTACACTTCGCATTGAAGTTGGTGGAATTTGCGGAGAGGCTTTGATTGCTGAAGCTCAGTTGGAAACAGGAGTGAAATTTCCGGCTGACTTTGTCGAATATCTCAGGGAGTTCGGATGGCTTTCTATCGAACATCTGGAATTTTTTGGTCTTGGGGAGCAAATACCAAAATTTTTGGATTTAAAAGTGATGGCCGCAGAAGAGTGGAATTCGGGTGGGCTTGATAGAAATTATCTTCCTATCTGGAATAACGGTGGGGGAGATCTGGATTGCATAGATTTGCAGTTGTCGACTGCAAGCAGGTCGGTCATGTGTTCGGTTTATCACGACACAAAACAAGTGGAAAAACGCAGTGACGATTTCGAGACGTGGTTGTGTGAGAAATTGACGGCGCTTCATGATGACGAAAATTGGTGCTCAAATTTCGCGGCAGCGGATCTGGGTGACAGGAAATGCCAAAGATGAAAAAAATAAAGCGGTACGACGTAAAGTCCAGCCCTCTTTTCTGGGCTTTGGAAAAAGATGATGTGGCCGCCGCAATTCAGGACCTAGACAGCGGAATCTCATTGGAAATTCGTGATAACGGAGGGAATACGCCGCTAATACGCGCCGCCTTTCTGGGTCATATGCAACTTCTCCAGTTGTTTCTCGATCGTGGCGCCGACGTAAACGCAGTCGATGATTACGGTATGTGCGGATTGCACTACGCGGCACAAGAGACGCGAGAAGACGTGGTGCGTTTATTGGTGAGTCATGGAGCGATCGTTGACGCGCAGGACCTACACGGAAATACGCCATTGGGGACAGCCGTGTTTAATCGAGAAGTCAAAATAATCCATTTTCTTGTGGCGTCAGGCGCTAACCTGGAAATCGAAAACAACCATGGCGTTAGCCCCCTTGGATTGGCTGAGACGATGGGTTTCGACATCGATTTAAACGAATAATGTTTTATGCCCGCAGTTTGCCAAAAGTGCGGGCATGTAAATCTGGTCGACACCGGCCCCCACGATTTCAATGCGCTGTCGTTAGTGTTACGTACGTTTAATTTGAAGCAATAGTGCTCGCCTGCCCAAGAATCATAGATCATGACAAAACTTCGAGACGTTGAATTGCGATTTCAAATCCGTGATTCTGCAATTGATCCAAGACCAGAAGCCAACATTCTGAGTTGGAAAAGCAGGGCTATTGAGGCGTTGTTTCTCCGTGAATTACGCGCATTGAAAATTGAGACGCCAGGTTTTGTGAAAATTAATATTTATTGCGAGTTCAAATCGACACCTTATGCCGGTGATTTTTTCGATCGTGTTACCGATGTTCAGATAGGCGTGAATTGCAGCGAAATTAGCGCGTTGCCCGTGCATGCGGTGAACGAAAGCTTCTTGACATTTCTTATAAGCGGCGTTTGCGAGGTTCTTGAATATTTTGATGTAGATACTGCGGGAGTAGTCGCGATCGGTGAAAAATTGCGGCGCGAGAATTTTTATCTATCAGTGCAACTTGGCTCGCGCTTGGCGCATTCTCAAGAGACTAGATTATCAGCCCGCTTATATGTGCGATCGAGTCAGAATCTGGAAACTTGTGTGGTTGTCGTTGGCATTTTCAATGGAAGAAATATTGTTGGTGAGATGCCGATTTTCACCACATATCCAAGTCCACGCTATGCGATCGACAATTTCATATCTCTTGAATGGTCGAGCAGCCAACGATTGATCGCCATATTTCGTGGTTCGATAAATGACCAGAAAGAAATCTTCGGGCGAAGTAAGTTCGATTGCAGAAATTTCTCAGGTGTTACCCGCGAATACTCCATGCCAGATGAGAAATTTACTTTTTCGATAGACGTCTCATCTGTATTAAAAGCGCTGCCATAGATTGAGTGCAGACGCAATCGAACGATGGAATTCGCCATCAATTTTAAAAATTAATATGCCCGCCATTCGCCCAAAGTGCCGCCATGTAAATTCGATCGACAATCGCGGTCCGCAAAACCATAAAAATGGAGACGGATCGAATTGCAACAAGATTTGCTCACCAGGGAGGAAACTGTGAATTTTCCAGGCGTAACTAGAGTTTGCGAACCTGTAATTTACGGGAAACTTCTGTACAGAGAGTTATGCATTGATACGGATTTTCTGGACGAATGTGCCGCATTGTGGGCAACAGGCGAATACACGCAACTGGGACTCGAATCATATAAGAATGCTTTCAAATTATCTGATGTTGAATTTCTAAAGAAATTTGGATCTGTTGGAAGAATACGCATTACGCTGGATCATCCTGTTGATCTTGGCAGTCTGCAGATCATCAAGTCAACTTTGACGTACTTGCAAATCAATGACGATATCAATTCGGTTTCTGACTTACACCCGTTTGAAGCCCTTAAAAGCCTCAGCATCGGATGGGACAAGAAAACAGCATTTCCGGACGTGATGTCATCGCTGGAGTTTTTGGGCCTCTCACGTTATAAGCCCCAAGATGGGACATTGCGTACACTGCCGAATGCTCCTGCACTCAGGTCGCTTGGCTTAGTTCAAGCGCGTAAGCTGATTTCATTGGATGGTGTGGAACGGTTTGAAAAACTCACAGAGTTACACGCAGCCTATTGCCCCGCACTCCAGCATATTGATGCGATCGGTGATCTGGCGAATCTGCAAGAATTGGAACTTGAGAGCATCAAGAACGTGCAAGGTTACGCCGCACTAGGAAATCTTTCGCAGCTCAGAAAACTAATTATCGACAAGGCAGCTCGGCTGAATAATATCCAATGGGCTAGCGGATTACGGCGGTTGGAGCATCTGGTCATTAGGCAGGCAGCCATTGAAGATTATGACCTTTCGCCATTATTTCCGCTGCCATTGTTGTCTCATATTTATTTGGACAACAAGAAAGAGTATGAGCCAGTTCTTGGAGAGTTGAAAAAACTGGTGCGGGTGCGCAAGAAGGCGGCTGAGTAATTTATGCCAGTCATTTTCACCATCTGTACCTTTGCGAACGGCAAAAGATACCACGGCAAAGGCGATTATGCCTGTGCCGAGAAATCAGCCGAGCGGGAGGCCGCTCGCAATAACACTAAGCCAGACAAAAACGATCGGAAGGCTGAAAAAAATGACCGCGATTCCTTTAAGGCAGAACACGAAAGAATGAAGAATGACGGCGGCAAAGCCGATTCCGACAATTACAACCGCATAAATTCACCCGGAGCGAAATATTAATGAGCGACGAGAATATTGCAAGAAACATTGCAGGCCGAACTTTATGGATTCTGAAAAGCGACGATATCGGCAGCGGCATCGAAGCGGTTCAGAGTGGCAAGGTCGAAGGCATTTGGATTGCTCGATGCAAAGGTTTTTTTGGTCGGGATCTTGATTTTCTAAAAAAAATCAAATCAATCCGTGCTCTATGGATAAACGACGCAAACGGACTCGATTTGTCGGGGCTCGAATACGCCGCCGATCTCGAATTTTTGGGCTTATCCGATACCGATTGTCCCTTCGATCTAGGGCAACTGGCTAATCTTAAGCGCTTGATTTTCAGCGTCGCCAAAGGGCGTCCGTTACCCGCGGTGGGATTGCCAAAACTAAGGCAACTTGGGATGTGGGGTTTTGACGGAAAAGATCTGACTATCCTGAAGGCCTATCCAGAGTTAGAGACCCTTGAGTTGATACAGGCAAGAAAACTGGCGTCGCTGGATGGCTTGGAGAATTGCCAAAACCTCACCGAGCTTGTGGTCGCATACTGCCCAGCACTGCTAAACATCGGTACGCTCGGTACGCTTGGTAAATTGCAGAGCCTTGATTTCGAAAACGTTAAAAAGATTGAAGAATATAAGCCCTTAGCCAATCTTGCATTGCTCAAAAAATTAATTATCGACAAGGCGGCTCCTCTGAAAAACATCGATTTTGTGCGCAACTTGCGAGACCTGGAGCATGTGGTGATAAGAAATACTGCGATATTGGATGCTGATCTTTCAGCGTTGAAATTGCTGCCCTTGCTGTCGCATACGTACATGGATAACAAAAAGGAATACGAACCGATCTTGAGCGAGCTCAAAAAAATACTTCAAACACCTAACAGTGATTAATGCGCTATGTATATATCGAAGAAAATGTTATTGGCGGCGGCCCTTGGGACGGCTCTTCTCGTGGTCACCTACAAGTATGCCTACATGGAAGGTTCCATCGGTACAGCCGATGCACTTAATGAGATTGGACATCTTCAAATTTATCGAACCGAAGCAGCATTGAATGTCATAGATGCAATTGAACAAAAAACGATTCTGCCTACTGCCGGCAATGCAGCAGCCAGCGTTGTAAACGGGATTTTTTTTGATTTTGTGCTGATAGATAAAACGCTTGGAAGAAAACAAAGACAGGCGGTTTGTAGCAAGGTGAATGATCCGAAGGTGATCTCCGTATTGAAATCAGATCGACTATACGGAGATGCCAAGACAAGTTGGGATCAGGCCGGCGTTAAAGGCATCGTGGAATTGTGTGAAGGCCTGAAGCAAGGGTAACGAGGAGTGAGAGGTTTTTCCCCCGAACTTGGTTGCGGTAAGGAATTCGGCAGTCCTTAGACAGAACGGTTCAGCTTTGACAACGCCAATGCCGGCTTGGCGTTATGCGGGCAGCCGGATGTGGGGACTATCGGTGTTGCACAAGATTTGTCACTGAACGCGAATGGATTCGCAGTTCTGCAGAGGTGAGACCACTACGGAATGATGTTGTTATTTAACAACTAATTTCTGTGACGCATGTTAATTATTGTAAAAACATACAATTTAGACACAATTTAATTATTAATAATTGACTTTCTAACTATAATTCCGCAAAGGAAAATAGATAGAAAGCAATAAATGGGGAAAAACACCTTAGCAGGCAAAGGTGACGGGGGTTTATTGTGTTTTGCAAAGGGGATAGGCGTAACGCTCTTACTGAGTGCCGCCATGCAGGACGGGATAGCGCAAACCGCAGTGACCGAGCGCGGCGCCTTGGAAGGGCTGCGCCGGCAGGAAGAGCGCACGCGCGAACAGCAACAGCAGCTGCAACCCAAGGCCGACGTCCTGAGCCCGTCGACATCCACCAGAATCTCTACCGAGCTGCCGCTTGAATCGCCATGTTTCGTGATCCGCGAAGTGGCTCTGAGCGGCAAGAATATCGGCCGCTTTAGCTGGTTGCAGGACACCGCTTTGCCATTCATGAACCGCTGCGTCGGCGTTGAAGGCTTGAGCCGCATCGCCTCGGCGCTGGACGCCAAGTTGATCGAGCTCGGTTACGCCACCACGCGTGTCAGCCTGCCGCAACAAAACCTGCACAACGGTGTCTTGGAACTGGTACTGCATGTCGGCCGTATCAGCGAAGTACACATGGTCAAGGCCGGCGACACCAAGCAGGCGCCGGACGATAACTGGGGTATCTGGCGCAACGCCTTCCCTGGTATTCCGTCACTGGGGCCGGGCGATATCCTGAATATTCGCGATCTGGAGCAGGGCGTCGAACAAATGAAACGCTTGCCGAGCCAGGCGGTTGCCACCCGCATCGAACCGGGAACCGAGCCGGATACCAGCGTCGTCTTTATTGAACGGCAAAGCGGCAGTCTGCGCGATCGCATCCGCGGCGGTGTCACGCTCGACAATTCGGGCGGCAACACCTTGGGACGGCCTCAGTTATCCGCTAATCTCGCGCTCGACAATCCGCTCGGCCTGAACGACATTCTCAACCTGAGCGGCAATAGCAATCTCGAAAGACCGGAAAGCAATCACCGCAGCCAGAGTGCGTCCGTCAACTACAGCATTCCCTGGGGTTACAACACCTTTACCATTTCCGACAGCCACAGCCGCTTTGCCCAGGTGGTACAAGGCACCACGGTCAACTTCCTTTCGAGCGGCACCAGCGATACGGCCGAATTCAAATGGCATCGCACTTTCATTCGTACCGCTTCGGCGAAATTCGGTCTCTATGCAGGTGTGGCGACACGCCGCGCCGACAGTTTTCTGAACGACGTCGAGCTGGTGGTGCAACGGCGCCGTACCACTCGGCTGGAAGCTGGGGTCACCTATAAGAAGCTGGTAGGACAGGCCGATCTGGATATCGATCTGGGCTATCAACGCGGCATGCCGTGGTTCAGTGCTCAGGATGATTTTCCGCAGCAGGATGGCGGCGGCAACCTGACCAACCGGCCACAGATCTGGACCTTGAACGCCAGTTATAACCAGCCGTTCGCGCTGGGCAAACAGTCCTTCCAATACACCGGTTCGGTGCATGGACAGGTGACTAACGATGCGCTGCTGTCAGTCGATCAGATTTCCATCGGCAATCGCTACAGCGTGCGCGGCTTCGACGGCGACAGCGTGTTGCTGGCCGAAAGCGGCTTCTATTTCCGCAACGACCTCAGCATGCCAGTCAACCTGGTTGCCGGCGTCGATACGCAAGTCTATCTGGGGCTTGATTTTGGCCGTGTCTGGGGACCCAGCGAGACGTTCCTGATCGGCAGCAAGTTAGCGGGCACGGCAATCGGCGTGCGCGGCAGATGGAAGGCGTTGCAGATGGATGCTTCGATCGGCACGCCGCTGTACAAGCCAGAGGGTTTCAAGACGCAACACTGGAGTCCATATGTGTCGCTGACTTACGCCTTCTGACGAACATGGTTTCGAAGCAGCACAGCAACGGTTAAAAAAACGGTTAGAAAAACAGACCACGCGCATGACGGGTGGCAATGACATATCGCACAGATGCAGCCAGAGCGGCAGCGCTTGCGCAATTTAATGAGTTACAGGATCGGGGAAGTCATGAATTCGCAGCAACGACAAACACAGCAGCAAGCCGTATTTAGCGCGCCAGACCGCATGGCGCCAACGCTGTCGGAGCATTCCGCTCCGCGTTCCTGGATGCGGCGGACGGCGAAAGCCATGCTCGCCCTGTATCTCTGCCAGACCATCCTTGCCGTGTTGCCGGCACAGGCCGGGTCGAATCTGCCGGTTACGCCGTCGCCCAACGCGCCCGCAGGCCAGCGCCCGTTGATGGACGCGGCACAGAACGGCGTACCGATTGTACTGATCGCGCCACCGAGCGCCAGCGGCGTCTCGCGCAATCAATACGATCAATTCAACGTCAACCCCAACGGACTGATTCTTAACAACAGCACCGGCAACACGCAAACCCAATTGGGCGGCTGGGTTAGCGGCAATCTGCAGCTGGGGACCAGACCGGCTCGCATCATCCTCAATGAAGTGGTGTCAGGCAACCCGAGTCAATTGCGCGGCACCATTGAGGTTGCCGGACAACGCGCCGATATCGTGATCGCCAATCCGAACGGTATCAGCTGCGATGGCTGTGGCTTCCTGAATACCAATCGCAGCACCTTGACCACCGGCCAGACTCAGTTTGGCGCGAACGGCGCAATCAATGGTTTCAATGTCAGCCAGGGTCAGTTGACGATCGGCAGCGGCGGCCTGAACGCCACCAATATCGAACAACTTGACCTGATTGCCCGCGGCCTGGTGATCGAAGGCGAAGTCTGGGCCAGGAACCTGAACACCCTGGCCGGCGCCAACCAGGTGCTGTACGGCACTTTGCAAGCCACGCCGCAAGCCGGCAGCGGCGCTGCGCCGCGCTTTGCCATCGATATCAAGGATCTGGGCGGCATGTACGCCAACCAGGTGTATATGGTCTCGACCGAGCAGGGCCTCGGCGTCAACAGCAGCGGCCGGGTTGCGGCCTTGCAGGGCAACCTGGTGTTGTCGAGCAACGGCGACCTGACCTTGAAGGACAGCTACGCCAAACAGAATATCCAGCTGGCAGCCAGCGGCAACACCACATTGACTGGACAGACACAAAGCGATGGCGGCACCAGCATCAGCAGCGGCGGCAATCTGGCGCAGCAGGGCGCGCTGGAATCCCAGGGGCAGCTGAGTGTGAATGTCGGCGCTTTGAACAACAGCGGGACTATCATCCAGCGCAGCGCCGACAATCTGACGCTGGCGATCAATGGCGCTGCCAGCAACAGCGGTTCGATTGTCAGCGGCGGAACGCTCAATTTGAATGCCGCCAGCATGACAGATACCGGCGGCAAATTGCTGGCCGTGGGCGATCTCAATTTGCAGGCGCAAAGTCTCAGCTTTGCCGGCAGCCAGCTTAACGCCGACAAGAACGTCAACCTGACTGCCAGCTCCGGCAATCTGCTGGCAAACACCAGCAATATCATTGCCGGCAATAATCTGAATGCCAGCGCCGGCGGCCAGTTGAGTAACAGCGGCGGTGTGTGGCAAGCAGGCCAGAATGCCGGGATACAGGCGGCGTCGGTCAGCAACCTCGGCGGCACGATGGTGGCGAGCGGGCAGTTGACGGTCGCCACGGCGGGCAAGCTGGATAATAGCGGCGGAAAATTGATGGGGAGCCAGGTGGCCACCCTCAATGCGCAGCAACTGATCAACGACGCTAACGGCTTGGTTGCTAGCGACCAGGGCACGCGTATTACGACTACGCAAGGTATCAGCAACCAGGGTGGTGTGTTGTCGGGCAAGACCGATCTGAGCATCAACGCCAATGGCGCGGCGATCAACAATACTGCTGGTACGCTGGTATCGGACGCGTCGTTAAATGTCAGCGCCGGTGCGCTCGACAATACGCGCGGGCAGCTGACTTCGCGCGCCCAGAATGGTGGCGCGGCGATACTCAATCTGGCCAGCCTGAACAATCGCCAAGGTACCATCGACTCCGCCGGCAGCCTGGCGTTGACAACTTCCGGCGCTATCGACAATACACAAGGCAGCATCGCTTCAGGCACCACCGCCAGCGCTGTCGCAGGCGCAATGCAAATCCAGTCCGCCAGTCTGACCAACAACGGCGGCCAGATCATCGCCCGCGACGCCTTGCTGATCAATAGCGGTGCTGTAAGCAACGATGCGATAGGTTCCGGCAAAGCGATTCTGGCTTCGAACAAAGGTACGCTGACGCTCAACGCCGGCGCCGCCAGCAACCTCGGCGGCCTTATCACCAGCACCGCAGGCACTACGCTCAACACCCAGGCATTGAACAGCAGCGGCGGCGAAATCTCGTCCGGCGCGGCGCTGGCGATCAATACGGCGGGTCAGAGCCTGACCAATACCGGTGGCCGCATCCTGGCCAATGGCGGCGTGGATATCCAGGCCGGTGCAATCACTAGCAATGCTAATGGCGCGCAGACTGCGTTGATTTCCAGCGGCAGCAACTTGAATCTGCATGCCACTGCTTTGAACAACGACGGCTCGACCATCGTCGCCGGCAATACTGCAGACGCCAGCGCAGGCAAGGTCGATCTGGAACTGGGCGGCGGCGCCTTGTCCAGCAACGGCGGCGCGATCCAGTCTACCAACGCCATCACGGTCAACGCCGGCGCGGTCAACAATCAGAGCGGCCAGATCACGGCGAACAATACAGTCAGCCTGGCTGCCACCAGCGTCAACAATAGCGCCGGCCTGGTATCGGCAGTGAATGCGCTGGCTGTCACCAGTGCTGCTGCAATCCAGAATAATCGCGGCCAGATCACCAGCAACGGCACTATCAGCCTGAACGCCAGCACGCTCGACAACACGCAAGGCGTGGTCAGCGCCAAACAGCAGGCCGCTCTGAAACTAGGGCAGGGCTTGCTCAACAATGCCGCTGGTCAAATCATCGGCAGTCAGGCGCTGAGCCTGCAGTCGGGCGAAATCCGCAATGCGGCAGGCACTATCGCCAGCGGTTCCGGCCTGACCCTGAATACCCAGGGGCATGCGCTGGACAACAGCGGCGCCGGCCAAATCGTCGCCAGCGGCAATCTCGACATCGCCAGCGCGCAGCTCAATAACAGCGGCGGCACTATCGCTTCGCTCAAAGGAACTAGCGCTATCAACACCGGCGGCCAGGCGCTAAGTAACGACAGCGGCAAGATCCAGGCGGCCGGCAATACCACGCTCATCGCCGGCAATACCAGCAATGTGAAAGGCTTGATCAGCGGCCAGGATATCAATCTCACCACGGGCACGCTCGACAATACGGCAGCGCAGATTGTCGCAGCCGGCAATCTCAGCGCCAATACCGCCGCGCTCAACAATACCCGGGGCTTGCTGCAATCGGTTGGCAACGCCAGCATCGACAGCAACGGCCAGGCGATTACCAATACAAGCAGCGGCAACGGCGGTGGCATTGTGTCAGGCGGTACGCTGGATGTGAAGGGCGGCAGCCTCAATAATCAGGCCGGCTACCTGGCCAGCAACGGCAAGCAGACGCTGGCCCTTGCCGGCGATCTGGATAACCGCAGCAGCGGCCAGATTGTTGCCAACGGCAGCAGCACGATTACTGCCGCCAATGTCCTTAACAGCGGCGGCTTGATCCAGTCATTGGGCGATCTCGGCGTCACGGCAGGCAATAGCATCAGCAACAACGCCGGCCAGATCGCAGCCAACGGCGACGCCACACTCAATGCAGTCAGTATCGACAACAGCGCAGCAGGAAATATCAGCGCCACCAATATCCGCGCTAACGCCAACACCATTAATAATGCCAACGGCAGCATCAAAGCCGGCAAGGACGTCGTCCTCACCACCACGCCCGGCGCGGCCAGCCTGGACAATAGCGGCGGCCTGGTCAGCGCCAAACACGACGTTACGATCAACGCTACCGGCCTGGGCAACGCCAACGGCAAGATCATCGGCGACAATAGCGCCGCCGTCACCACCAGCAGCAACAGCCTGGGCGGCACGATTGCCTCCAGCAACGCCGTCACCCTGAACGTCAACGGCGATTACAACAACACCGGTTTGCTGTCAGCCCAGAAAAACCTGACCGTCAACGCCAGCAACCTCAACAACAGCGGCACCATGACCTCGGGCAATACGCTCAACGTCAATACCGGCAATCTGAACAATTCCGGCGAGATCAGTGCGCAGACCACCAATCTGAATGTCAGCGGCACGCTTACCAATACCAGCAGCGGTTTGATCGACGGCGTCACCACCAATATCAACGCCGGCACCACCAACAACACTGGCCGCATCTACGGCGATCTGCTGAGGATTAGCGGCGGCGCCATCAACAATAGCGGCAGCGGCACGATTGCCGCCCGCAATACCTTGCTGATCGGGGTCCAGAGCCTCAGCAATACCGAAGGCGGGCTGATCTACAGCCTGAGCGATCTGGGCATCGCCGGCGCGATTGACGGCAACGGCAATTTGCAAGGATCGGTGCAGAACCTGCTGAATGCCTCCGCCAAGATCGAAGCGCAAGGCAATCTGGCGATTACTGCCGCCAATCTGCTGAACCGCGATAACCATCTGGTCACCAGGGTGGTGCTTGATCCATCGATCAACCAAGACCAGATACAGCCCTCAGGCACTGCCACAAAATACAAGGCGTCCGATTGTTTCGGCGTCGGTGGCGGTGGCGACAAGGTCAATTGCATCGTCCATCCCGACAAATACGGTCAGCGCAGCACCATCACCACGGCTCGCACCGTAGTGCCCGACCAATGCAGCGGCGGTGGCGACAGCCAGACTTGTACTCCTGGCTACACACTGGATAACTACCCCTGGAATTCGCCGGTGTTTGCCCAGTTCGGCGTCACGCCGGTTACATCGGCAGCGCCAGCTGAACCGAATGGCCAGGGCGGTTGCTCCTTCAACACCGATAACGGCCCGGTGGATCTGACCACACCGCAATGCGTACAGTGGCGCAAAGACTATGGCGTCTGGAGCACGGCTTACGAAGCGACACTGGATGCGCTGTCCACCAAGATCGATAGCTACAACGCCAGCGTCCGGGAAGACAACCGGCTCGATCAGTTCGAGGATTACACCTGGTACAAGGTCATGGCGACTTCAAGCCACACCGAAGTGGTCAGCAGCACGCCGGCGCAGATTCTGTCCGGCGGCAGCATGACGCTGATCGGTTCGGTCACCAATCAGGATAGCCAGATCGTCGCCGGCGGCGCACTCGGTATTGTCGGCCCCACGCTCCACAATCTTGCCACCCAGGGTGAAAACCGCACCACCTACAACGGCACTGCCGAATTCACCCACGTAGATAGCTGCGGCTTCCTGGGCGGCAGCCATTGCCGCCGCTGGGATGGCGCGCAGCAATACAACGCAGCCCCGCAAGTCATCAGCGTCGACCTGCCGACCGTGGTGTACCAGCAAAACGCCGGCAACCAGACTGACAACCGCAATCTGGCCGTCGCCACCGTCAATCCGGACGGCAGCGTCGCTGGCGCCGTCAGCGCCGCTACAGGTAATGCACGCATCATTGGCGCCCAGGCAGTCAACGCAGTGCTGGCGACAGGCGCCGGCGCTAACAGCATCGGCCGTGCCTTGCCGGTCGTCCAAAGCGTGGCGGCAAATGGCACAGGCTTGCGCGCTCACGATGTCATTTTGACGACAGTGCCGCGCTTGACCCTGCCCAACAACAGCCTGTTCAAGATCCATCCGGAACCGGGCGCCAACTACCTGGTGGAAACCGACCCACGGTTCACCAACCAGCGCACATTCCTCTCCAGCGATTACTTCCTGCAAGCGCTGAACCGCAATCCGGAGCGCAACCTGAAGCGTTACGGCGACGGTTTTTACGAACAGCAAATGATCAACGACCAGATCCTGGCGTTGACAGGACGCCGCTATCTGACCGCTTACGCCAGCACCGAAGATGAATACAAGGCGCTGATGAACGCCGGCGTCGCCTATGCCAACCAGTATCAACTGAGCCCGGGTGTAGCGTTGTCGGCAGAGCAGATGGCCAATCTCACCACCGACATCGTCTGGCTGGTCAGCCGCAGCGTCACATTGGCCGATGGCAGCAGCCAGCAAGTACTGGTGCCGCAAGTCTACCTGCGCCGTCCACAAGGGGGCGATCTGCAGCAAAGCGGTGCATTGATCGCCGGTGGCGACGTGATGATCAAGACCGACGCCGATCTGGTCAACAGCGGCAGCATAGCCGCCAGCAACAGCACCACGCTGCTGGCCGGTAACGATCTGCTGAATCAAGGCGGCCGAATCAGCGGCCAGGACATCGTGGCTCGCGCCCGTAACGATCTGGTCAACCTGTCCGGCGTGATCCAGGGCAACGGCAGCGATTCCACCGTTACCTTGCTGGCCGGGCGCGACATCGTGCTGCAAACCCGTACCATCGACACCGTCAATCCGGAAGCCACCAGCACCCGCACCAATATCGATCGTATCGCCACGGTGCAAGGCGGCACGGTAACCCTGAACGCCGCACGCGACTTGACCGTCAAGGGTGCCAATGTCAGCGCGGTTGGCGCCACAAGCACGGACAATCCGACTGGCGGCAACCTGATCGCCACCGCCGGCCGCGACATCAAAGTCAGCGCCGTCAGCGGCCAGTATCAGATCGATGTAGAAAATCCAAAGGGCCACAGCGTCGAAGGCCGCACCGGCTTCATCAAGGAAAGCACGGTCAGCAACCAGCTCGCCAGCCTCAACGCCAACAACAATCTGGGCCTGGCAGCAGGCCAGAGCGGCACTGGCGACCTGTCGCTGAAAGGCGCCAACCTCAACGCCGGCAACAACGCGCTGCTGTCAGGCAGCAATGTCAGCATCGAAGCCGTCAAGGACAGCGTCGTCAACGATATCCAGACTGTCGGCAAGAAGGAATACCACCGCATCGGCAGCGCCGACGAAACACTGGTCGGCGGCAATGTCAACGCCGGTAACAACCTGACAGTCAAGGCCACCGGCACGCCAAGCGGTACTACCGATGCAAACGGCAACGCCGTGGCCCAGGCGGGCAGCGGCAACATCAGCCTGAGCGGCGGCTATCTGGCAAGCCAGAACGGGCAAGTCACGCTGACCGCCAATAATGACGTAACCATCAAGAGCGTCACCACCGAACACAGCACGGTGCAGGAGAGCTACGTCAAGAGCGGCGACGCCATGTCGACCACGGCCACCACGATTGCCAAGCACAGCAGTCTGCAGCAGGCCGAGGGCAGCACGGTGTCCGGCAACAGCGTGTTGACCGTCGCCGGCCATGACATCAATGTCCAGGGCAGCAATATAGTAGGCACCAAGGACGTGACGCTGGCCGCAGGCAACAACGTCAACATCGTGACTGCGCAAAGCAAGAGCGCGCAATCCTCGTATGAAAAGAAAGAAACCTCCGGCGTCTTCAGTACCGGTGCGAGCATCACGCTGGGCAGCAAGGAGCAAGATAACGAGAACACCCTCAAGACCGTGACCAATACCGGCAGCGTGATCGGTTCCACCGGCGGCAACATCACCATCAACGCCGGCGAGCACTATACGCAAACCGGCAGCAAGGTGATTGCGCCGGCTGGTGATATCAGCATCGCCGCCAAGGCGGTCGACATCAACGCCGCCTATGACACCACGGAGCAAAACAGCAAGACCCATACCGAGCAAAGCGGTTTGTCGCTGGGCGTCAGCAGCCCGATCATCAGCGCCTTGCAGTCGATCGAGCAAATGGGCGACGCCTCCAAGAAGACTAACGATTCGCGCATGAAACTGCTGGCCGGCGCAGCTGCCGCCATGAGCGCCAAAGCAGCGGCCGAGGCAGCGCAGGATCCAAGCATCACGGTCAGCCTGACGATTGGCGCCAGCAAGAGCGATAGCCAAAGCAAGCAAACCAGCAGCACGGCGGTAGGCTCCTCGGTAGCGGCCGGCGGCAATCTCGCCATCAGCGCTAGCGGCGCCGACAAAGCCAGCAATGTCAACATCCTGGGCAGCAACATCAGCGCCGGCAAAGACGCCAGCATCAAAGCCGACGGCGACATCAACCTGCAAGCCACGCAAAGCACCAGCGACCAGCACAGCACCAGCTCATCGAGCAGTGCCGCGATCGGGATTGCCGCCACTTACGGTAGAGACGGCCTGGCGTTTGGCGTCACCGCCAACGCCTCCGGCAGCCGCGGCAAGGCCGATGGCGACGACGTTACCCAAAACAATACCCATGTTGTAGTGGGCAATACCCTGACGCTGGAATCCGGTCACGACACCAATATCAAGGGCGGCGTCGCCAGCGCACGGCAAGTGATTGCCGACGTCGGCACCTCAGGCAAGGGCAATCTCAATATTGAGTCGCTGCAAGACACCAGCAACTACCAAAGCAAGGATCAAAGCATAGGCGGCAGCGTCACCATCGGCTACGGCTTTGCCGCCAGCGGCAACTACAACCAGACCAAGGTCAACGGCAGCTTCGCCAGCGTCGGCGAGCAATCCGGCATCGCCGCCGGCGACGGCGGTTTCCAGATCAAGGTCAACGGCAACACCGACCTCAAGGGCGGCGTCATCGCCAGTAGCGACAGGGCGATCCAGGACAACAAGAACAGCCTGAGCACGCAAACCCTGACCCAGGTCGATATCAAGAACCACAGCGATTTCGACGCCAGCGGTTTTGGCGTCAGCGGCGGTTTTGGGGTGGGTGGCGACAAGGGCGATGGCAAGGGGGGCGATAGCAAGGCGGCAGACGGCAGCAGCAACACCCCCGCAACCATCGGCGGACAGAAGCTGCAAACCATCCAGACCGGCAGCACTGGCACTTCGGCAGGGATAGGCAGCGCCAGCGGCAGCAGTAGCAGCACTACCCGTAGCGGCATCAGCGGCGGTGTTGTCACGATCACCGACGATGCGGCGCAACAGGCAAAGACCGGGACTACGGCTACCCAAACCGTCGCCAGCATCAATCGCGATGTCAGCACGGCTAAGGATAGCAGTGGTGCGTTGACCAAGGATTGGGATGGTCAGAAGCTGAAGGACGATGTTTCGGCGCAGGTGCAGATTACTTCTACGTTTGGGCAGTTGGCTGCCAAGAACATTGGTGATTACGCCGACAAAAAGCAGAAGGAAGCTATTAAAAACGGTGATGAGGCAGAAGCCGCAAAATGGGCCGAGGGCGGCGCCTATCGTGTTGCATTGCACACGGCGACCGGCGCGCTTGCAGGCGGACTAGGAGGCGCAGCGGGGGCATTTACATCAGCCACAGCGATGAACGTCATCGGCGATGAAATCAACAAGATGGATCTGCCGAAAGACCTCAAGCAGGGATTGGCGCAGATCGCAGCAACGGCATTGGGCGCGGCGATTGGTGGTGCTGCCGGGGCGGCTTCCGGATTGAATGTAGACGCCAACAATCGGCAATTGCATCCAGACGAAATCAAATTTTTGCACGACAAAGACCGCGTCAATCGCTATATACAATATGTTGCGGATCAAACCGGCCGTGTACTAAGTTTCGACGAGGCCGGACGTGAACTCGACCGCTCGGGCGCGGCCATGGACGATGCGCATTGGACCGCATTGAACGGACGCAATAGCATAGCTGAAAAATTCATTGTGCAGGAAGCCAAAGTTTCGGGACAGTTTTACCTTGATAGCGACGGCACAAAACATGATTTCTTTAAAGCCACTAAACAAGAATATCTGAATGAAACCATTAATCTGCGTCCGCTATTTAGTGCATATGGAGACAACACCGATGTACGCAAATATTTAGCAAATAATTTTGATGAATCGAGGCTGAGTAACTGGGCAACGCGCTATCGCTCTGGGCAAGAGGTAGGCTCCAAAGACGCGGGCATGGCGAGTCTCTTGGATGACGTCAAGACTCTTGGCAAAGGACTTTGGAATTTGCCTTCATCTGCGTGGGCTACCGTCACCAATGGTGATACCGGTATATATAAAACCCAGCAAATGGAGGCCTATTATGCGTCCCTCTTAAAACTGCAAGGGCGCGCCGAAGAGGCGGGCTATATGTCGGAATTCAATTGGGCTACGCAGCAGCGTCTGGCGATTGAAGGCTTGGCACTTGGTGAATTGGGCGGGAAAATAGGCGGGGTTGCACTCGGTAAGTTAAAAGGCGCGCTAAAAGATGCATTAAAAGGAGATGGTGCTGCCACAAATAAGGGCGGGGCAGGCAGCAATCAGATAGTAGGTGATGAACCTTATGCAGGGCCAAACGGGTTGTCGGATGGGGGGATGGCGCATCCGGTTAAGGATGGGGCAGGATCGGCTACAAGCGTTGAAGCGCAAGCTTCAAGTCAAGCAGCATCCCTTATTGCCAAGGGAAGTAAAAATCCAGCGGTGTCAGTGGCAGGAGATGCTGCACTTGGAATCCAAACACCTGCATTCACTAACATCCTGGCAAAAGTTCCTTCATTCGACGGGGTTGCAATGTCCGCAGACGGTTCTACTTTTACAATTGTTGATCAAGGTAAATTTATGAAGGCAGTTGAAAATGCATACAACGATGCGGGTCAAAAATTGAATCCTCTCACAAAGCAAAATATTCAAGATTATATTTCCAGCCAAACATCTTTCCCTGTTCAAGCTGGAGTGCCTGGATTGCATGCGGAAGTGCAGTCTCTAAATAGTGTTTATAATTCTGTGCCAGATCCAACTAAGATTAATTTGGGAGACATTAATATAGCAACAAATAAGATTGGAAAAACTAGTTCGGCAGGACAGCAAGGAGGGTCATTTCAAGCCTGCAAACATTGTGGTGGAATTATTCCACCAGAAGTTAATGTGACCACTGGGCGTTGATAATATGAATCGTGTAATGCTTAGCGCAATGGAAACGAAAGAAGAAAAGTATATTTATAAAAATAAACTTTTCTCTGGAATAGGATTTTCTGTAGATGCGGAGGGGAAAGTATCTGCTTATGAAATGAATAAAGGAATTGTTCTCGATTCGTATTGCCCGATTTGTGCGCCGGATAATAATGAATATATGCAAGTTGACCTAACCGGCCAGTTGTCTGACTACGTATTGCCTCAATATTTAGGTCAGACGTTTAGCGGAATAGGGTATGAATTTACCGAAGACATCTGTGATAGGGAAGTTTTTCTCAAGAACGGTGTTGCTTACTGGGAGGCTCATTGGCATAAAAATGGCAATATGCTGTACTTTGATGTTCCAAATGAATTCTTCGAAGAAATTTATGAATGGTATCCAAGTGGAGTTATAAAAAAAATAAAGATATCTGCAAGTAATAAATTTTCTGGTGCTTTGGATTTTACAGAAGATGGGAAACTGCGATTCCTAAGCTCTCGAGATGGATTATTTCAAAATTTGGGTTATATATCGAATCAAGCAAAATTTTTCCACCTTGAGAAAATATCGGATATCGGAAAATTGCGGGCAGCAGAAGAATTTTCTTTTTTTGGAAATGATGTAAATGACAATTTTTTGGATTTTATGGTTGATTCAAAAATGTTTGAAAATACATTCGTGTTGAAGTTAATTAATACGAATGTTGAGCATTTGAATGTAAATAAATTGCCATTGCTTCAAGAGTTGCATATTGATAGTGAAATGTCGTTATTCGAGAATCCTGAGGAATTCCGAAAATTATATTTGCCACGATTTGTAAAGGGGCGAAATGTTAATCTTCGAATTTTTGTCAATGGGGAAGAAATTTTATGATTTTAGCGGTTGATGTTGCGTACTCTGACAGTGCCGCATCGGTCGCAGGAATCCTCTTCAGTTCATGGGATAAGGACGACATATCTCGTGAGCTAGTTTGTAAAATTGAAGATATTGCTGATTACGTTCCCGGGAAATTTTATCTGCGAGAGCTTCCTTGCATTAATAAATTGCTGGAAGAAATTAAAGAAAGAATCGACTGTATTGTTATAGATGGCTATGTGACTCTGGGAAGAGATAAACGACCGGGGCTCGGCATGAAACTTTGGGAACATCTCGATGGAAAAATTCCAGTAATTGGAGTTGCTAAGACAGAATTCATTGGAACACCTGAAAATACTAGAATCTATCGTGGCGGTAGCTCGAAACCACTCTTCGTTACAGCTATTGGAATTGAATTGGATGATGCCAAATCAAAAATTTTGAACATGAAGGGTAAGTTTAGAATACCTGAGCTTCTTAAAGCTGTTGATCGGCTATGCAGAGAAACGAAAAATTAATCCGGAGCAAAATGTGGAGAATAGAATTGTTCTCGGCATATCTGGTAGCGCAGGCCGGACATGTTAAACGAGAATGCGCAACAGCATAGATAAAATAATAAATGTGCTTTCTTTTCTGAAAAATGAGCAATCTTTTCGCATGAACTACTTGAACCCAACCTTAGTAGATAATCGGATGAGAAAAAGACCCATTTCAGTGACCGCTATATCCTGGATTATTATTGTCGCAACCGGGATATCTGTTATATCGACATTCGCAAGAACCGCGATGTTCAATCTTGACATGACGGGTGAGTTAATGAGTGATAAAACTCCCTTGATTCCTTCATATTTAGCCATCTCTTACCTCATGTGGTTAGCCGGGAATATTTCTGGCATCGCTATGCTCAAAGGGTGCAACTGGGGACGATTCCTCTACGTATTTGCCAACATCGTCGGGCTGGTGAACGGAGCAATTGTGACTTCCATGAGTCAAAGAATGATTCCTGGCTTAGTGCTTTTTGTAGCCACAACTTTCTTTTTGTTTCGGCCAAAAGCCAGGGATTATTTTTCACCTTTAGGAGGCGTGGCAAAGTAGGTTGGAAAGTTAAAAAGGATTACTCTGTTGGCAGCGCGACCAGAACGGCACCGGGTGAAATTCGGGAGTGTCTTCAAATCTAAGGAATAAAAGGGTGGAGCCAAATGACCGCCCGGCGAAAAATCCAAGCTCTCAATTATTGCAAAAAAAAAAGGAAAAATAATGCGCATAAGTTTTATTGCCCTTATGCTGGCTGTCTGTCCAATTCTTTCCCACGCTGAAGAATCAGAAGTGGAGAAGAAAGATGATCTCAAAAGCGATACCGCAAGAATCCGATTGTTCGGTCAAAACGGCATGGGTGTTAAATATTACGCAAACAGCGCTTGTTACGGCGGTGACAGCGTCACAGTCTCCGGCGGCATGGGCGACGCATTCTCATCCTTTTTAGGAGCTGCGTCGAACACCAGCATCGGCATGCCTGAAACGCCAAACAGCGGCAAGCCGTCGGCCCGGAATGGCATCTTCTCAAAGGCATTTTTCCGCGAATATAAAATCGCGGCCAATCAGCCGCTGACCTTGAAATTGGATTTTCAAAGCAACCCTGGCGTCAGATACGGCTATTGCAAAACGATCGCAGGCACCTTCGTACCCGAAGCGGGAAAAGATTACGAGATATCGCTGGATATTAAAGACGGGATGTGCGTGCCGGTTCTGAATGAGCTGCAAAGCACCGCGGATGGCGTGATTTTACAGCCGGTAGCGGCCTCCAAGGCTGAACCGTGTAGCTGACTTTAGCTACCCCTGCATTTAGTCCAGCTAGAAAAAATTAGAACCGCAACGAAGGCGTAAGCAATGAAGATTTTTGCACTTGTATTGGTGGTTCTTCTCAGCGGCTGCATCAATGCCAGGCCATTTCAGCCAAATCCTCCGATGTATCAGTTATATGTGAAAGACGGTGCGACAGAGAGCGACGTAAAGGCCTCAATGCTCAAATGCGGTTACCCGAACGTGGTTGGCAATAGTGGCGATGAAACATTGAATGAAAAAGCTGAAAGGCAAAACTGCATAGCCAGAAATGGTTTTAAGCGTAGTGACGGACTTCCGGGAATTTGTCCACTTAGAGCGGATCTCCCGGCCTGTCAATCCGCCCAATAATTAAAAAACCTGAATATCTCTATTAATGAGAAGCCTATGAAATGCTCCCCAGTTGTTTTTCTTGTTGCCGCTTTAAGTTCGATGTTAGCCATGGCAGCCGAACCGCCGCAGTGCAAGCAGCAAACCGTCGCAAACTCTGTAATCGAAATGTGCCTGCTTCCCGGCGCCGCCTTTCAGCATGATCTGTACACAATGAAGGCAGACAAAGTCCCGATTTTCATGCTGGTCGATGATTACTCAGAAAAGGTAGAACTCGAACACACGATCCCGCCTGGCATGACTATCGAATTTCCGTTGTCGAAGCAGGGTGGCAATCCGGTCAATATCACTGGCGGCTGTGTTCCAGAAAGCAAAGACGAAGTTGAAGTGGCAAGGCTTTGCAATTTCTATTGGGGGAAACTGCATGTCGTCGACAACGTGCGCTTTGAATTCAAATAGCCTGGCTACTTGCGAAAAATCGCGCAGCGGCTTTTAGACAAGATCAACGAATGTTCTTTATGGGCGTTCGTAGATCAAAAGAAAATCCACTTATTTCCAATTTAAATCAATCTGTTATAGATGCTTCTTAAGGCATTTGTTCAGCATCAACAGACACTCCCGTTTGCGTTCAGCCTTGTAATTAATTAATCCATTGATTAATGTAAATTGCATGAGCCCCCCAACGCCAACCCGCGGACGTCCGCTAGCATCGGACCAGGATTCACGCGAAAAACTACTGGATACAGCCACCTTGCTGTTCTCGTCGCAAGGCATCGCGGCGACCACCGTGGCGGCGGTTGCGCGCCAGGCCGGGGTCACCTCGGCCATGGTGCATTATTACTTCAAGAACCGCGACCAGCTGATCGAGGCGGTGGTCGATGAGCGGGTCTGCCTGTTCGTCAACCGTATCTGGGATCCGATCAGCGGCAACGAGTCTCCTGAGCAGATGATCATGGGCATCGTCGAGCGCATGATCGCCACCACCGAAAACATGCCATGGATGCCAGCCCTGTGGGTGCGCGAAGTCTTGAGCGATGGCGGCCAGCTGCGCGAGCGCATGGTCCGGCGCGTACCGTTGGCCAAGCTGGCTCTGTTTGCGGAGAGCGTCAGGCGCAGCCAGCAAGCCGGAACCATCAATCCCGGGCTGGAACCGAGCCTGATCTTTGTGTCGGTGCTCGGCTTGACCATGTTGCCGCTGGCGATGGCGCGCACTTTGAAGAACAAACCTCTATTGCCAGCCTTGAACCAGGCGGCGCTGCTGGACAAGGAGCTTCTGCTGCGCCACATCAAGGCGCTATTGCAACATGGCTTGGCGCTGCCGGCCACCACGCGTACTGACGAATAAAAAAGGGAAATCCCATGTCACATCGCCTTGCCAAACGCCCGCATCGATCATCAGCTCTGGTAAGCGCGTCCCTATGCTATCTGGCGTTGACAGGATGCGCGCCAAACAACGACAACGATTGGCAAGGCTATGTGGAAGGCGAGTATGTCTATGTAGCTTCGTCGCAAGCGGGCCGTCTTGATCACCTTTCAGTTCAGCGTGGGCAGCAGGTGGCGATCGGCGCGCCCTTGTTCATGCTGGAATCGGGCGATGAAATCGCGGCTCAGCGCCAGGCGCAACGCCAGTTGAGCGCCGCCCAGGCGCAACTGGCCGATATCCAGAGCGGCCGGCGGCCGCAAGAGCAAGAGGTTACGCGGGCACAATTGGTGCAAGCCCAGGCCGCCGCCAGCAAGGCGGCACTTCAACTCAGCCGCGATCAGATCCAGTTCCAGGCCGGCGGTATCGCTAAACAGCAACTCGACGATTCGCGTGCTGCAGCCCAGACCGCTGCTGCCCAGGTCAAGCAATGGCAAAGCCAATTGACGGTGGATCGCCTGCCCAGCCGCGAGGCGCAGATCCGGGCGCAACAGGCGCAGGTTGCGGCGGCGCAGGCGGTGCTGGAGCAAGCCGACTGGAAATTGGCCCAAAAGACCGTGAGCGCGACCCGCAGCGGCTTGGTGTTCGACACCATGTATCGCGAAGGCGAATGGGTGGCGGCCGGTAATCCGGTATTGCGCATGCTGCCGCCGGAGAACGTCAAAATCCGCTTCTTCGTGCCGGAAACCATTCTCGGCCGGCTCCAGCTGAACCAGGCCGTGACGCTCAGCTGTGACGGCTGCCAGGCGAATCAAGCGGCGCACATTTCCTACATCTCGACCGAATCCGAATATAACCCGCCCATCATCTACAGCAATCAATCGCGCGCCAAACTGGTCTACATGATAGAAGCGCGTCCGGCGCCGGCCGATGCGCTCAAACTGCACCCGGGGCAACCGGTCGAAGTGAGAATGCCATGACGGCCGCAAGCGACAACAATACCCGCAACGCCGACAGCGTCGGCAAGACCAACGGTGACCTGGTAGTCGATGTCGACCGCATCAACAAACACTTCGGCAGCAAGCACGTGGTGAGAGACCTGTCGCTGCAGGTGCGGCGCGGCGAGATCTTCGGCTTCCTGGGACCCAACGGCAGCGGCAAGACCACCTCGATCCGCATGATGTGCGGTTTGTTGACGCCCGATTCCGGCCGCGGCACCTGCCTGGGTTTTGATATCATCAAGCAAAGCGGCGAGATCAAGCGCCGGGTCGGTTACATGACGCAGAAATTCTCTTACTGGGATGACCTCAGCATCCGCGAGAACCTGGATTTCGTCGCCCGCATCTATGAAATGAAAAACCGCAAGGAAGTGGTCGAGCAGAGCCTGGAAAAACTCGGCCTGAGCAGCCGCGCCAAGCAACTCGCCGGTGCTCTCTCCGGCGGCTGGAAACAAAGGCTGGCGCTGGCCGCCAGCATGCTGCACCAGCCCGAGTTGCTGCTGCTGGACGAACCGACCGCCGGCGTCGATCCGGCGGCGCGCCGCGATTTCTGGGAAGAGCTGCACCGTCTGGCGGCGGAGGGTATCAGCGTCCTGGTCAGCACCCATTACATGGATGAGGCCGAACGTTGCCACAAGCTGGCCTATCTGTCTTACGGCCAGTTGCTGGTGCAAGGCACGGCAGCCGAGGTGGTCGCTGGCCAGGGCTTGACCACCTGGGCCATCTACAACAACCGCAGCAGCGATATCCACGATAACCAGCTGGTCGGCCTGTCGCAGCAATTGCACAACCAGCCCGGGGTAGACCAACTGGTGGTGTTCGGCACCTCCCTGCATGTGTGTGGCAAAGACGCGGCGCTGCTGGAGAAAACCTTGCGCCAGATGACGCAGGGACAAGATCTGCGCATGGAGTTGATAGACACCAGCCTGGAGGACGTCTTCATCTACATGATGAATCGCTCAACTGACAATTTCGGGGAGCCGCCATGAATCGCCTCTCCGGATTATCATTCTCGCGCTGGTGGAGCATCGTCCTCAAGGAATTCCTGCAACTGATGCGCGACCGCGTCACGGTACGCATGATCACGGTGATTCCCATCATGCAGATGCTGCTGTTCGGCTTCGCCATCAACAGCGATCCAAAACACATGCCTACCGCCATCATCAGCGCCGATCACAGCGAATTCACGCGCACCTTCATCGCCGCCATGAAAGCTTCCGATTATTTCGACATCGTCGCCGAACTGCCGAACGAAGCGGTAGGACGCACCCTGCTGGCGCAGGGCAAGGTATTGTTTGTATTGAATATTCCAGCCGACTTCACTCGCAACCTGCTGCGCGGCGAGCGGCCGGCGCTGCTGGTCGAGGCTGACGCCACCGATCCCACCGCCACCGGCATGGCGCTGGCGGCCTTGCCGCAGCTGGTGCAATCGGTGGCAAACAAGGATCTGCGCGGTGCGCTGGCCAGATTCAGCGGCGGCAAGCCCGCTTTCGAGGTGCAGGTGCAGCGCTTGTACAACCCCGAAGGCGTGACTCAGTACAACGTCGTGCCCGGCTTGATGGGTGTCATCCTGTCGATGACGATGGTGATGATGACCGGCTTGTCGATGACCCGCGAACGCGAGCGCGGCACCATGGAAAACCTGCTGGCGACACCGGTCTCGCCGATCGAAGTCATGACCGGCAAGATCATGCCCTATATCGCCATCGGCCTGATCCAGGCCAGCATCATCCTGCTCGGCGCGCGCTTCATGTTTCATGTGCCGTTTGCCGGCAGCGTGATGGCGATCTATCTGGCCGCGCTGTTGTTCATCGCCGCCAGCCTGACCGTCGGCATCACCTTGTCGTCGATCGCCCAGAACCAGCTGCAGGCAATGCAACTGACCATGTTCTATTTCCTGCCTAACATCCTGCTGTCAGGCTTCATGTTTCCGTTTCAAGGCATGCCCAAGTGGGCGCAATTCATCGGCAACCTGCTGCCGCTGACCTATTTCAACCGTCTGATACGCGGCATTCTGCTCAAAGGCAACGGCTGGATCGACCTCTGGCCGAATGTGTGGCCGCTGATGCTATTCACGCTGATCGTGATGGGGATTGCATTGCGGTTTTATCGCCGCACGCTGGATTGAGGGCGTCTGTGATGAAGCCAATCTTGCGTTATTCGCATAGCAGATCTGCCCTGTACCTGAGCATAGCCAGCTTGGTGGGCGGCTGTGCGGCTGGGCCGGATTTTCAGACGCCGCCAGCGCCAGCCGTGCCGCAGTACACGGCTGGCGTACAACCGTCGGCAACCGTATCCAGCGCGGGGACGGGCGGCGGCGCCCAGTATTTCGACGTCGCGATGGATATTCCAGCGCAATGGTGGACGCTATTCCATTCGCCACAGCTGGACGCCCTGGTGCGCGAAGCGCTTGCCAACAGCCCGTTGCTGGCGCAGGCCAAAGCCACCTTGCGCCAAGCCAGCGAAAACTTGAACGCTCAAACCGGCGCCAGCCGTTATCCGCAGGTCGATTTGCAATTGGGCGGCGTACGCCAGCAGATTGATCCCGCTGCGCTCGGCATTCCCAATGTGCCGCACACGGGGCCATTTACCCTATACAACGCCGGTCTGAATGTTTCCTACAGCGTCGATGCGTTTGGCGCCAACAGCCGCATGCTGGAAGGTTTGCAGGCTCAGGTAGATATGCAAGCCGCCGAGTTGCAGGCGGCGCGGCTGACGCTCGCCGCCAATGTCGTGACTGCGGCGATCCGGCAAGCCGCACTGCAGGCGCAGATCGCCAGCACCGAGCAGATGCTGCAACTGCAGCGCCAGCAGCTGCTCATCATGGAGCAACGCCTGGCCGCAGGCGGCATCGCCGAACGCGATCTCAAGAACCAGCGCACGCTGGTGGCGCAAAGCACGGCAGCCTTGCCGTCCCTGCGGCAACAACAGGCGCAGGTAACTCATCAACTTGCTGTGTATATGGGCAGGGCGCCGGCCCAAGGCGAAATGCAGCCGCTGGATTTGAATAGCCTGACCTTGCCTGACAGAGTGCCGCTCAGCCTGCCATCGGTGCTGGCGCGGCAGCGTCCCGATATCCGGGCGGCGGAAGCGACACTGCATCAAGCCAGCGCCCAGGTTGGGGTGGCCAGCGCCAATCTCTATCCGCAGTTGACCTTGTCCGGCAGCGTCGGTACCGAGCAGGGGCGGCTGGCCGACCTGGCCAATAGTCTCAACGTCTGGAGTATCGGCCTCAAATTGATGCAGCCCTTGTTCCACGGCGGCCAGCTGCAGGCTAAAAAGCGCTCGGCGGTAGCCGCCTATGATGCGGCCGCTGCGGCTTATCAACAGACTGTATTGCAAGCCTTGCAGCAAGTGGCGGACACCCTGCGCGCACTGGAAAATGACGCCCAAGCCTTGCAGGCAAGAACCCAAGCGGCCGAGAGTGCCGAGAACAGCCTGGCGATCACCCGGCGTCAGTATCAGGCCGGCGGCGTCAGCCATCTCAACTTGCTGGACGCCGAGCGCCAGCGCATGCAAACCGATCTGGATCGCACCGTGGCGCAAGCGGCGCGTTACTCAGACACCGCCGCCTTGTTGCAAGCCTTGGGCGGCGGCTGGTGGAATGCGCCGGCTGCGGCGCAGTGATGGCGTAGTACAGGTCTGCCTCCCAGCTCAAAGCAGTTTGCAAGCCTCGTCGAAATCGAGGCGCGGGCTGCGCGGGAAAAGCGCAGCAGGATCGCCGTAGCCCAGGTTGCAAAGGAAGTTGGTCTTGATGTGGCTGTCGGGAAAGTACTCATACTTGAAGTCCGGCGTCTTGCTTTCGGGGAAAAATTCATGGTCGACTTTCTGCTGGTCGAAGCCGGACATCGGCCCGCAGTCCAGGCCAAGAGCGCGCGCCGCCAGCATGAAGTAGGCTCCCTGCAGGGAGCTGTTGCGGCGGGCGGTGACTCCGGCCAGCTCGGGGGTGTCGGCGAACCAGGAGCGGGCGTCGGCATGGGGGAACAGTTTTGGCAATTGCTCAAAGAATTTGCCGTCGTAGCCGATGATGGCCGTGACCGGCGCCGCCATTGTCTTGTCGACATTTCCCGGCGCCAATGCCGGCTTCAGCCGCTCCTTGGCTTCCGGCGTGCGCAAGAACAGGATGCGCGCCGGCGAACAATTGGCGCTGGTCGGTCCCCATTTCATCACATCGTAGAGGCGGCGCAGGAGATCGTCGCTGACCGGTTTGTCGAGCCAGGCATTGTGGGTGCGCGCATTGAAAAATAAAAGATCGAGGCCTTCCTGATTCAATTCCTTACTCATGGTCGTCACCTGAAGTATGTTGATCAAAGTTAGCGGCGTGGTTACCGAACAAGTATAGGCGGCAGGATGAAAAATGAAATGGCATTCTAGGTTGAGTGCTTGGCGGTAACCCCAATTTGGTCCAAGGTATAGTGCTGCCAGGCCCGCTGGATAATGCTGATATTTTACGAAATCGATGCAGATTACAAGGAGTGTGGAATGGACAAGCTGCAAGAATTTGCGCGTCAAGTGTTCGAGTCTCAACCTTTCAGCCGGTTCATAGGCGCCCGGCTCACCAACTCAGGGCCTCAAAGTGCAGAATTGAGCATCCCGATCGTCGACCATCTGAAGCAGCAGCATGGCTTCGTCCACGGTGGAGTGATCAGTTATCTGGCCGACAACTCGATCACCTTCGCCGGTGGTTTGGCGCTGGGCGGCAATGCGCTCACTTCGGAATTCAAGATCAATTATCTGAAGCCCGCAGTCGGATCATTGCTGATTGCGCGGGCTAATGCGATAAGCGTCGGCAAGCGGCAGGCCGTATGCCAGTGCCAGATCTACGCAGTCGACGATGGTGAAGAGAAGCTATGCGCGATCGCACAAGGGACAGTCGTCGCTGCCCAGTGAACGAACGGTTCGCACCTTCGCCCGGCGTAGCGCTTGATCAATTGGGTTTGAATACCATCAATCCATAAATCACCAGCATCGCGATAAATGCCGGATATCCGAGCCATTCCCAATAACGTGCATATTGCCAATAATGTGCGGGAAGCTGCACATTGTTTTGGGCAGAAGCGGCAGCTATTTTTGACATTTGTATTTGCAACCAGACTACCGGTAGCCAGCAAGCTCCTGCCAATGCGTACAAGAAAAACGTCCAAAGCAGCCAGTTCTGAGTGATCGGATAACCAGATAAGGAAAGCATGGCATAGCCCGTCAGCGGCTGAATGAAGATTGCCGGTGTGGTGAACCAGAAATCTGCGCGTACAACTAAACGAATAACTTCTGCAATCGCCTCCGGGTTACGGGTGCGATGTATGAAATAGAGATAGAACGCGCTGCCAAAGCCTGTTCCTACCAGCAGAACACTGGACATGATATGTACCCACTTCAGCATCAAATAAATATTCATGGTGTTTGATTTGCATTCTTATGTAGTAGCCATAACACCAATAGTATCGGCAGATTTTTGAGTATTGGGCCGAACGGATGCAATAGGTATTCGGGGAGCCAGATAGAAATAATGACTGTGTAAGCGACGATTAGGCAAGCCTGGATTACCCACAGCAGCTTGCCATGCCAAACCAAGGTAAACAGGCCAAGTAAAATGTCCAATACTGCGGCCAGGTAGAGAGCTGCAAGAGCGGTAAATCCATACAAGCCAATACGGCTGAGCAGGTTTAAGCCTTCTTGTTTTGTGCAAAGACTGAGTATTCCCGTCACTAGCCAGATAGTCGCGAGCACTATGCGCATCAAACGCAGCTCTGACGGTTTCATGTCGCGGCCATTGAAACAGGATTGTCGCGCTCCACAATGGCGTCGGTATGCATGCCCCATTTCGAAAATTCGGGCTCGAAATCCGATAAATTCAAACATCCCATGCTGGTATAGGCGCCCACTTCCTGCATTTCTTTTCGAGCCAAGCGTCGCGCCAGAAGAATCGCAGCCATGCAGGGAATTTCCGGTCCGAAATCATTGTCCGCAGCAATGTGCCATGCACGGCGGACCTGTACGCCATCGGCATCAATTCCTTGAACACGGACAACCATGCCGCCGAGCGACGTTCCCATAAAATCCAGGCCCTTTGCCGTAGCATTGAGCAACTTCGCAAAACGCTCGGGATGCCTGACAAGACCCGTCTTGCGTAACCAAGCCAGGACCGAAAGCGCGCGCTGACTGAAGCCGATTTCCAGTGCGGCTCGGAACATGACGGAACGTACATTTTTGTAATGAGCGGGGAAAAGTTCAAGATCCGGAATGTCGCACAAAGCGCCGATGCGTGGACGAAGGCGTGCAAATTCTATCTGCGCTGGATTGCTCCAGCCGTAGCGAGTCACCCAATTTCCATCCCGCCAGACCAGAATCGGCGCGCCACAGTAATTCAATACCGCCGCCAGAGTAGCTGTGCCCCGCGGAGCAGTCTGGGCGGGGGCTATGCAAATATCGATAGATTCCACATTTCCCCAGCCTTGGGAAAGGTGGTTGACGACAGCAGATGAAAGAGCCGGTACGGTGCTGGCGCCAGTGATGGCGATTCGCCCGCTACGACGGAAAGCTGCATCTAAGGCTTGCGGGAAATCGCATACAAATCTTCTGCCATCTGCCAGATCGATGTAGTGTGCGTTGGCTGCAGCAACTGCCAACGGTACGTCATAACCCTGTTCTTGAAACGGCCCGGCGGTATGGATGACAAGTTCGGCGCCAATGTTGCGCAAGGTCTGCGCCAAATTATCCTGAGCCAGATCGAGATGCATGGCGCTTGCACGATTTCCCAACTCGGCAGCAAGATTGGCGGCTCGTATTGCATTTCGACCGGCAACGACTAGCTCAATATCGTGGGAGTCAGCCAGCGCACGGCATATCCGTGCGCCAAAATTTCCATATCCTCCTAACACCACTGTTTTCAATCGATTTTCCTCAGGCTTCATTCTTTAGCTAGCGATTATAAAGTCACATTGCAATGACGCAGGCATCATTTGCCTTCAAGCGCGGCTGGCGTTTGCGGTGAACCTTAAACACGATATGAGAGCTGGACATGTCCCGTTATCGCCGACTGTCACCTACTATCACCAACTGTTAGGCAAGTCTTTTTGCTGGGCCAGATGCGACTTGAAGCGTTGCGCAATGAACTCCACAAACGCCGTGACTTTGGCCGACAGATTCAGGCGCTCCGGATAAACCGCAAAGATGTCGGACGAGGGCAATGCCCAGTCGCCCAGCACCTGGCGCAGACGCCCTGAGCGCAAATACGGCGCCAAGTCCCACTCGGAACGCATCAGTATGCCGTGTCCTTCCAGCGCCCATTCCAGTGCAATCTCGCCATCGTTGCTGCTGAGGGCGCCGCGTACCTTGACGGTTTCGTGGCGTTTGCCCTTGCTCAAATGCCAGCTGCCGTACGCCGCATCGTTTTCTCTCAGCACGATGCATGCGTGTTTTTGCAGGTCGCGCGGGGTAGTTGGAGCGGGGTGCTGATTCAGATAGGCGGGCGCTGCGCATAACAGCCGGCGGTTGGACGCGATCTTGCGGGCGATGATGCGGGCGTCCGGCATTTCACCTATGCGGATGCCGATATCGAAGGCTTGATCCGCCAGATTCAAGGGGCGGTCTGATAACTGTAACTGGACTTCCACCTCCGGATAGCGCTTGCTGAACGCCGCAACCGCCGGCCCGATATGCTTGCGGCCGAAGCCGAAACTGGCGTTGATCCGCAACAGCCCTTTGGGCAGCGCCCGGCTATTGCTGACGCTACGCTCCAGCGCCTCGATATCAGCCAATATCCGGCTGCCGTCAGCCAGGTAAATTTCGCCCTCATGGGTCACGCTCATGGTCCTGGTGGTGCGGTTCAGCAAACGCACGCCCAGCCTGTGTTCCAGATTCGCCAGCCGTTTCGTCACCGCCGGCGGGGTAACGCCAAGTTCGCGCGCCAGCGCCGCCAAGCTGCCGGCTTTGACCAGAATGGCAAAAAAGGCGAGGTCCGAGATTGTGTTCATTATTAAATTTAAAGAAATAATAGAGTTAATTTCAATGAATTATAAATCCTGAGACCGGTTATACAATCGCTCATCATCAACATCGTCATCAACATCGTCATCAACATCGTCATCAACAGCGCAGCACAGCAGGAGAGCGGCAAATGTTTTCTGGATTCGAACATGGCGTTGCCGAGGTCAACGGCACCCGGATCAACTATCTGCGCGGCGGCAGCGGCCCGGCATTGCTGTTGCTGCACGGCCATCCGCAAACCCATGTGATCTGGCATAAGGTCGCCGAGCGGCTGGCCAGCAGCTTCACGGTGATCGCGGCCGATCTGCGTGGCTACGGCGATAGCGGCAAACCAGCTGGATTAGACGATCACAGCAATTACTCCAAGCGCACCATGGGGCAGGATCAGATCGCGCTGATGGCGCAACTGGGCCATCCGCAATTCCTGCTGATGGGACACGACCGCGGCGGCCGGGTCGCCTATCGCATGGCGCTGGATCACCCGCACGCGGTCCGCAAGCTGGTGTTGCTCGATATCGCGCCGACCCTGGCCATGTATGAACAGACCAGCATGGCTTTCGCCACCGCCTATTACCATTGGTTCTTCCTGATCCGGCCAGCGCCTTTCCCGGAATTGCTGATCGGCAGCCATCCCGAGGCATACCTGCAGCACACCATAGGCGGCCGCAGCGCCGGCCTGGCGCCGTTTACCCCGCAAGCCTACGCCGAGTATCTGCGCTGCCTCAGCGATCCGGCCACCATCCACGGCATCTGCGAAGACTACCGCGCCAGCGCCGGCATCGATCTGGAGCATGAGCGCCACGATCTGGCGCTAGGCAACAAGATACAGTGCGAGACCCTGGTCCTGTGGGGTGCGCAAGGCGTCATCGAGAAATGTTTCCAGCCCTTGCAGGAATGGCGGCGTCTGGTCAGCAGGCTAAGCGGCAAGGCTTTGGCCTGCGGCCACTATATTCCCGAGGAAGCCCCCGATGCTTTGCTGGCTGAAGTTCTTCCATTTTTTGCCGCCTGAGCGGCCGCCAACGAAAGAACCTCGGCCATGCATAAGCACATCTATAAGCACATCTCGCCACGCACGCTGTATAAAAAACTGGTGGATTCGCACACCGTCGCCCAGCTCGACGAGCAGCACGTGCTGCTGTACGCCGATCTGCACATCATGAACGAATACACCAGCCCGCAAGCCTTCAGCAGCCTGCGCCAGAAAAACCGCAGCGTGCTAAGGCCACAGCAACAGCTGGCGGTGGTGTCGCATATCATTCCGACCCATCCAGTCAGCGCCGCCCAGCGCGTCATCATCGATCCGCCATCGGCGCTGCAAGCCAGTAACCTGAAGCGCAATTGCAGCGATTTCGGCATCAAATTGTTCGATACCAATCATGAACAACAAGGCATAGAGCACATCATCGCGCCCGAACACGGCTGGATCCGTCCCGGCATGGTGGTGTTGTGCGGCGATAGCCACACCACCACCTATGGCGCTCTGGGGGCGCTGGGTTTTGGCGTCGGTACCTCTGAAGTGGAGCATATCCTGGCCACCCAAACCCTGGTTTACCGGCTAGCGCAGGACATGCGCATCAGGGTCGACGGCGCACTGCCTGCCGGCGCCTCGGTCAAAGATCTGATCCTGCTGATCATCGCCCGCATAGGTGCGCAAGGCGCACGCGGTTATGCGGTGGAGTTTTCCGGTTCGACGATTGCGGCGCTGTCAGCCGAGGCCCGGATGACCATGTGCAATATGGCGGTGGAGGCGGGCGCCAGAGCGGCGCTGATCCGACCCGATCAGACTACCTTTGCCTACATCCGGGACAAAGCCGCTGACCTGGCCGAACAGGAATTCATGCAGGCGCTTGCCGATTGGGAAAAGTTATATTCCGATGAGGCCGTCATGTTTGACATCGAACATGTTTTTTCGGCAGCGGAAGTCGTCCCGTTCGTGACCTGGGGCACCAGCCCGGATCAGGCGATAGCGGTCAACGGATTGATCCCGGATCCGGCGCAAGTAGGCGATGAACAAGCCAGCGCCGCCATCTCCCAAGCGTTGAAATACATGGGTTTGGCTGCTGGTGAGGCATTGCTTGGCTTGCCGGTTGACCGGGTTTTCATAGGATCGTGCACCAATGGCCGCATCGAGGATTTGCGCGCCGCCGCAGCGATCGTCAGCGGCCGCCATGTCGCGCCAACGGTCCGGGCCATGGTGGTTCCAGGCTCCGGCCAGGTACGGCGTCAGGCTGAACAAGAGGGTTTGGCGAAAATTTTCATCGACGCCGGGTTTGAATGGCGCCAGCCGGGATGTTCCATGTGCCTCGCCATGAACGACGACGTGCTGGCGCCCGGCGAACGCTGCGCCTCAACCACCAACCGTAATTTCGAAGGGCGTCAGGGCAGGGGCGGACGCACCCACCTGATGAGCCCGGCCATGGCGGCGGCCGCCGCGATCAGCGGCTGCATCAGCGACGCCCGCGTACTGGAGCCGCACCATGCGTGAGCAAATAAACATAAGCGGTATCGCAGCGCCGCTGCTGATCGACAACCTCGATACCGATCAGATCATGCCCAAGCAATTCCTGCGCACCATTACCAAAGAGGGGCTGGACCAGGGCGTGTTGTTTGACTTGCGGTTTGATCCGGATGGCCGGCCCAGGCCCGGGTTTGTGCTGAACCGGGCCGAGTACAAGAACGCAAACATCCTGATCGGCGGTGCTAATTTCGGCTGCGGCTCCAGCCGTGAACATGCGGTTTGGGGGTTGCAGCAGCTGGGGATTGAAGCGGTGATTGCGCCCAGTTACGGCGAAATCTTTTTCAGCAATGCCTTGAACAACCGCTTGCTGTTGATTGTGCTGGAACCAGACAAGATCGGCATGCTGCTGCAAGATCTGGCCGGCGACAAGCATCTGTCCATCGATCTGGAAAAGATGGAATTACGTTCTGCATCACAAGTGTCCAATTTTTCGCTGGCTGCGCGGCATAGAAAGATAATTGTCGAGGGGCTTGATATGGTGGGGGCGACGCTGCAGTTGCTGCCGCAGATAGAGGCGTTTGAAGAAAAACACTTTGCCGCTTGCGCTTGGGCTAAAGTGTTGCCTGCTGTCGGTGACGGGAAAGATGTCTGTAGCTTGTAAATCCTGCGCCTTTAACCACAAACCGCTGTTCAAGATACTGAAGGAGTAGCCATGGCACGTTCCACAATTGAAGCTTGGCACCAGATTGTCAAGTCGCGCGACATCACTTCCTTGAAAGCATTGCTCGCCGATGATGTGGTTTTCGAATCACCGGTTGTTCACACGCCCCAAACTGGCAAGGCGATCACAATCAAATACCTTGGCGCCGCCTTGCATGTCTTGAATAACAGCACGTTCCAATACTTGAATGAATGGCTCGGCCCTCATTCCGCAGTATTGGAATTCCAATCAAGCTGCGACGGCATCCTGATCAACGGTGTGGACATGATCACGTGGAACGACGAAGGCCTGATTACGCACTTTAAGGTGATGATCCGCCCGCTAAAGGCTGTCAACAAAATTCACGAATTGATGGGCCAGATGCTACAGCTTGATGCAGCGCAACAACGATGAAATTGGTATCTCGCTGCAATTGGTCTGGCGATAACCACCGCGAGCTGTCGGCCAGAAGCGAACCTCAATGCAAGCCTTCAATTTGATATTGCAATGCCAATTTCAATATGGCAACATGCGCCTACGAATTTTCGCGTGACGATCAATTGCGAGGATGATTCTGAATGAAGACATTGCGCTAGATATCTGCGTGGGAAACCGTTAAGAAGGAATGCCGCAACATGACTGAAAATAAGACGGCGGCTCGCCTAAATGGGCTTGACACGCTGCGCGCTGCTGCGATTGTCCTGGTATTGGCATACCACTACATGGTGGTAGTAAGCGGGAAAAATACATTTGGCTTTATGACTGAAATCGGATGGGCGGGCGTCGACCTGTTCTTTGTGTTGAGTGGGTATTTGATTGGGAACCAGATACTCTCGCCGCTTGCACAGGGCCGCAGTTTTTCTCTGAAAACGTTCTATATCAAGCGATTGCTTCGCACTTTGCCAAACTATTACTTTATCTTGGCAATGTACTTTATTTTTCCGCTCGCATTGGGAGGAAAAGAGACGGCGCCGGCATGGCAGTTTTTGATATTTACACAAAATTTTGGCCTTCGTCCCGGCCAGACCTTTACCCACTCATGGTCGCTGTGCATTGAAGAACAGTTCTATCTTATTTTGCCGGCTGTCGCGTTGCTGATTGCCAGTTTCAAAGGTTCCAGGAGGTTGGGGTGGATTGCAATTGGCGCTGCTGTCATTGCAGGCATGACCGTCAGAGGTACGGCTTGGCTTCGGTATGGTCACAATGCAATTAGCATTTATGATTACTACGAGCATATCTACTATTCGAGCTTTGCGCGTTTCGATGAACTACTGCCCGGCGTAGCAATCGCCATGCTGAAGAATTTTCATGGCGCCACCTATTCAAAAATCATGCGAAAGGGGAACGTCCTGTTTGTCGCCGGTTTGGCGGCGGTCGGGACAATGTTATATTTGTTTTCGCATTTTCTTGAGATAGCTGGTTATGGATTTGGATTTTGCATGACCACGTTCGGTTATCCGTTACTGGCGACAAGCTTTGCAATTCTGACGCTTTCGGCACTGAGCACAAACTCCATATTGCATCGGATACGTGTGCCAGGTGCAGCCAGCATTGCCTTGTGGTCATATGCAATTTACCTGGCACACAAGCCAATATTTAAATTGGCAATTTCACCATTAACCAAAATGGGTATCGATACCGATTCGATTTTGGGAGTCGGCATCATCATGACCGTAAGTCTCTTTGGAGGATGGCTGCTGTTTCGATTGGTCGAAACACCATTCATGGAATTGCGTGCGAGGATGTATTCGAATGGCGATACAAATGGGCCGGTAACGTCAAACCGGGCAGAAGCATTTCCTAAGCAGGGCGGCTCGGCGTAAATGGGGTTTCTTGGCACAATTGGGAGCAGTACTTGTTAAAATTTTCGGCAATTTGCTATTTGTTTTTGCTCTCTTTTTCGCCCAACTGGGCCATTGCAGGAAATCATCAATCATTGCAGACCAGCGAACGTGAACTGGAAGTGACGGTTTTCCCAGCGAGTGCCCAATCCAAGCATCCAGCCGCCATTCTTCTGCACGGTTTGTATTGAAGCTTGTGCCCGCGACTTCGGCCAGTAGCAGACCTTCAAAAGAGCTTGAGATATCGCTTGATGCCAGACAATGTGTAGACCGGGAGGACTTTATGTGGACAAAATACCGAGTTCATCGGCGCCGGTTCACTGGGCATCCGTATGCAGCGATTTGTCGGATGTCGCCTGCTCTGCATACGCCCAATCCTTGCATTGCTGGAAGTCCGACATCTGATCCCATGCCGCCATCAAAGGCGGAGTATCCATGCGACTGATTAACTCTGCCGTTTTTGCCTTGTCGCCAGACAGGCAGGCGAATCTCGCGAAGTTATTGATATTCCAGTTATCCGGATATTTCCTCAATACGTCATCAATGCCCTTTTTCATCAGCGGCCAATCAACAAGAGAATCGGAAAATAATCTATCGTCGTAGTGGTTTTGCGACGCCACCCAATAAATACGCGCATACATGCCAAACCCTTCAGACGACTGAGTTCGCTTGAGTGCTGCTTGCGCGAATTTCTCGATCGACTCTGCGTCGCCTCCCCATTTCGGTCCGTAGTATCCGATGGCGGCAAAGTAAATTTGATAAAAGGCAGGATATCGTTCCAGGCCTTCGTTAATTAACTCGGAGAATTCACGCTCTGGCCAGCTTTGCTGTTTAGCGATGACCGCCATGAGTTCGTACCAGCTTGGATCTTTCGCCGCAATTGTTTTATGGGTTTCAAGATAGGTTCGCGCCTGTTGGGTGTACTCCGCGAAAGGCGCCCAATTCTGAGGCTCTACATCCTTTGCGTAGCCGTTGCCCCGGAAGCTCCATCCGTGATTGATCAACATTTGTGCGTATGCAATGTGGGCGGCGG
>Ga0207141_10057_pt1 | contig 38248 bp, 36 predicted proteins | sample Alteio_BWMinHeat_5_FD_153553 | JGI IMG/M metagenome (GOLD analysis project Ga0207141, IMG submission 153553) | Enriched cells from forest soil in Barre Woods Harvard Forest LTER site, Petersham, Massachusetts, United States -... | ecosystem: Environmental > Terrestrial > Soil > Temperate forest >... | reverse complement strand
GGGATTGGCGAGATGCGCAGTTTCGGCGAGGGAGAAGGGCACGTCAGCGAGGAAGAGCCATTCCTTGCCGTTTGGCAAGGTGATGACGATCTGGGTGTCGCCATTGGCCGGGCGTGCTGCGACCGCGGGATGGAGATGGAAGCGCAGCAGCACCGGCTGCTTGCCGGCCCACGGCTCGCCCTTGGGGCCGGTAAAGCTGTCGCGGCCCTCCAGGGCGCCCGTGATCTCGCTCAGTGTCAGTTCACGCTGATGGATCAGGCCGAATTCTGCCTGATAGCCGTCATGCGAGGCGGTGATGGCGGTGGCGGCCGGCGTCGTTTCGCGCTTTATCGTTACGGTCTTGGGGCCCGTCAGGATGGCGCGCCCAGCCATACCGTGCTTGCGCGTGCCACCGGCGAAGACGCTGGAGGAGGTGTCGCCGACGATCGCGGTGGAATGGGCGCCGGTCGAGCGCGAGAGATGACGCCAGTTCTCGCGACCGAGCGCCGGGGCACCGCAATTGACGACGATGCGGAAATTGTCGGCGGAAAACTCGAAGGAGAGCGTGCCAGCATGGGCCTCTTGCGAGACGTTCAGTGGTGGAGGCTTGCCGGTATCGACCAGCAGCACCGCCCCATGGCCTTCCACGCGCTGGTAGCCGCCATAAGGCACGTTCTGCACTGGCTTGCCGCGCGCATCGTCATAGGCAAGGAGCGTGGCGATCAGATGGGTCTGCGTATAGCCCATGCCGTTGAAGGCCGCGAATGCGCCGTCGGCATGGCGGAAGAAGCGCAACATCGGCATCATGCGGTCGATGGCGCCAAGCAGCTCGGGTGGCGCCACCGCATTGCGGGCGGCGAAGGATTGGCGCAGCGGCAGAAGGTCGAGCAGCAATTCGATGATCGCCTGCGGATTGCGGCTGATATGGACGCCGTCGGTCAGGACCTGGCGATTGAGTTCGCTGACGAGCCAGCGCGTCGCCGGCCGGCGCAAGCTTACCTTGTCGGCGAGGCAGAGGCTGACCTGGGTGGCTGCTATGGCGCACAAGAGCCGCGGCATGCCATCGGTGGCGGCACGCCCGGCCTGCATCAAGTAGCTGGTTTGCCAGGCGATCGAGCGGATGAAGGCGCGATAAAAGCCGCGATCTGCGCCATCCAGCACCAGGGGCGACTGACTTACCCAGGATAGCAGGCGGCGTGCGGTCAGAAGCGGTTCGAGCGCATCGGGCTGGAAACGCAGGTTGGAGCGCACGAAATCGGTGACCAGGCGGCGGGCGATCTGTTTGCCAGTGGTGCCGTCGGCCGCGCGCAGGTGGCGAAGCCAGGTGAAGCTCAGCAGCAGTTCGCGCCACACCGGCGAAGGCGGCGATATTGCGAAGGGCGAGACCTCGTTGAGATTGACGGTCTTGCCGGCGAAGGTATAGCGGCCCGAAATGATCTCGGTGGCTCTTGTCGGGTCCGAGGCGCGCAGATCCTGGGGCGCCAGCACGAGTTTTTCAGGGTCGCCTCGCCCAAATCTCCAGCGCAATACCGGCGAGATATATAGGCGCGTCAAGGCCATGCGGCCGGATTGCTGAGCGGCCAGCATGGACAGACGGAGCTTTGGGCCGAATGTGCCGCCGCTCATCCTCGACGCAAACCTCCACGAATCGGGCAGGCCGGCGGAGCCGGTGCCCGGGCGACTGCCGGAAAGAAAACCTCGGCGGTCGCAGCTTAGTTGAACGCTGCGCAAGGATCACGCAAGCCTTTCGGCTGACAGGGCCGGCCGAAACCCCAGCATTTCGGTTAGTTCATGTGACGCAGACGTGCGGCAAAGAACCCGTCCATGCCTGCCATGACCGGATCGGGATCCGGCAAAAGCGAGGGCAATGTCCGTAAATAGCCTTGAGAAGTGATCGCACCGTTAAGACCGCCTATATCGGTCGGGGCGACCGGTTCGAGGCCAAAGCGCGGATTGCCGGCAAGGAAGCGCCCGATCTGTTCCTCGCCTTCCTCGGCTTCGAGCGAGCAGGTGCAATAGACCAGAAGGCCGCCGGGCTTCACCAGATCGGTCACGCGCGCGAGCATGCGGCGCTGCAGGTCGGTGACCGCGGTGATATCGCCCGACGACTTGCTCCAGGCGACATCCGGATGGCGCCGGATGGTGCCGGTGGCGCTGCAGGGTGCGTCGAGGATGACGGCATCGTAGGCGGGCGCCTTCCAGGCGAGCAGGTCGGCTGCGACCACTTCGGCCCGAAGGCTGAGGCGCTTCATGTTCTCGCGCAAGCGGGCGAGCCGCCCATCGGACCGGTCGACCGCGGTGACATCGGCGCCGGCGGCCGCGAGCTGGGCCGTCTTGCCTCCGGGCGCGGCGCAAAGATCGGCGACGCGCAGGCCCTCGATCTTGCCGAGCAGGCGGACGGGCAGCGCAGCGGCGGCGTCCTGCACCCACCACTCGCCCGCTTCATAGCCTTCGAGCGCACGGATCGGGCCATGATTGCCCAGGCGGATCGAACCCGTCTGCAACAAGCGGCCGCCCAGGCGCCCGGCCCAGCCAGCCGCGTCGGATTTTACCGACAGGTCGAGGGCGGGCTCTACGCGCTGCGCCGCGATGATCGTGCGTGCCGTTGCCTCGCCGTACTGGCGGCACCAGCGTTCGAACAGCCAGGAGGGCGTGTCGGCCTCTGGCGGGATGGCGGCCAGGCGCGCCGCCTTCTCGGCCGAGACCTTGCGCAGCACCGCATTGGCAAGGCCCGAAAAGGCCTGCGCCCGATCATCTTGTCGGGCCAGGCGCACGGCGAGGTCGACGGCGGCATGATCGGGCACGTCAAGGAACAGGATCTGCGCGGCCGCGGTAATCAGGATCGCTTCGAGCGGACCGGATTTGCGCGGCATGCCCTTGGCGAGGAGATGATCGAGAATGGTGCCGATGGTGCCATAGCGGCGCATGGCGACGCCGGCGATCATGCGGGCGAGGGCAAGATCGCGAGGCTCCAGGGAGCTCGCCTCGAAGGCGTCTTCCAGCGCGATGTTCTGCGCCAGCACCCCGTCGATCGCCTTTGCGGCGAGGGCGCGAGCGGCAAGGCCGGGGGCAGCGTCCGGACGCCGGGAGGAGGAAGGGGAATGGGGCAAGGCGTCTCTACAATTCGAATGTGGCGCTTCCATAGAGCATTTTTGTCGGCTCTGGGAATTGGTTTGTGCGCAACCGGCCTGCAGCTTGAAGGGAGCAGGCATGGTGGGCCGATGTTGCCATCGGCATGGCCGGCTGGCAGGCCCGCCTGTCTGGGAGGCTGGAAGACAGCGATCGAAGGGGTTATGTGCTTGCCTATGACCATTGAAATCTTCGTTGACGCCGATGCCTGCCCCGTCAAGGACGAGGTCTACAAAGTGGCCGGCCGCCATGGCCTGAAGACCCACGTCGTGGCGAATAGTTTCATGCGTGTGCCGCGTGATGCCCTGATCGAGTTGGTGCTGGTGGGTGCGGGTTTGGATGTCGCCGATGACTGGATCGCGGAACGGGCCGGCAAGAACAGTGTTGTGGTCACCAACGATATTCCGTTGGCCAGCCGCTGCGTGAAGGCGGGGGCGCAGGTGATGGCGGCGACCGGCAAGCCCTTCACCGAAGCCTCGATCGGCATGGCGCTCGCGACCCGCAACCTCATGGACCAGCTGCGTTCGACCGGTGAGATTATCGGCGGGCCCAGGCCGTTCGCACCGAAGGACCGGTCGGCATTTCTGAGCGCGCTCGATGCAGCGGTCATGCGGCTGAAGCGTGCAGGGTACTGAGGTCCCAGGGGCGCGGCGTTCCGTTCAGCTCGATCTTACACGCAATGGCCGGGAGCACTGAAGTAAGGGGTGCCAGGATGACACCTGCGCTGCCCTGTCGCTTTGCGCTTTGGCGCGGCAGACCTATCTAGGGAAGGCAGGCAGGAGCATGGCATGGTCGAGCGTGATGATGAGGCGAACCGACTGACGGCGCGGGCCAGACGCTATGCGAAGGTGGGCGTCAATGTCGGGGGTGTTGCCGCGCGCATGGCCGGAGCCAGGCTCATCGGCAGTCAAGGTTCGTCGGGTAGCAATGCAATGGCGCTGGCCCGCGCCCTCGGCGGCCTCAAGGGACCGCTTATGAAGGTCGGCCAGCTATTGTCGACCATCCCCGACGCTCTGCCACCTGATTATGCCGCCGAACTTTCGAAGCTGCAGAGCCAGGCCCCGCCGATGGGCTGGGCTTTCGTCAAGCGTCGGATGATCGCCGAACTCGGTGCGAACTGGGCGGAGAGGTTCGGCACTTTCGAGCATGTGCCGGCCGCCGCCGCCTCGCTCGGCCAGGTGCATCGCGCCTCGGCACGGGATGGTTCGCCGCTGGCCTGCAAGCTGCAATATGCCGACATGCAGTCAGCCGTGGAGGCGGATCTGTCGCAATTGCAGGTCCTTTTCGCCCTGCATCGGCGCTTCGATCCGGCCATCGACACGCGCGAGATTTATCACGAGATCGGCGAGAGGGTGCGCGAGGAGCTCGACTACCGGCGTGAGGCCAAGCATATCTCGCTGTACCGCAACCTGTTCGAGGAACTCGGCATCGCCGATGTGCGGGCGCCCAGGGTGTGGCCGGAGCTCTCGACCGGGCGGCTCCTTACCATGGACTGGCTGGAGGGCGAGCGCATCCTTACGTTCAAGGATGCGGATCTTGCCATACGCAACCGGCTCGCCGCCGCGATGTTCACGGCCTGGTGGCGGCCCTACGCCCATATCGGCGTCATCCATGGCGATCCGCATCTGGGTAACTACACCGTCTTCAGCGACGGTGGGGCTCCCGCCGGCATCAATTTGCTCGATTATGGCTGCATCCGGGTGTTTCCGATGAGCTTTGTCGGCGGGGTGATCGAACTCTATCGCGGCCTTCTGCACGGTAACGACCAGCGCGTCGTCAGTGCCTATGAGAGCTGGGGCTTCAGGAAGCTCAATAAGGATCTAATCGAGACGCTCAACCTGTGGGCTCGCTTCATCTTCGGCCCGCTGCTCGATGATCGCGTGCGCACCATCGCCGACGGTGTGTCGCCTGCCGAATACGGCCGGCGCGAGGCCTTCGCCGTTCATCAGTCGCTCAAGCGCAAGGGGCCGGTGACCGTGCCGCGCGAATTCGTCTTCATGGACCGCGCCGCCATCGGTCTTGGCGGGGTGTTCCTCCATCTGCGGGCAGAACTGAATTTCCATCGCCTTTTCGAGGCGGCGATCGAGGATTTCTCGGCGCAAAGGGTCGGGGAAAGACAGAAGGCAGCACTGGAAGCGGTAAGATTATAGGGACGGCACAATTGTCGCCCTTGCCATGACCGGCCCTCCATCACAGCGACAAAGCAAGCCAAGTGGCGTCTTTTTGGTGTATGCCGGTCTCGATGACCTTGCCATGCTCGTAACCACGGAACACGACGCGATGGACGGTTGCCGGCGTGGTCTTGGTGACCGGTGGCTGCCAGTGAGCGGGATGCGGGGCACTGTTGTAGTCACGCCCTCTCTCAATGGCATAGAAATCGGTGATGCCGTCGGCATGCGCGCCAGAGATGGCAAACGCGAGGCTGGCTGCCGCGAGGGTTGTTGTACTTAGAATATTGATACTTAATGGTTCCAATATCAATCTCCCGCACTGACTTGATTTTACTGTGAACCGGCCTAAAATTTCCAAGAATTTGTCAGATTAATTCATGTAAAAACGTGTGATGTGCGACACTTGTTGGCATATTTGGAAGTTTATACTTTAGATATTGAACGGCCATGAGGAGTGACATGCCAGTCCTCCTGCAATCGGGGATGGCGGGGGGAAGTCCTGGATGCGCGGACGTTCTCGCGCGCCCTTGGCTGTCAGCGGATGCTGCAAACGCAGTGCTTGCGGGATGGAAAGGGACGCACGAGAGAGGCTGAAAATCGGCAAGAACGCCAGACCAGCTGGCCAAGGGGGAAGACTTAACCCGAGTTCGCAACTCTGCGCGTGATGTCGCGACGGTTGCCTTCCCCCGTCCCGCCCCCTATGACATCCCGTCTCGTTTCAGTATCCGATTGCCCCCAATGACCCAGACGCAACCGGCCTCCAGCCTTGCTGATCTTCGCAAAGAAATCGATCGCATCGATGCGTCCATGCATGCTCTCCTCATGGAGCGCGGCGAGATTATCGACCAGCTGATCGCCATCAAGCGCTCACAGGCATCGGGCTCGGCCTTCCGGCCCGGGCGCGAAGCTTCGATGATGCGCGAGATCGTCGGGCGGCATCGCGGCATTCTGCCCGTCGATATCGTCGAATCAATCTGGCGGGTGATCATCGCGACCTTCACCCATGTGCAGGCACCCTATACCGTGCATGGCGATATCTCGCTCGGCAATGCGGCGATGCGCGATGTCGCGCGCTTCCATTTCGGCTTTGTCGTGCCCTATGAGACGCATGACGATGCCGGCGATGTCATCCATGCGTTAAGCCTGTCACGCGGCGATCTGGGCCTGGTGCCGGTGGCGGCGCCCGGAGCTTGGTGGCGCGCGCTCGAGGGTCCGCAAGCGCCCAAGATTATCGCGCGGCTGCCCTTTGTCGAACGCGCCGACCATCCCGCCGCCCTGTCGACCTATGTGCTGTCCAAGCCGCTCGACGAGCCGCCGTCGGTGAGCGATGTCCACCTTGTCTCGGCCGTCCTGCCGCAGGCGCCGATGAAGCTGCCACATGGCTGGAGCGTTCCGGCCCACGCGGGTGCCGCGTTGCTGGTGGCGCTGCATCCAGGCCAGACCACCGTGGCGCTGGCAGAGGCTCTGCCGCCCGGTACCAGCCTGGAGCCTGTCGGCTCCCACGCCCCCGCCTTCGTCCTGCCTTCCCGTCCCGATTCTTCCCGTTAAGGTTTTGCCATGACCGTTTCCGGTCCCGTTCCCCGCGCCAGCGTGCTGTCGATCGAGGCCTATGTGCCCGGCAAGTCGACCGCGCCTGGCAGCGTCAAAGTCTGGAAGCTCTCGTCCAACGAGACGCCGCTTGGCCCCAGCCCAAAGGCCAAGGCCGCCTTTGCCGGGGCCGCCGACAAGCTTGAGCTTTATCCCGATGGGTCGTCCAGCGCCCTGCGCACGGCGATCGCCGCCCGCTATGGCCTTGATCCCCAACGCATCATCTGCGGGGCCGGCTCGGACGAGCTCCTCTCGCTGCTCGCTTATTCCTATCTCGGGCCGGGCGACGAGGCCGTCCACAGCGAGCATGGTTTCCTCGTCTACAAGATCGCCACGCTGGCGGCCGGCGGCACTCCCGTCGTCGCGCCGGAAAAGAACCTCACCGCCGATGTCGATGCGCTGCTGGCCAAGGTGACCGCCCGGACCAGGCTGGTCTTCCTCGCCAATCCCAACAATCCCACCGGGACCTACCTGCCCTTCGACGAGGTCAAGCGTCTGCACGCCGGGCTGCGTCCCGACATCCTGCTCGTGCTCGATGCGGCCTATGCCGAATATGTCCGCGCGAACGACTACGAGGCAGGGCTGGAACTGGTCGCGACCAGCGGCAACGTCGTGATGGCACGCACCTTCTCGAAGATCTACGGGCTTGCCGGCCTGAGGCTCGGTTGGATGGTCGGCCCATCCAGCGTGATCGATGCCGTCAACCGCATTCGCGGCCCCTTCAACGTCTCGGCCCCTGCCATGGCGGCAGGGATTGCGGCGATCGGGGACAGCGCCCATGTCGAGGCGGCCGTCGCGCATAATGATCAATGGCTTGCATGGCTCACCGCGCAACTGCAGGCCCTCGGCCTTGAGGTGACACCCTCGGTTGGAAACTTCCTGCTGGTACATTTTGTCCAGCAGCCCGGCAAGACAGCCGGGGACGCCGATGCTTTCTTGTCTGCACGCGGGCTGGTGCTGCGCCGGGTCGATGCCTATGGTTTGCCCAATGCCCTGCGCCTGACCATCGGACCGGAAGAGGCCAACCGGCTGGTGGTGGACACGTTGCGGGAGTTTTTGGCGAGATAGGCTTTTCGGAGCGCGGACTTCCAGTCGGCTCTGATCCTGTTGTGGGATGATTGCTGAGGAGGCAAGAGCCGGGTCTTCGGACCCGGCATCTTTCATTTGCAGTGGCGGGCCTTCCTGTCACACCTTGGAAGCGCTGCGCTCGCAAGATAGGAAGTGCGGACTGGAAGTGGGCACTCCCGCAAGATTGCCTAAACCGGCCTCTTCGTGCACACAAGGGCGCTGTTTTCCGGAATCCCTCGATGACTGAAGCCCCTATTCTCTTCAACCGCCTTTGCGTGATCGGCATCGGCCTGATCGGCTCCTCGATCCTGTGGGCGTCGCGCGAGCGTGGACTCGCAACGACGCTGGTGGCGGCGGATGTCAGCAAGGCAGTGCGGGCGCGGGTGAGGGAACTCGGCATGGCGGACGAGGTCACCGGCGACATGGCGCAGGCCGTACGCGGGGCAGACTGCGTGGTCCTCTGTGTCCCCTCGGGATCCTTTGGCGCGGTTGCCCAGGCCATCGGGACACACCTCGAGCCTGGCGCCGTGATCACCGACACCGGCTCGGTCAAGGGCGCGGTCGTCGCGCAGATGACGCCTTTCCTGCCCGACAATGTGCATTTCATTCCCGCCCATCCTGTTGCCGGGACCGAGCATTCCGGCCCCGATGCCGGCTTTGCCGAGCTCTTCGACAATCGTTGGTGCATCTTCACGCCGCCCGAGACCATCGACCCGCAGGCGCTCGCACGGCTGCGCAGTTTCTGGGAGAGGCTTGGCTCCAAGGTCGAGTGCATGACGCCCGAGCATCACGATCTGGTGCTCGCCATCACCAGCCATGTGCCCCATCTCATCGCCTACAACATCGTCGGCACGGCGGACGATCTCGAGGCTGTAACCCAGTCCGAGGTGATCAAGTTCTCAGCCGGCGGCTTTCGCGACTTCACCCGCATCGCCGCCTCCGATCCGACCATGTGGCGCGACGTCTTCCTCAACAACAGGAAGGCGGTGCTTGAGGTGCTCGGCCGCTTTTCTGAGGATCTTGCCTATCTCCAGCGGGCGATCCGCTGGGGGGAGGGCGACAAGCTGTTCGAGCTCTTCACCCGGACGCGCGCGGTGCGCCGCTCGATCATCGATATCGGGCAGGAAACCGACGAACCCGATTTCGGCCGCCATCATGGCAAGTCGTGACGGTCATGCTTGGCCCGCTCCCAATCAAGCGCAAATCCCGTCGCATCGAGACTAGCCCCTATCGCTGCTGCGACCCTAATTAGTTCAACACAATTTTCAGGGCGAAACGGAAATAATCATGACCGAAACGGTGATCACCTCGGAAAAGCAAAAGGTGGTGTTGGGCTTCGACAAGCGCTTCGTCATGATCGGCGAACGCATCAACCCGACAGGCCGTAAGCTGCTCGCCGCCGAGATGGCGGCCGGTGACTATTCGCGCGTCGTCGCCGATGCCCTGGCGCAGGTCGAGGCCGGCGCGCAGATGCTCGACGTCAACGCCGGCATCCCGCTCGCCGACGAGCCGAAGATCCTCGCCGAATGCATCAAGCTGGTGCAGGACACCGTGCCGGTGCCGCTTTCGATCGACAGCTCGATCGTCGAGGCGCTCGAAGCCGGGCTTGCCGTCTACAAGGGCAAGCCGCTGGTCAATTCGGTCACCGGCGAGGAAGAGCGTCTGGAGCGCGTGCTGCCGCTGATCAAAAAGTATGGCGCTGCCGTCGTTGCCATTTCCAATGACGAGACCGGCATCTCCGAAGATCCCGACGCGCGCTACGAAGTCGCAAAGAAAATCGTAGAGCGGGCGGCCGATTTCGGCATTCCGCGGGAGGACATCATCGTCGACCCGCTCGTCATGCCCGTCGGCGCCATCAACGATGCCGGTCGCAAGCTGATGCATCTACTGCGCCGCCTGCAGACGGAACTGAAGGTCAACACCACCTGCGGCGCCTCGAACTTTTCCTTCGGCCTGCCCAACCGTCGCGGCCTCAACGCCTCCTTCCTGCCGATGATGATCGGCGCCGGCATGACCTCGGCGATCATGAACCCGCTGCATCTGGAAGACATCCAGGCCATTCTCGGCGCCGACGTGGTGATGGGCCATGATCCCAATTGCACGAGCTGGATTCGCAAGTTCCGCGAACAGCAACCGGAAGCCGCCGATGCCGGTCGCCGCGAGCGCCGCCGGGCCCGGGGATAATTTCTGGAGCGCGGACATCGTGTCCGCCCTTTGGAAATATAAACGTACGAGTAAGGAAGATGCGGACAAGATGTCCGCGCTCCAGGAAGTGAAAGCCGCCGGCTTATGACCAACCCGCTCGTGTTCTTTGCGCCGTCCGGCAAACGGGGCCGTTTTCCGGAGGGGACCTCCGTCCTCGAAGCGGCGCGCAAACTCGGTGTCGATCTCGATTCGGTGTGTGGCGGGCGCGGCATCTGCGGGCGGTGCCAGATTGAGGTTGGGGACGGCAAGTTTCCCAAACTCGGCATCGTCTCGGCGACCGACCATGTCACCGAATGGAATGCGGTCGAGGAGCGCTATGTCTCCAAGCGGGGGCCTCTGGGTGAAGGCCGCCGGCTCGGCTGCCAGGCCAAGCTTTGTGCCGATGCCGTTATCGACGTGCCGCCGGACAGCCAGGTGCATCGCCAGGTTGTGCGCAAGAGCGCCGCGGTGCGCGACATCGCCATCGAGCCGGTGGTGGCGCTGCATTATGTCGAGGTGCGCGAACCCGACATGCATGATCCCTCCAGCGATTTTCGCCGCCTGCAGGAAGCGCTCGAGCAGCAATGGGGCCTGAGGGATATCACCGCGCCACTCGAATCACTGCGCCTGCTGCAATGGTCGCTGCGCCAGGGCAAATGGTCGGTGACCGTGGCGGTGCGCCACAAGCACGAGATCGTCGGCATCTGGCCCGGCCTGCATGAGCAAGGCGTCGGGCTTGCCGTCGATATCGGCTCCACCACCATTGCCGCGCATTTGTGTGACCTTGCCAGCGGCGAGGTCCTCGCCTCCTCCGGTGTGATGAATCCTCAGATCCGCTTCGGCGAAGACGTGATGAGCCGCGTCTCCTATGTGATGATGAATCCGGGCGGCGACGCCGAACTCACCGCCTCGGTGCGCGAGGCTATCGGCGAACTCGCCGTGGCCGTGACCAAGGAAGTCGGCCTGCAGTCGAACGACATCCTCGAGATGACGGTGGTCGCAAACCCGATCATGCATCACCTCTTCCTAGGCCTCGATCCGACCGAGCTCGGCGGTGCGCCCTTCGCCCTGACCATCGACGGCGCCTACCAGACCCGGGCGGCGCACCTCAGCCTGCCGCTGTCGAGCGGCGCTTATGTCTATGTGCTGCCTTGCATTGCCGGCCATGTTGGCGCCGACACCGCCGGCGTGGTGCTCTCGGAGGGGCCCTATCTCAGGCCGGAAGTGTCGCTGTTGGTCGATGTCGGCACCAATGCCGAAATCGTGCTGGGCAATCGCGAGCGCCTGCTCGCCTGCTCCTCGCCGACCGGCCCTGCCTTCGAGGGGGGCCAGATCTCCTCCGGCCAGCGTGCCGCACCCGGCGCTATCGAACGCGTGCGCATCGATCCGGCGACGCTGGAGCCGCGCTACAAGGTGATCGGTTCGGACCTTTGGTCTGACGAGGCCGGTTTTACCCAGGATACCGCGGGCACCGGCGTCACAGGTATCTGCGGTTCAGGCATCATCGAGGCGATCGCGGAGATGCTGCTGGCTGGACTGATCACGCCCGATGGGGTCGTCGACGGCTCGCTCGCCGCGCGCACGCCCCGTGTCGAGGCCGACGGGCGGACCTTTCGCTATCTGATCCGAGAGGGCGAGCCGCGCATCGCCGTCACCCAGAACGATGTGCGCGCCATCCAGCTCGGCAAGGCGGCGCTCTATGCCGGCGTGCGCCTGCTGATGGACCGTTACGGCGTGACGACTGTCGATCGCATCACGCTGGCCGGCGCTTTCGGCAGCCATATCGACGTTAAGCACGCGATGATCCTAGGCCTCGTGCCCGATTGCGAGCTCGACAAGGTCGGCTCTGCCGGCAACGCGGCCGGCACGGGCGCACGCATAGCTCTGCTCAACGCGTCGGCCCGCCGAGAGATCGAGGATGTCGTGCGCAGGATCGAGAAGATCGAGACGGCGATCGAGCCCTCTTTCCAGGCCCATTTCGTTGGCGCCATGGCAATCCCGCACAAGACCGACCCCTTCCCGCAATTGGAAGCCGCGCTCGGCGTCACTTTCAAGCGCGGTGGCAGAGGCGAGAGCGAAACCGGGCGCGGCGGCCGCGAGCGCAGGCGACGGGGCTGATTCGCAGCCCGGACATCCTGTCCTTCTTTCCCTCTTATCGTGCACGCGCGGCATTTAAAGCATTCGCTGACAGCCAAGAGCGGACGGGGTGTCCGCGCCCCCGATCAACCCCGCGTCGCCGCGACCAGTGCCTGATGATCGATGGCCTCGACCGTGCGTCCGCTCTTGCCTGTCATCGTCTCGGCCGCGAGCATGGCGTTGACCACCGCCTCCTCGACGCCTTCCACCACTGCCAAGAACAAATCGTCGATGAGCTCGTTTGAGATCGCCTTGAAATGCAAACGGGGCGGCTCGGGCAGGGAACCCTGGCGGTTGGCTGTGGAGAAAGCGAGGAAGATGTCGCCGGATGAATTGCCGCCCGGCGTGCCGCCCCGTCCCACACCAAGTGCTGCGCGGCGGGCCAGGCGCTTGAGCTGCGTCGGGATCAAGGGTGCGTCGGTCGCGATGACGACGATGATCGAACCCCGCTCCCTCAAACGGAATGCGCCGTCCCCTAGCCTCTCGCCGACCGGCATGCCGGCGACACGAAACCAGGGCCGCCTGCCATGGTTGGCCTGGACGAGGACGCCCACGGTGAAGGTGTCGCTGCCGATGGTGACCCGCCGCGATGCGGTGCCGGTGCCACCCTTCCATTCATAGGCGATCATGCCGGTACCGCCGCCGACATTGCCCTCCGCCAGGGGACCGGTTGTCGCCTCCTCGATGGCGGCGATGGCGTCCGCCTCACCCACCGCAAGTTTGGCAATGTCGTTGAGATAGCCGTCATAGGTTTCGGCCACGACGGGAAGCGGCCAGAAATCGTTGGCGAATTCGGCCGGAAAGCGCCGAGTCAGCCAGCGGATCAGTCCGTGATGGGCGATGCCGACCGAGAGAGTGTTGGTGATGAGGATCGGTCCCGCCAAGCAGCCCGCTTCCTCGATCCAGTGCGTGCCCGTCATCTCACCATTGCCGTTGAGCGCAAAGAAGCCGGCCCAGAGCGGCTCGAGCACATCTGGCACCGGCCGCGGCAGCACCGCGGTGACGCCGGTACGGATGCCATCGCCCTCGATCAGGGTCCGATAGCCGACCGCCAGCCCCGGCACGTCGGTGATGGCATTCAGCGGCCCCGTCGGGCTTGTGAAGGGCAGGCCGAGCCCGCGGGCGCGAGGCCTTCCGGTGAGGCCGTGGAAGATCGGGTCATGGGGCATGGAACGAAACCTGTGACCCCCCGAAACTAACCCGCGTCACACCCGGCCACCAAGCGGGATTTGCGAAACCCGCCCACCTGTTGTTAAGCACAGGCGGCCTGCGCTACAGGCTGAGTCGGGAGCGTGGCAAATGGCACAGGAGAGGGCTAGTTTCACCGGGTTCGGCGAAAAGGCGCTGCCGTTTTTCCGCGCACTCGATTTCCATCAGAACCGCGAATGGTTCCAGGAGAACCGTGGCCTTTACGAAGACCAGGTCCTAGCGCCGTTCGGCGCCTTCATTACGGCGCTGAACGATGCCTGCACCAAGCAGGGCCTTCCGATGCGGGGCACGCCTAGGGGCTCTTTGTTCCGCATCCACCGCGACGTGCGTTTCTCCAAGGACAAGCGCCCCTACAAGACCCATGCCGGCGCGGTGCTGACGCGTTCGGGCAACAAGAACGACCCCGGCCTGTTCTACATGCACATTTCGCCAGAGGGCTGCTTTGCCACAATCGGCTTCTACGACCTCGAGCCCAAGCAATTGGCGGCTTTCCGGCAGGCCATCCTGGCCACGCCGGAACGGTTCCGCGATATGAGTGCCAGGCTCGCCGCCGAGGGTTACAGCTTTGATCCGCAGTGGAGCCTCAAGCGCCCGCCCCGCGAAGCCGCCGGCATCCAGGACGCCGATCTCATCGCCGCGCTGAAACTGAAATCGATCGTGGTGAAGCGGCCGGTACCCGAGAAGTCGATCCTCGGTCCGGGCCTGGTCGCCGATTGCACCAGTTTCATCCAAGCCTGCGTGCCGCTGCTCGACTTCGGCTGGGCCGCCCTGGCAGCGCTGGAACCCGAACGCGGCTGATCAATTCACCGCTTCGACGGAAAGGGCTTGACCTTTGCACCGCGAACGGGTTTTCGTGCCCCCAAGGCCACGCCTTCGGCTTGTCCCGGTAGCTCAGCAGGATAGAGCAACGGTTTCCTAAACCGTAGGTCAGGGGTTCGAATCCCTTCCGGGACGCCACCAGCGAACAAAACTGAGCACCGCTGCCTGGCCTGCTCCGCCCGCTGCGACGAGGCGTTCAAGTGTGGATTTTCGGCCGATAATCCGCACTGCCAGTCGAAGGAGTCGCGGATTTCCACCCACTGCCAGCCTTTGGCGGTGACGGACGCAACGGACTGCGTCAACTTGTCGTGCAGCAGTTTCTGCAACAAAGCAGGGTCGAGAATATAGCCGCTGTCCTCATCGTCGAAGTGGTCGCGGCGCACGGCACCGCCAGCTGCTTGATAGGCTTGAAGGCCTACAAACCGCACCGGCCTGTCCGATGACGGGATTTCACCTGCCGTTGGCGCGGCACGGATGCCGCCCGGATACACGACGCCATCCGCCCAGACGCGTTCTTGCTCGGCGTGGTCGTCGGACCCGGCGAAGGCCTGCAACTGCTCGAGGCTCATGCCGCCTTCCCGGACGACGGCCAGGAGGGCAAGGGACACGCGGCCCAGCTTCATGTGCTTGACGACAAGGCTTTCCGGGACGCCAAAACGGGCCGCGACGTCCCCCGCGCCGGCTCCGTTATCGATCAGGGCGCGGAAGGCCTCGAACTGGTCGGCGGGGTGCATCGGCATGCGAACAATGCTTTCAACAAGGCTGAGCTCGATGGCGAGTCAGCATTGTGGGCCATAAGCTGGCAGGCGATTGGTGCATCTGCGGCAATCGTCCCGGATTCGGCCAACTGGCACAAAGCCCTCTGCCGCCTTTGCCCTGCGACAACATCATCATGACGATTGCCGCGCGCCTTGTTCATTATTAACGGCCGCCTGTCACTATCGCGTATTTGAAATACGCGATAGTGACAAGTTTCTTTAGCTTTTGCCCCGCCTGTGGTAGCTTTCCCATATCTGAAATACGCGAAAGTGACATATATGCCTCTTCATCTAGTCGGCGAAAACATCGACAAAACCCGCGGACACCGTCAGGCCGAAGCCGGGCGGCTCGTCCAGCTGATGCGCGGGATCTATGTCGACGCCGATGACGACATCGATCAAACGGTGCGCACCCACGCGGTGCGCATCGCCAAATATCTCTATCCCAACGCCTACCTGTCAGCCGCCAGCGCCATATTGCTCGGCCCGATGCGCGACGGCCGTCTGTTCCTGACAGGCCGCCGTATACAGCGGCGGCGTATCCGGACGCTCGAGATCATCCAGAACAGGGCGCCGGCTCACCCGTCGGTCGCCCGGGCTGTGGTGGGCGACGACATGGGCGAACTGCAGGTGGATGTATCTTCGATGCGGCAGCGCTTCCTGGAAGCCTTCCGCATTCGCAGTGAGCATGCGGCGTCCTTCGACGATGCAATGAAAGATGGGATCGCAGCCCGTTTGATCGAAGAATACGGCAGTGCGGACGCCGCCGCTGATGCGGTGTTCAAGCTTGCCCGCGACAATGACTGGGTAGACGAAGGCGTTGCCGCGGAGCGTTACCTGCGCCGCAATCCGGCTGACGCCGTGCCGGTCACCAATCAGGCCATTCTTGACCTGATCGTGGCTTGGCACGGGGCACCGATAGGCAACTTGGTGCATGACGGTTTCGAATGGCGGTGGCATGCCGGGGACGTGGACGAGCCGCCCCTTGTCCGCCAGACCGCGCCCGGCAGGCTGCCGCCCTTCATTGAATCTTTGCTGCCGGAAGGCTGGCTGAACCGGGTGCTGAACAATCCGGACGAACGGACGGCACTGCGCACCGGCAAGCGGTACATGTCGAATATCACGATCGTCGAACGGGCGATCGAGCTGGCGGCGCTGCCCGCAGATATTCTGCTGACGCGGCTGAACGGCTTCACGCAGCATCATATGTTCACAGGAACGTATGTCGGCCCCGGCCGCGGTGACCTCCAGTACACATTCGAACAGAATCTGGCACGGATCTTCGCCAATGGCGAGACGCCGCGCCTCTCGGGCGTGCAGATCAAGGCGCCGATGTACCTCGATGCCGGCGGCACGCTGATGCCGAGCACGGACCGGCCGTTCACACATATTCTGAAGCCCGCCGGCACGGGCGGATTCGAAGCATTGCCCGCGATCGAATGGCAATCCATGGAGCTGGGCCGCGCCGCGGGGTTCGTTGTGCCGGCTGTCGCGCTTGTCGCCATGCCTGACGGTATGGCGGCTGCCCTCGCCGTTGAACGTTTCGACATTCGCACCAGCCTCGAAGACCGACGTCGGTTGGCACTCGAGGACATGTCCTCGGTCCTCGGCGTGCGGGCGCAGGACAAATATACCGGCACAATGGAACGGATCGCAGGCGCCCTACGTCCGCTGTCGACCGACGCGGACACAGACCTAGTGCTACTACTGAAACGGGTGCTGTTCGCGTGGCTGATCGCGGACGGCGACATGCATCTGAAGAACATGGCGGTCCTGAAAGTCGCGGAGCCGGACAGGGCAGATTTCGCGTCGGTTCGGATGGCGCCGCTGTACGACGCGGTGACGACACGCGTGTTCCCGAACCTTCAGTCGGATCGCATGGCGCTCAAGATCAGCGGCAAGGACGAACGGCTGAAAAGAGCAGATTTCAAGCGCTTTGCGAGCACTGCAGGTCTTCTGACCGGGGCCGCGGAAAGTGCCATGGACGATCTTGTGGCGGCGCTCGCGCGGGGCTTGGACCAGCTTGTCTTGCCGGCACCGTTGACCGACGGCTCCGCCGGCGCCGAACGGGCCGCGCAAATGCGCGATATCGTCCGGGACCGGCTCGCGGTGTTCGATTAGGAGCGGCAATGACGCAAACCTGTTGGATCTGCGGCGCAACCGGTACAACTCGCAAGCACAAGGCCAAACGAGACCTGAAGGCCGTTTTCGGTTGGCCGACGCAGGCTGCGCCGATCTTCGTTCATGCGAGAAGCGGGAAAAACAGGCAGGTCAAGAGCATCGACGCGAAGGTTTTCAAATCGCCGTTTCTCATACGTGAATTTTGCAACAGCACTCGGACGCAGCCGCATGACCAGGCCTGGGAAACCATCTGCGTATCCTATGCAGCAAGCGAGGCGAGGAGCGCCTCAGCCTCTTGCCGGTTCTTGCGTGCGGGGTTCGATGCAAGCGACTTCTCGTTGTCTGTTACTAGTCTGGTCAAGCGATGCAGATTTTAAGTTATGAAAAATAGCTCTCTCGGGGCCATTTTAACATATGAGACAATCGCAGCGGCTCAATATAAAGCGAGGTCCGACAATCCCCAAAGAAGCGGTTCTTAATTGGGGTTCGAAGTCGCAAGGCGGCTTTGAACCCTTCACGTTGCGCGAGCGGCGCCTTTATATCTTCTCGGCGGGGTCTAGCCTGCGCGCCCTACGGTCTTCCGCTCATGCCGATCGGGCAAATCGCCGAGATCGTTAGGATCTCAAACTTCAGACCGGAAAAATTTACATAGGAGTAACAATGACATACGAGTGCCCAGTTTCACTCTGTCCGGGACGCCACTTACGAACAAAACTGGGCGCTTCTGCCGGGGCTGCGCCGCCGCCCATCACAAGACGTTCCAGAATAGTTTGCCGCCCGTGGATGCGGATTTCGGCGTCATCTACCTCCATTTGGTCGATTATGGACCGGATATAGGCACGCCGGAAAGGTGTGTCGCCATTCAGCACGTTCTTGCGCATCACCTCGACAAAGGTGGCGATCTTTTCCTCCGAGACTGGCGTCTCTGGGCGCATTTCCGCGACGGCTCGGTCGAACGAGACTTGAGCGATATCGCGCTCAGATTTTACCGTGGCCATTCTCTCCTTGAGGGTCGCGTCACTTGGATCAGCGATGCCGCTCTCGCTTGCAGCACAGGGGCAAAAACGCATCAGATTTACCCGCGAGAGTTTCGCTGCCATGTGCGCAAAGGAGAGGCTCTTCGATCATAACAATCCCCTGGAAGATACAATCGTCCTTGGCGTCCGGTCGTTTCCCCATCCCATCGTCAGCCTGGATGAGCGCCGTCTTGGGATGGTCGATCTGGTCCCTTACTTCGACGGTCGATATATCAGGAATGATAGCGACTGGCAGAACAGCATTCTGCCGAAGGTAAGGGCCTACGCAATTGCCGCCGCCCGCTCGGCCGATCATATCCGCCTGATCCTCGACACGCATGTCTCGGTCGCATTCGCGGCGGGAGCAGTGCTCAACATCAAGTCAGGGAAGAGTATTGAAATTGAGCAGCGTTCGGGCGGGAAAAAAATTGGTCCTCGAAAGACGGTCCGTCGCGGGCAGATTGGCCGGTTCTCCAACTGACGGAAGAGCGGGTTGACAGCAGGCTGGGCGACGAGATCGCTCTGGCAATTGGTTTGCCGTGGGATGAGGCCGAGGGAACGCGCTCCTTTGTGCGCGAGCATCTGCCACATGTCGGGCGCATTATTCATGCGCGACCTTCAGACGGCTCCTCCCAGATATCTGTCCAGTCTGGACGCCACGCCGCGAGCCTCGCCGAGATAATCGTCCAGCACTTGCGCGCGATCGCAGACGGCGCTCGTCCTTATTCGCGTATGCATCTTTTCATCTCGCCCCCAATGGCTTCACCTTTTTCCTGGGACAGCATCAGTAAGCTAAGGAGCCGGTGCAGGTCTACGAGTGGGATTTTGAAGGCCTGCATACGCATGGATACTCGCCTGCCATCAGCTTTGCCCATGGCGGCTGATGGCATGGCATCGCCCGCTTATTGGCGCGCGGATGGCCGGTCGAGGTGGTAGAACAATAGATCTACGAAGGCACATTTCAGGCCTTTTCCGTCAGGAGGGCTAACTGCTTCATGTGCGTTTCGATTGCTTCGGCGACACTCACGTCCATGGGCAGGTCCTTTCTCGCTTCACCCCATCCATCCCGGAAACGCGCCACTGTTTCGGCCGCCGCAGCAACGACCAGCTTTTCGGGAAGGCGCGCCTTTGCCGCAAGATAGCGAAGCTCATCGAATGACAACTCACTCATTCGTTTGGTGCGGGCGTATTTAATGGCCGCGAGCTCGTCCGGAATATACGGGATTGTCGAGACGAAATCGTATGCTGGCGCGAGCGCGGCGGTCCGCTGGTCCGGATAAATCAGCGACCAGTTTTTCAGGTGCATGTCGGCATTGCCGATAAGCGTGTTGAAGACCAGCCTACGAATGAACTCCGCCGCTGCGTCGTCGCCCGCTTCGATGCCGATCACCGTCGCAATGTTTTTGGCGCTTGCGGGTTTGTACTTATCCTCGGGCCAGGCGCTGAAGACCTGCGCAAAATCCTCGATATGGACTGGCCCGGCTTCCGTCCGGTCGAAGCGCCGGATCGCGAGAGCTTGCCCCTGCAGGTGCCCGATCCCCTCCGGAAGTCCTTCAATCGCATCCAGCTCTATGAGCTGCACTTCCGGAACGTCAATTCCGAGCCGTCCCGCCAGCGTCATCATGGAGAACTCGTTCTCCGGCAAGGCGACGAAGCGTTCGGACGGAAGCTTGACGATCCAGGAGCCGCCGACGCCTTCAGCGGGGATGGTCAGGCCACCATTCTTACCGGCATTCTTGACAGCCGAGAACTTCAGCTGGACGCCCGCGAGCGAGAATCTGAGAACATTGCCCCTGCGCGTGTTGCGAGCCCCGCCAGCCTCCCTGTACCCGCTGGGGGGCAAAGCCTCTCCATCCGCCGGGCGAATGGTTAGTGCGCCGGGCAGGTCCTGCCCCAGAACCCACAGCAGGAAGAACTCTCGTTTTTCGTTCACCCCGGCTTGCTTCGCGAGATACTCGCGAAGAGGGCCTTCCGGCAGGAGGTTCGCGAAGAAGGGCGGCACCCTCGTGTTTGTCGGTGGAATTTCCGTCAGGAGCTGCCCGAACTGGTCCTTGAAAGAGAGGCTGAGCGTTGGGCGTTCAGGATTGTCGATATAGGCCTTGTTGAAGGCGAACAGCGAGCGGCTGCCCTGAACGAGGGTCAGGGTTCCGATCTGTTCCCCATACAGCAGCACATCGAGCACTGAGACGTCAGGCATCCTCGTCCTCCCCGTCCAGCGAGTAAGCTGGCCGCGGCGCTTCCGGCTCTGCATGGCCGATCTGGTTGCGCAACTCTCTCAATTGCTTCAACGACCTTTGAATGACCGGAAGTGAATTCGGGCCACCTGGCAGCTTCATAATCCGGTCGGTAGTGTGGCGGATCGCGTCGAGGTCAGAACCGCTGAGCTGAAAGTTCGCAAGTTCACGCAGCGTTTGATCAATGCGCTCAAGCTCGGGCACATGTGGATGAGCCTGGTTCAACCGCGCGAGAGCGGACCTCGCGCGGTTCAGTACGGTTGCCTGCATACGTGCTTTGCCTGACAAAGCGGACGATGCTTTTTTAACAATGGCCTCAACAGCTGGCAGAAGCTTTCGAGGCACGAGGACCACTTCGTGATCGAGCGCGCGCGCCAGTTCGACCAGACTGGACAACCTCAGATCGGTCCCGCCATTTTCGATCTTGGAAATGTGGCTTTGCGGGACGCCAATCCGAGCGCTGAGGTCGCGCTGGCTCAAGCCGGTAACCTGGCGGGCATCTCGGAGCGTCTGAAAAATCTCGTCGGTTGCATAGGGCATGATATATATTCACATATAAAGATCGTATCTATATATGCCAATATATATCAGACTGCCCGACAAAGTCAAGAAACGATCTATAAATACATATCACGGATAGAGATCGATCTGCTATTGCAGATCGATCCGGTCGGCTCAGCTCTGGGTGGCCAGCGGCAGGGCCTACAAAGTTACAGGCAGATCCTTCTGTCCAACAAGCTGCGCCAGATCGCGGTGAGCGCGCGCAACTATGCAACTCAGCGGCCCTGGGTCTTGGGCCGGGCGGCGATCACCCATGCCGCAAGCAGCGCCACGCTCGAGGTCAAAAATGCACAACCCCAAACGGCGGCGTGTCGTATCATCGACAAAAGGCAGGCCACGGGGGGACGACTGCTTCCGCCCTCAATCGATGGATCACTAAAGGGCCCATATTATCAGGCCCAGGCCGACAGCCAAGACTATGACCCAGCCACCAATTATCGCGATAGCTGGCTTATCCAGTCGTAATGGCCCACTGATGCCGTTGCGGGAGAGACTTGCCTGAGCGTGCCATAGCCCCAATAGGATTATGGCAAGTATGAAGGCGCTCGGGACCGATAGAACTAGGCCAACTATTCCTACTAGATTCATGTCCGAACTGCGCCCGCTGATTTCTTTTGAGGCTACGATAAATCGGCGAGTTCCAACAAGTGTGTATCGGCCCGATATGAGCAGGTTCGACACGGTCCGCGATGGATATAGCAGCCGAAACAAATTTGGGGTGGGAGGCCATTGAGCGTCTCACCCTTTTGTTTGCGCCAACCCTCAATCGCTATGGACAAAATAAAAGGGCCGTCCCCTTCGAGGACAGCCCTTCCGGCACACGTGGTAAGTCGGTAGCTCCCGCACGCACCTTTAAACTCATTTTTCAAGGTTCTTAATATTGTAAAAATTTCAATTTGCAAATGCGTTTTCGAGGAATCTGGAATATAAATTACATGACCTTCACCGATGAATTGATTCAATGCTCGAGAATGTTGGTCACGTGATTCAATGCCCGCGCCTTCGGGCTCGGCATGGGCGTGCCGCGCCACCCATTTTCCGAATATTTCAACCCACATAATTTCGTCGATGTGCTGGCTTTAGAGTATCTTTCCACCTCCAGGCAAAGACGTCCTGGGAGGGAGGCTGGAAGATGGCAAGCATGATGATCCGCCACAAGGTGGCCAGTTACGACTTATGGAAGCCGCACTTCGATGCACATCGTCCCAGCCGCGAGGGCGCCGGCGTTACCAACGCCCGCGTCTATCGCGGCGTCGAGGACGCCAATGATGTGGTAGTCGTGGCTGATGTGGCTGACCCCGAGGCCGTAAAGGCATGGGCAAGTGGAAGCGATTTGCGCGCCGCTATGGAAAACGCCGGCGTTGTCGGAGCGCCCCTGGTCATGTTTGGAGCGTAGGTTTTTTTGGTAGTCCTGGCCGGAAAGCGCAAATTCCGACCAGGATTACTCACTCGATGTGATCCGGGATGGGGCATGTCGGGCGCCATATCTGCTCCACCTGCATGGTTCCTCATGGATGCTGGTTGCTAGTCAGGCGGAGGTGTGTGGCGTCGAAATCGGCCCTTAAGGCATAAGGCGGCCGGGCGAGGCAGACCATTATCGTGGTGACCACGGCACCTGTCGCCAATAGGGCGACAAGGCAGAGGGCGAACTTGACTTGCCGTTCGACGCCGTTCGTCGTCTTTGTTGCTGTCAGTTTCGAGCCAGCCGTTCTCTGCTCGCTCCCCATTCCGCGCCCCCAAATCGAGATGTCCGTTTTCCCTTACGGGATATCTGTCAACCCCTTCCGCGCCGCTCTCTGTGCGGAAGCGCACATCTCTTCTCAAAGGGTTCTGCATAGCGGTAGGATAGTAAGCCAAATTGTGTATGACGAACAATATAAATACCAAGCAAGCCGGTCGAAACTCTTGATATCAAGTTTATGAATAGCTTATATTCAAATAGTAAGTCGGTAAGCGCCGCTATCAATTTGAGGGTGTCGTAACAGCCAAGCGCAGCTTTGAAGATTAAAGCCGCCAGCGCCGCTACAAATTCTCAAGGGATTTAGCCGCCGAAGAAATTCAAGGGGAGGCCGATGGGTCTCCCCGTTTTTCTTTGTATACGGAGGGCGGCCGCAGGTTCCAATATTGTCCATCTGCTTTACAAAGGACCATCTTGCGAGGCGCCGACCCAATAGCGAAGACCTCAATATATTTTCCGACAATCACAAACAAGGCTCAGCCAGGCTGAGCGTGTGTCTTTTCGCACATCTGCGGCAAGCCGCTTCTGGCTGATGGATTGTTAGGAACTCGGTAGCTTCTCCCGAGATTCCAGCTTCCCTATCGCAGAGAGAACCGATGCAGACGCCGTCCTTCGAAGAAGCTGATATTGTTTCTGTTTTCAGGGCGCTTTCGCAAGCCCAGGTCGACGCGATGAATTGGTATGCCTTCGACAACAAGGGCCGGGGACCGATTGCCCCCGTTAGCCGGTTCCTGGTGTTCATAGGCCTGCTCGATGTCTTTCAGACCCAGGAAATCGATGGCTCCTTGCTAATCGAGCGCTTCTTTTATCGCATGAAGCCGACCATCCGTTCCACGTGGCGCAGCTTCTTCCAGGATCCGACGGCCGCTTCAACGCAAGCCAATCCGCGATGAGCGAAGGAAATCCCTCGCCACCACCGGTCTTGACGGCTTTCCGGGTGGTTTGAGTCTGCCACCAGAGGCCCAATTGCCGTCGAAGCGCCGTCGCTTTCCCCGCCCGCTTGCAATGTGCGGCGGAGGGGTGCGTTCCCCGAGCCCGGCTTACCCTCGAGCTCCTCGTGGGTCGTCGAACGACCCGTCGACTTGTCGCAACCGTTGCGCCACCGCCTTGGCGGGGTTCGGCATGCCGCTGATGGCACTGCCATTGTCGGCGGCCCGCAAATTAGGCTGGATGGCCGAACCAGCGCGGAACAATGTGCGGCGTTCGGGGCTTTATTTTCCAACACTGAGACGCGCCAGCCTGGCATGAAGCAAATGCTGATCGAACCCGATGGCCATGGGCCTGATCCCAACGCCCCTCCGCCCGAGCCGCCACGGCCAGTGGAGCTTCCAGAGCCGGCGCCTCCGGTCGGAATCCCGCCGCCGGACCCCGACACGATACCAACACCGGGCGAACCGGAGGGGATCCCGGCACCGGCGCCGGTCGAAGATCCGCAGCCGACCGACCCGACAGTCCCGGCCCCCCCTGGCTAGAGTATCGTGCCGAAAACTGGACGCCGGTTTTCGGCAAAAAAGATGCTGTAGAGCAGGGCGGGTAGAATGGATCACCCAACACAATCCGCCGACGATTTTGCCGAGCATCGCAGTTCTTATGAGGGTTTCATCCGCATCGTCGTCATCGCCGTCTTGACGCTGCTAGCGCATCTGCTGGCCCTGGCAATCGGCGGGGTCGCCCATCTGTAGTTCCTTGCCGCCCTCGCTCTCGTGCTCTCCCTCGCCGCCGCCATTGTCGGCGCGCTGGTCCGAGGGCTCGACTGGAAGCCTGAACTCATCGTTCTCGTCATGCTGCTGATGGTTTTGCTATTCGTAACTCACTGAGATCGCAGCCAGACGAAGGTGGAAAACATGGAACTCTCCAACCGCACGGGGCGTTACCCTGGGCAAGGAGGAGGCAGCCATGTCTGAAGTACTCGAAAAGGACAAGGCTCAACTGGCGCCGCGCGATGGACGGAACCCGGTTAACGTCAGCGCCGATACCGCCCGGCAAGGCCCCGCTGGGCAGCGGCTGCTCTACATACTGATCGGCGGGCTGCTTGGAGCGATGCTTGCCTGCTTGCTGCTCAATGCATTCTGGGGCGCAATCGTTTGATCGATCGAACCGAATGAGGCGAGAATGAAGGAAGAGCAGATACAAAAAGTGCGTGAAAAGGCCTATGAAATCTGGGTCTTGGAGGGGCGCCCCGAGGGGCGCAGCCTGGTTCACTGGGGCATGGCCGAACAATTGGTTGCTCAGGAAGACACTGACCGGTCGCATAATCCACCGGCCTCCGAAAAGTGGGAAATCGAGAATGCCGTCGTGGCTCTCGATACCACCGAGGAAAAGCCAGCCAAAACCGATGCGCCTTTCAAGCCTTAGTCTACAACGCCACCGCAGAAGGCGCTGCCACGTGGGACGTCGCCGGCCGGGATTTCTTCCGGGAACCTTTGCACCTCCAGAACGTTTGGCCCGAGCAAATCGGACCGGCAGAATTCGATCGAAACTTAAGAGCAGATGATGGGCAGCACGGTTGTCAAGACCAATGGCGTGGTCAACCAGACGGCTGGAGCCATCAAGCAAGGGGGTGGGCAAGGCTTTCGGCAGTGCGAGGCTCAAGGCTGAAGTAGCCGTTCAAAAGTAGAAAGGCCGGGCGCAGGAAGCCCTGGTCAAGGCCAAGGGTGTGGTCAGGGATATTGTCGACAAGGCGTGATCGCGCCCAGCTCTGCGACACGAGTGCAAAGGCGGCGGCATGAGGTGCTCCTCCCAACAAGACGCCGGAAAGGCTGCCCGGGGGGCGCGAGCGTCAGGATAAGATTTACGGTTGGATGTTAAACCTCGCTTCCTCGGCATGGTTTGGCTTCTTCCCGCATCCCGTCTCCTCGATGAGTTCACCCGGAGATGTTGGTGGCCGGCCTCCAGCTGGCCAAATCGGAACCTTGCCAATTCGGAATTTTGTCAAGTCGAAATGTGAATGATCCGCAGAGCCCAGGGCTGGTTTGAGGAATGAGTTTCGAGACTGCATGACCCCGTTGTCGGCGCTATCCAAGACAGGGATGGTCGCCAGGATTTTCCCTGCGAATGATGTATTCGAGGACAAAGAACGAGATTCGCGAACGCTCGATGCTCTGGCATCTGATCGCTTTCGCCCTCGCATTGACCATCCCCATCTTCATCTTTCTGACCGGCATTTTGTGGAAATATGCCGATAGCGAGCGGATCCGCATCCAGGATAGCGCGCTGGCACAGGCCCGCGCGATCGCGGACGATGTCAATCAGGTAGCCGCGGGCCTGATCGCAACGCTGCAGGTTACGGCGACGCTGGATTCTCTGCGGCAAGGCGATACGGACGCCATCCGGGCCACACTTGACTCCATCCGCGCCAGCACGGGACTTGCCATGGTCCTGCGTGACAATGGCGGCACCTTGCGAGCTGCGCCGGGAGGTTACGAGGCGCCGCGCCTTCCGCCGCTTTCGCCGGCGGCGCCGGCTGGCGGGCCTGGCAACGCGGGGGCCGTGACGGTCAGCAATTATTTCATCGATCCTGATACCGACCAGCCGAGTGTCGCGATCAGCCTGCCGGTCAAGGTTGGTTCCCATCAGGAGGGCCTGAGCCTCAGCCTGATCGTTCCGACCACGTGGTTGCGTGACACCATCAGCCGGACGCGATTGCCCGATCGCTGGATAGTGGCGATGCTGGATGGTAATGGCGTTGTCCTGGCGCGTAACGTCGACTACGCCACTTATGTCGGCAAGAAAGGGGTGGAGGAACTCGTTCTCAAGCTGCAGCAGCGAGAAGGCATGTGGCAGGGTATGTCCTTGGACGGCTCGCCGTCCTTCGTCGCCTTTTCGCGCTCGGCTGTGACGAATTGGCAAGTTATGATCGGAGTGAGACTCGCCGAACTGGAGACCCCGCTGCGGCAATCCATGATGATTATCGGGCTCACCGGCGTTGCGTTGTTTTTTCTCGCGCTTCTCATGGCATGGCTCATCGGCCGACGCCTGTTCCAGGCCTTGGAAGATCTTTCCGAAAGCGCTTCCTCAGTCGAGCGAGGCGACGCACCCTCCAGGATCCTTACGGCCGTCAAGGAGATCAATATATTCGGGCAAGGACTGGCGTTGGTGTCCCGGGGATTTCAGGAGCGCGGGGTCGAACTTGCAGCCAGCAAGGAACGGCTTGCCCGTATTCTCGACACAACGCCCTGCGGCATCATCGAGGTGGGCGCTGACGGCATCGTCACCTACGCCAACCGCATGCAGGCCCAATTGTTTCAGATGGAGGTCTCACAGGTCGTAGGCCAGCACTACCGTGATCTGGCGCGCCCGGTCTCGGTCGATGGCGGATCGTCGCCTGCCATGGATGAACTGCCGTTGGCACAGGCCCTGCGGGGAGAGAACAGCGTCGGCGTCGAGATGACGTTCATGGCGCTGGATGGCCGTCCTATCACGGTTGCGGTCAATGCCGAACCGCTGCGCACCGCCGACGGCATGATCAACGGTGCGCTAGCCGCCTTCGTCGACGTAACCGCTCGCGTCCTCGTCGACGCAAGGCGCCGGCAGGTCGAGGCGCGGCTGCGGACCATAGTCGAGACGGTGCCAGTCGGTATCATCTTCGCAGAAGCGCCAAGCGGCCGGATCGTCGAGGCCAACGCGGCGATCGAGACGATCCTTCGGCATAAGATCATCGATCTTGCTGATCCGGCCTCTTCCCAGGCCTGGCAGGCGCTCCACGAGGACGGGCGCCCGATCACGGCCGACGAATATCCGCTCGCCCGAGCTCTGTCGGGTCGAGAGGAGCGCCCTGAACTTGAATGTAACTATTTGCGGGGAGACGATGTGCGACGTTGGCTCAAGATCGTCGGCGCACCGCTACGCAGCGAGGCGGGAACCATCAGCGGCGCGGTTGCCGCTGTGGTGGACATCGACGACATCAAGCGCGCCCAGGAGCATCAGCAACTGATGAACCGCGAGCTGCATCACCGCGTCAAGAATACGCTCGCCACCATCCAGGGCATTGCCAATCTGACTGCCCGGTCCGCCACCGACATCAAGGCCTTCCGCCAGACCTTTGCCGATCGTATCGTGTCGCTGAGTCGGACCCACACATTGCTGGTCGAAAATTCCTGGTCGCTCATTCCGATCAGCGATCTGGTTCGCCTCGAGCTCGATCCCTATCGGGCGGGCGGACATGACCAGGTCACGTATGAGGGCCGCGACATCTGGCTGCCTTCCGATCTCGCGCTGGCCCTTGGCATGGCATTTCACGAATTGACGACGAATGCCCTGAAATTCGGGGCCTTGTCCGTGTCGACCGGGCATGTCCACCTGCACTGGCAGACGCAGGGCGAAGATGGCAAGCGCAAATTGGTACTGGATTGGCGCGAAAGCGGCGGGCCCACGGTAAGAGTTCCCGTTCGCACCGGTTTTGGATCGCAGCTCCTCAACAACATTCTGGCCCGTCAGCTCAACGGTGCGGTCGATCTCACCTACGAGCCTGCCGGGCTGCGTGCACGGATCACGCTCGATATCTGATCTCCGCAACGCAGTGCCGAACTCAGGCCGCGTGTCTTGAAGCCTTTCGGTCGAAAAACAGCGCCTGGCTGATCGTCGCCTTCACCGTATCGGGACGGAAAGGCTTGGTGATGACGAAGGCTGGCTCGGGCTTTTCGCCTGTCAGCAACCGTTCAGGATAGGCCGTGATGAAGATGATGGGCAGGTCGAGACTGGTGAGGATGTCATTCACGGCATCGAGGCCGGAGCTGCCATCGGCCAGTTGGACATCGGCCAGGACCAGACCTGGCGGGCTCTCGCGCGCAAGCTTGACCGCTTGTTCCCGTGTGCGGGCAATGCCGGTCACCCGGTGGCCCAGATCGAGCACAAGCGACTCGATATCGAGCGCGATGACGGGCTCGTCTTCGATGATCAGGACATCCGTTGCCACCTGCGCGGCGATCTCGCGGCCAGCGTCGGTCATGAATTTCGTAACCTCGTCGACGCCAACATCCAGGATTTCCGCGACCTCATCGAGCGAGAACCCCTCGACCGTGTGCAGGAGAAAAGCCTGGCGCGAGCGGGGCGTAAGCAGATCGAGGGTACGCTGGCCGGGCAGGTTGTCGGGGTCACCCGTCGGCGCGGAATTGAGAGGAACCGACAGCCACAATTTAATGAAGAGCCGATAGAGACCCACGCGAATGCCCACAGTGGTGGACAATGTCGAGGGATCGGTGACCAATGCCTCGAGGGTGGATACGACATAGGCATCGCCGCTGTGCTGCGAGCCGCCTATGGCGCGAGCGAAACGCCGCAGATAAGGCAAGTGGGGAGAGAGTTGCTGCGCGATCGACATAGGTGGGGCCTCCTGCTGTGGACGTTGCAAACTCCCGGTCCGACGGTCGAGAGCCAAAATCCATCGAGTTTTTCTGACTGCGTCAACAGCCGGAAATTATATTTTTGTCTGTGGAACAAACGGTCTTGCCGCGCGTTTGTTCCGTTCGATGCTGCATGGAATTGTCTGCGGCAGGATGGGCGGCGTGGGAGTGCGTTGACCCAGAGCGATGGAGATACGTCATGGCCGGGAAAGCGCCGCCTCCCAGCGGCAAGGAGCCGGAACTCGGGGAGAATGGCCTCGAAGACGAGGCCGCACTCAACCCCAGAATCCAGGAAGAACTCGGCAAAGCCCTTCGGACCTTTTCCCAGGATATCGTCAACCAACCGATCCCGGACAGGTTTCTTGTGCTTCTCGCGCAGCTCGAGGCAAAGGAGCGAGAGGGCAAATGACGGAGAAAACGCCGACCGAGCTTCTCGTTGCAGAGATCCCCTATCTGCGGGCCTTTGCGATTTCGCTTTCGGGCTCGGTCACGCTGGCCGACGATCTCGTGCAGGACACGCTGGTCAAGGCCTGGGCCAAGTTCGATACGTTCGAGCTGGGCACGAACCTTAGAGCCTGGCTCATTACCATTTTGCGCAACAATTTCTACTCGATGTATCGCAAACGCCACGGCGAAATCCAGGACGTGGAGGGGCGCTATGCCGAGCAGCTTTCAGCGCGGGGCGGCCAGGAAAGCGGGCTTGAGATGCAGGAGTTTCGGGCAGCCTTGGAAGAGCTTTCGCCGGAGCATCGCGAAGTGCTCCTGATGGTCGGCGTGATGGGCTTTTCCTATGAGGAGGCAGCCGAGGTGTGCGATGTCGCGCTTGGGACGGTCAAGAGCCGCGTTAATCGCGCACGGGCCAGGCTGGCCGAGCTTCTCGGCTTGACGGGCGTGGAAGACATCGGCCCGGATCCTGTCGATGCCGGTATCCTCAGTAAGATGGCCCGGCATCTATGACAGCGCCGCTATTGCGATAGCAACAAGACAGGCAAAGGAGCGAAGTCCGGCTGGTTTTCGCCCCGAACGACGCGATGTCATCAAGGCTTTCAGGCTCAGTTGCAGAACCGGACGGGGCAAGACGACTTTGCCCCGCAGCGCGACTGGCCCCTGCCCTTGGCAAATTTCTCCCGTGATCTGTTCGCTGTTCGTCTTTCTGATCGAGCCTCTTGCCCGCGACGCGAATTCCCTGTTAGAGCTCGGTCCGTGTAAGGGGCGGATTTTCCGGTGAGATGCGCGTGAAAACAAAAGCTTAGATAAGGCCAGCAACCCGGCGTCGGGGCACGTGGTTCTCGCCGGGAATTGGTGTTGTTGCAGTGGCCAGAACCGCGTTACTGGAGCGTTCGATGACGCCGCCGACCTTGCCATCGGGCCAGAATTCTTCGCTCTTGCGCGAGGGAGCTCCCGGCGAGGAAGTTGCCCCGCCGCGCGCGTCCGTTCCGGCGGCGGATCAGGGCTCCCGGCTCCATGAGCGGCGCTTGCGGATGTTGCGCGACATCACAGCGATGCTTGCCAGCAATCTGGATTGCGATCAGGTCCTGCAAGCCATCACGGATGCCGGGAGGGAGCTGACGGGAGCGGCGTTCGGAGCTTTTCTCGTCAAGACGGCAGACGCCGATGAGGAAGGCTGCCGTCCTCAGTTCGTCTCCGGTGCCTCCCCCGACGCCTTCGATCGAACATGGGCCGGCTGGGTCTTGACCTCAGCGCTCGCCCGCCGAGGCATTGTTCGATTCGACGGACTGGAAGCGCAGGCGCGTCGCAGCCTCCATACATCGCGGACGATGGTGCCGGGCAGCTCCTCATCGGTTGAAGGCTTCCTGGCAGCGCCGTTCATTTCGGGCGCGGCGGCCACACAGGGCGTCCTCCGCTTTGGACACGGGACGACAGCCGTTTTCAGTAACGAAGCCGACGATATCGCCATGATTCTGGCGTCATTGGCGACGCTTGCACTCGAGAATGCGGCGTTGCGGTTGAAGGCCCAGCGCAATGCCGAACGCAATAGCCGAGCCTATGAAGCTGCCGCGCAACTCGCGGCAATCGTCGAATCCTCGGGGGACGCGATCCTCAGCAAGGATCTCAACGGCATCATCCAGAGTTGGAACAAGGGCGCTTAGCAACTTTTCGGGTACAGGCCGGAGGAAGTGATCGGCAAGCCTGTCTCCATCCTCATTCCAAAGGAGTGCCATGATGAAGAACCCGCGATCCTTGATCGCATCCGCAGGGGCGAGCAGATCGAGCATTACGACACAGTCCGTCATCGCAAGGACGGCAGTTTCGTCAATGTTTCGCTGACGGTTTCCCCGGTTCCCAACGAGACGGGGCGTGATCATCGGAGCCTCCAAGATCGCACGCGACGTCACCGAACAAAAACGCGATCAGATCCGGCTGACGCTTTTGCTCCGCGAAATGAACCACCGCGTCAATAATCTCTTTGCGCTGGCTACCGGTGTCGTGTCGATGAGCGCTCGGTCGGCGACGACACCGGCGGAGCTGGCTACGGCAATCCGGGAGAGATTATCGGCTCTTGCGCTCGCCCAAGACCTGACATTGCCGGATCTCTCGGCCGATGACACGAAAGCGGAACAAACGACGACACTTCTGGCGCTGTTACAGACGATCCTGGCGCCCTTTGGTGACGCCGATCGGGAACGGATCTGCGTTCGTGGATGCGATGCGCCTATCGGCGGTCGCGTCCTCACGAATTTCGCGCTTTTGCTGCATAAGTTTGCCACCAACGCCGCTAAGTATGGCTCGCTTTCTGTCGCGGACGGCCGTCTTGATATTGAACTTGCCAAAGAGGGCGGCGATCTGGTGTTGAACTGGGCGGAAAGTGGCGGACCGGAATTGGCGACGCCGGACCTGACCGAGGAATTCGGCAGCCGCCCCGAACGGGCCACCATCGAAGGCCAGCTCCAAGGCAGCATCGCCCGCCGATGGCAGACAAACGGTCTGATCATCACGCTCAGCGTTCCCCTGGAACGGCTCAATCCGGGGTGATGAGAGGGCAGTTGTCTTGTCGTGAACGAGGTCCGCCAGGTGTGCATGAACTTTGCGCCAAGCTGCGCGTTATCTCCCCATAAAGACGTTGTTTGGAGGGAGCGCATCCCATGATGAACAATCTGCTCGCCATCTGCTCGACGGTTTTGGCCTTCGGACTGTGCCTCGGCTTTGCACCAAGCCGCCGTTTTCATGGCCGCAGCTGGGTTCCCATCCCGATCCGCACTCAGGCCCGACCAATGCGTTCGAAGCATTAGGCCGTCCGGGTTTTCTGACGTCGGGGCGCTGCTGACCACAGAGCGAACCTCTCCTCACAAATAGGCCTGCAACCTTTTCCAGCGCAACGAGGCCGACTTCATTCCCGAGCGGGAAAGGAAAGTCCGTCTTGTTGCGTTGTGCATTCATAAATTCCGGGCCCACATAAGATCGGGGGCGGGTCTTGCGACCCGCCCCCTCGCGATATCCCGATAATCAAATCAGGACGTCACTACTTTTCAGAGGCGTAGGTGAATGTCGGAGCGGCCTGGAGCTGCTCCTTGGTCATCTTCAGCCCACCGTGGTCTGGATAATCATACACGCCAGGTGCCGCCGCAATTGCTGCAGGTGCCGTAGCTGGAGCCGGCGTTGGCGGCGAGGAGCCAATGCTGCCCGTGGTGTCGGTTGCCGTATTGGTAGCAGCGGTCACCGGTGGTGTATCCATCCAACTGATGGCAGAGAACGGCACTGCGACATTTTTTGCGCCGACGCCGAGAAAGCCACCGACGCCGATCACAACGGCCTTGAGGGCACCATCTTTGCCGATGATGACATCGTTGACACTGCCGATACTCTTATTGTCCGGCCCGTAGATGGCGACCCCTACCAGCTTGGAAGCGCGCCAGTCGCCCGGCTGGGCATGCTGGATGAAATTTGTCCCCTCGCTGCTTGCGGACGCGGGGCTCGCCGCTGCCGGTGCCGTCGCCGGTGTCGTGTTGTCGGTAGCAAACACCGGTCCTGCCGCCAGCCCACCCATCATGATTGCCAGTACAAGAGATCTGGTGATCATCTCGTCCTCTATTTTTTGCCTCAGCCATCAAAACCGGATGACAGCTTCCCATTGCCTGGAAAACGCGCAGGGAATGAAAGGGTTCCTCTTTGCGGTGTCGTGGGATCTTCCTGGCCATACCGGGACACATCTTGCAGAGGCGGCAAATTATCGCCGGAACGCTTTGTTCCGCGATGCGTTACATCTGACTGAGATCTATCGACGGGGCACGAACCATCATGTCTGATCAAACACTTCCGGCAAGTCCGCCCCTGAAGGAACCGGGTGGGGCGGATCTGCCGGCAGCGGCACAAACAGCCCAGCTTCGATTCGATCCCAAGCTCATCGTTCTCATCTGTCTTCTCCTAATTGCCGTTCTGGCGATCGCCTATGTTGCCGCAGAGGTCATCCTTCCGCTCGTACTCGCCTTCGTGCTGAAGCTCTTGTTGCAGCCATGCATGCGCCTGCTGGAAAATTTGAGGCTCCCCCGTTCGCTCAGCGCTCTTCTTTTGATTTTCGCAGTCTTCGGCGTCATCGTCGCGGGTGGCGCCGCCGTTTCGGGACCCGCGACGAACTGGGCCCAGAAGCTTCCTGAGGGGCTGCCACGCCTCGAAGAGCGGCTCAAATTTCTCAGCCGCCCGATCCAGACCCTACAAACCTTCCTCAATCAGGTGGACGGGGGCAAGCAGGCGGGAGTGGCGGGTATCACAGATGCGCTGTTCAGCGGCACCCAGCATTTCGCCAGCGGCTTTTTTGAGACGATCCTGTTCCTGTTCTTCCTGCTGGCCGGAGGCGACACTTTCCTCAGACGCTTTGTTGAGCTGCTGCCCCGGTTCAGCGACAAACGCCAGGTTGTCGCTCTGTCCCAGGAAATTGAGGAGCACATCTCGGCCTACCTGATCACCATAACCTTGATGAACGGCGCGGTCGGGCTGGCGACCGGCCTGATCATGTGGATTTGCGGTGTCGGTGATCCCGTCCTATGGGGAAGCCTGGCCTTTCTGCTCAATTTCGTGCCGATCATGGGGCCGCTCACTGGCATCGCCCTCTTTGTGTTCGTTGGTTTGCTGACAATGGACGCTCTGGGGTCGGCACTGCTTCCGGCAGGACTTTACCTCATAGTCCATCTGCTCGAAGGCGAGATGGTCACGCCGATGCTGCTGGCGCGGCGGTTCACCCTCAACCCGGTGCTGGTGATCCTTTCCCTTATCTTTTGGTTCTGGATGTGGGGAGCTGTAGGGGCGATCCTCGCCGTGCCCATGCTGGCGATTACCAAGATCATCTGCGACGGGGTAGGGCCGCTCAACGCGATCGGTCATTTCCTCGGCGCCGGCCAACCATCCGGCCAGGCGGAAACGCCCTCACGGGAGGGAACTGGGCAGTAGGCTGGCTCGCTACGTCGAGAACATTTTCCGGTCCGTCCGCTTCGCAAAAGAGCTCTCGCCTTTTGTTCTGGCACCTTTTCTCAATCGCGAAAACTGTGAACTTCTCTGGAAAATGCTGCAGCCCGCGAGGGACGAAGGCGGCGTTGAACGTCAGGACGCGGCCCCACAGCCGATAGTGTCCTATTTGCTCGGCGCATTTTTGATGAGCTTGGGCAGCAATCCCTTGCGTTTGGCCTCATAGTAATAGCCTCGGCTGTAGAGCCGCACCGCATGGTCCTGGTTGCCTTCGGCCACTTTGTAGGCATTGGCGAGGTAGGCGACGCCGTAGGTCAGATTGACATCGGCATCGAGAAGGCCGTCGGCGCTGCCGCGATATCCCATGCCGCGTGCCGTTTCCAAGCGCATCTGCATCAATCCGATAAAAGGACCGTTGCGCAAGCGCGGGTTGTAACCGCTTTCGCGGGCGACGACGCGGCGCAGCAAGGTCTCGGGCACATGGTACAAGCCCGCGTTCCTGACGATAAGGGCATTGACGTCAGTCTTCGCGACAGCGCCCGGCGGCAGGGCTGCTTCCGGCGCGGGCTGGGGTAATTGGGGTACCAATGGAAGCACAGGAATGGGGCTCGTCTGCAGGGTATCGCCGTCTAAGCTGTCGGCCGTCTTGGGCAAGGCGGCAGCACGGATCCCGATCCCGCCGGCGCGCCCCCCCGAGATCGCTGGCGACGCCGGCGGGATCGGGATCCGTGCTGCCGCCTGGCTCGGCTGGGCGGGCAGATGGGCAGGCCTGGCGGGCGCCTGCATCAAGGGCATGTCGCTTGGATCGGGGGCGGGGAGAGGAAGGGCGATGGCGTTTGCGGCCTGCCCCGTCAAAGGTTTGGCGCCCCTTGCGATTTTGGTCTTGCCGCCTGTTTTGGACTGAACGGTCGATTTGATCTTGGGCTTCGCCCTGTTCTTGACCGCGGCATTCGCGGTGTCTTTCGGCGCCGCCGGCAACGTCGTGACAGGAACCGCATCGTCTGCAAGGGCAGGTTCCGGCAAGGCGAGAGCCGACAGAGAAGACAACCCGATGGCGAGGCATCCCGCGATCACCTGCCATGACACCGACCGGTGAGCTGGCATGGATCCTCTCACGGATTCAGTCCCCCATCGTCGACCTCGAATTTGACGCCCTGAGCCAGCGGCAGGTTGAGACCGTAATTGATGGCGCTGGTCTGGCGGCGCATATAGGCCTTCCAGGCATCCGAGCCGCTTTCGCGTCCGCCGCCCGTCTCCTTTTCGCCGCCGAAGGCGCCTCCGATCTCAGCGCCGGAAGGACCCATATTGACATTGGCGATACCGCAATCGGACCCTTGCGCAGACAAGAAGCGTTCCACCTCGCGCATGTCGGTCGCGAAGATCGAGGAGGAAAGCCCTTGCGGCACGCCGTTCTGCAGTGCGAGAGCCTCTTCGAAACTCTTGTATTTCAGCACATAGAGGATCGGCGCGAAGGTCTCATGCACCACCGGACCGGACTGCGAGGGCATCTCAACCAAAGCCGGGCGAACATAATAGGCCTCGGCGGGGCCGGCCTCGGCGACACGCTTGCCGCCGTGGACGGTGCCTCCTGCCTCGCCGGCTTCTTCCAGCGCCTTCTGCATGCCCGCATAGGCGGCGGCGTCGATCAGCGGACCGACCAACGCATCGCCGGTGACGGGATTTCCGACCGAGATCGAGGCGTAAACCTTCTTGAGCTTGCCGATCAGGGTGTCGTAGATACTCTCGTGCACAATCAGACGACGCAGCGAGGTGCAACGCTGGCCGGCCGTGCCCATCGCCGCGAAGGCGATGGCACGCAAAGCCAGATCGAGATCGGCCGACGGCGTGACGATCGAGGCATTGTTGCCACCCAGCTCCAGGATCGAACGCCCGAAGCGCTGAGCAACCTTTTCGCCGACCTTGCGGCCCATGGCGGTCGAGCCCGTGGCAGAAATGACGGGCACGCGCAGGTCGTCAACCAGGATTTCGCCGATGTCGCGCCCGCCGACGAGCAAGGTGAACAAGCCATCCGGCACGCCGCCGAAGCGCTTGGCCGCACGGTTGAACAGGGCCTCGACGCCGAGAGCCGTGAGGGGTGACTTTTCCGACGGCTTCCACACCACGCTGTCGCCGCAGACATAGGCGAGGGCGGCGTTCCAAGACCACACCGCGACTGGGAAGTTAAAAGCTGAGATCACCCCGACGACGCCTGCCGGATGCCACTGCTCCATCATGCGATGGTCGCCGCGTTCAGAGGCGATGGTGAGGCCATAGAGCTGGCGTGACAGGCCGGTGGCAAAGTCGCAGATGTCGATCATCTCCTGCACTTCGCCCAGACCCTCGGACACGATCTTGCCGACTTCGAGCGACACCAGGCGGCCGAGCTCGGCCTTGGCTGCACGCAGTTCCTCGCCGAGCAGGCGCACCAATTCGCCGCGCTGGGGACCCGGTACCCTGCGCCAGGTTTGGAACGCGGCCTGTGCCCTGCCGATGGCGGCGCCGGCTTCGGCCGGCGTCACTTCCTTGACCTCGCCGATGATTTCGCCGGTAAGGGGCGTGCGGACGATGCGCGTCCCACCGGTATAGCGATCCGCCGACACGCCAAGACTTTCAAGGATCTCACGGATTTCGGCGGGAAACCCGCGCTCGGATCCGGTCTTGGACATGGAGTTCAGCATGATGGAGGTGCCTATTGTTAACGCGGTTTGGCGACGCTCATACCTCTTTTGACCGGACTCGAAAACCCCTCTCGCGGGAGGCCCCCAATCGGCGGGCATCAAAGCCGGCGGACAATGACCTGCCGCAGTCTCATGGTGCAGCGCACCAACCCGTCTTCATCGGCGAAGCGTCGGAAGTCGCGCGTCAGGAGCTGGTGGAGTTCCGTCAGTCCGGCATCGGACAGGCAATAAGCCTCGTAGGATTGCACCATGATGTCGGCGACGCCGTCCGGCGTCTGACGCAATGTCAGGTCACAAGGGTAGAGATGAACGGGTTCAAAGCCATTTGCGGTGCCGAACACCTCCCTCAGCCCGTCGGCGCTGCGGGCACGAGGATCGCCGAGCTGCCGGAACGAGGCTAGGCGATGATCGCGGGCAACACGCTGATAATGGCCCCGATAGACTTCGATAAGCGAGCCTTCGACGCCTCTGGCATTGACGATGGCAGCGAAGATGCCGCCCGGCCTGAGCACCCGGGCAATCTCACGCACGGCCTCGTCGAGCGGATCCAGAAGCATGAGCGCCATGTGGGAGAGCACGTAGTCCATGCTTGCATCTGCCAGCGGCAGGGACTGCGCGCGCGCTTGCCTCAGATCGACGGGCCGACCCCGCAGGCGATATCGAGCGGCCTCGACCTCGTGCGGGGAAGCATCTATACCGATGAGCGTTTCGATATTGCCCCGCTTCGCAAGCAGTTCCTCGCAAAGGAAGCCGTCTCCGCAAGCAAGATCAAGAATGCAAAGCGGGTGGCTTGACCGTGGGATGATTTCGACCAGCCGGTCGTAGGATGTTGCCGGGCCGAGGCTCGCATCGAGGGGAGTATCGAAGAGTTTGGGCGTCATACCCGGAAAGCGGGCATGGGCAAAGTTGAGGAAATCCTCGCTGCGGTCAAAATCTGCCATCCGTCAAATCCGCTCTTTGGCAATGTCCCCTCAGGATTTATCGGATTGGCGGGGATCGCAAGCCTCGATTGCCGCAGGGGAATGAGGGGTTTGTTCCATCGCGCCCTTTCACAGCGCAGGTTCTTGAAAAAATCGGGCGCGGCCAGATCCCGATCATGCA